>JAEEGL016156797.1_pt1 | contig 12574 bp, 5 predicted proteins | sample 9134231 | NCBI WGS metagenome assembly JAEEGL01 (sample SAMN16246548, study PRJNA631951) | gut metagenome | biome: gut microbiome; feature: rumen; material: fiber-attached | host: Bos | place: Iran: Karaj | collected 2018-10
TTCCGGATGTTTGACGCACTGGCGAAGGCCAATATCAATGTCGACATGATCCTGCAGTCGATCGGTCGTGATAACAGCAAGGACATTTCCTTCACGATCCCGCGCGATATGACAGCTGATGCTTTAAAAGCATTGGAAGAGAAAAAAGATGTGCTCGGCGCACAGGATATCAAATGCAAAGATACCGTTGCCAAGGTATCCATCGTCGGTGCCGGCATGATGAGCAACCCCGGTGTTGCAGCCAAGATGTTCGAGTGCCTTTACAATTCCAACATCAACATCAACATGATCTCGACTTCCGAGATCCGCGTTACCGTCCTGATCGACGAAGCGGATGTGGAAAAGGCCATGAACGCGATCCACGACAGCTTCGGTCTCGAAGATTAAGCATCTTAATTCAGATAATAGCCCTGCAGCAGGATCTCCATGATCTCGTTTGTATCGACATCATAGCGCAGATCCGCCTGCATCACAAAGAATGCATTGCCGTCATCTAAGGGAATGATCTGCATTTCCTGCATGGCGGCATTGTAGTCTTCATCGTTGATCTTTAAGTTGTAATTGCGCATGGAAAGATCCATGAAATCCTGCGCATAGGCGCTAAGATCTAACGTCTTGTCCGCTTTGCAGTCCCTGAACAGATCGGAAGCATCCGGATAGGGTACGGTATTCTCAAGATCCGTAAGGTAGAGCTTTGCCGATTTCAGATTGGCCGGCGCGTTTTTGTCAATTTCCGCATCCGTCCCGTTTCCGCCCTTTGTCCCGATCGCGCAGAGATAGGCATACTGCATGTGATCATATCCGCTGATATCCATGTCAAGCGCATTGACATCCATCGACCAGGTGCGGTACCTGTCGTCGCGCATCTCTGTATCTGCTTCCGTTTTTGAAGAGGACTTCAGTTTCGCGAGAACTTCGCGCTCCTCCTCACTGAAGGTTTTGACGAGATAATCCCGGTCGTTTTCATAGAGATACGAATACCCGGCTGAGGCACGGGAAGCCAGCTGCTTTGGATCGTTTGCAAACGTCGGCAGCTCCTTCAGGTAGGCGCGCAGCGTGGAAGTCTGCACGGTCTTGGAAAGATCGATCGCATTGAGTCCCGGCACCCAGGTCGAGACAAATGCGCACGCGGCAAACACGAGCAGAAGCACGCTCATCTTCCGTTCTTTTGTCCTTTCAAAAATCGCATAGAGCACGATGAAGACGATCTCAAATGCCACAAAGAGCAGGCCGAAATAACGCTTTGGCGTGAGGCCGTACTGGCGGATCCTGACTGCGACCGTATAGATCTGCAAAAGGATGAACGGAGCAAAAATGTACGGCATGAACCGTGCACTCCATTTAAAGAACGCCGGTGTTGCCTGCGCTTCCATGAGCGAGCGGCACATATAGGCGATGGGCATGGAGATCACAAAGAGCGAAGTTAAGATCGCGAAGACGGAATTGGAAGGGAATTCCTGCAAAATCGTGATCTTGATCATATAGACGTAGATGATCACATAGGCAATGATGCACATGGAATGCAGTACGAAACGCAGCAGCACCGAGATGAACGCATTCGGTGTCTGCACGTCTTCCACGAAACTTGCGATGATGCGCATTAAGAGATAGCCGCCGGTGATCAGCATGAAGGCCGCGAAAAAGATGACTTCAAAATCACCCCAGAGGAGTACCGTGAAGATCCCCGTCAGCGCGGCAACGCCCACGATTAGCACGAGATTTACGATATATGCAAAAAACAGCTTGGAATAGAGGTTAGCTAAATACCCCGAGAACGAATCCTCCAGTTTCCTGTAAGAGAAAAAGATCCCAAGGCACAGCAGGATGATGCCAAGACCGAAGGTGATGCTGATGATCCTCTCCGTGCCGATGAGATCGCTGTAACTTAAGAAGGTGGAAGAGAGCAGCATGTCTTTCGATGAGGAGGCGGCTGCGTACGAAAGCGATCCCAGCGAAAAAGCGATGAGCGCGGTAACAATGTATACCGGGATCGACACAAATAGCGGCATCTTCTGTTTGAGCGGGCTGCTTTCGATGCAAAAGACCGCGAGCCCGAAGACAAACAGGAAGCAGATCAGCTGCAAAAAGACGGCCTCTGCAGGCCTTGTCACCTGATAATCGAGATGCAGGGCATCGGTTTCGATAAAAGAAAACAGAAACGCAGTCAGCGTGCCGGCAACGATCGTGCAGAACGTCAAAGGATGCGTCGAAAACAGGCCGCCGATATAGGAAAAGGTATTCTTTACAAGATTCCCGAATTTGCTCATAAGTGATAACCTCCGGATGCATACGGTATTGTTTCGTTATATCTGTTTCATCCTAACACAGCGGGGGTAAAAAGGCAACGAAAAGTTACACGGTGCGTATCCGCAGAATATGCCATACTGTCAGTGCAAATGTGCTATATTAGATAAAGAAAGAAGTGATTCCGTGAAATGACAGAACGGAAGCAGAAATGAAGCAGACGAAAGGAAGAGCATCATGGCAGTGGAAAACGGCGAATGGATCATGAGAGGCCTTGCATGGGACGATCCCTACAGGATCCGCACCTGGCAGGAACTGGTTAATTGGATCAATGAAGTGGGATTTTTGCCGCTTTTTGCAAACGGCATCGAAGGATTCAGCGCAGAAGAGCACGTTTCCCCGGATTACTGGTGGACCGGTGTCAGGGAACAGGATCCGTGGGAGTGGAGAGAGATCATTGCAAGCAGCCACAAGGTTGCGTACGGGAAGTTTTTCGATAAGAAGGCCGGGTTTATCAGCCTTAAGTGGCTGCCGGCGTTTGCGAACCTTCGCAGGGACGGCTATGATTTTGACGCCGCGTGGGAAGACGGGATCGCAAGCAGAAGGGAAAAGAAGATCATGGATCTTCTGACGGATCACGATGCGGACGGGGATATGCTGTTCCCGGACCGCGACATTCTCTCGACGGACCTTAAGAAAATGGCCGGATTCGGGAAAGGCGGAGAAAAGAACTATCCGGGCGTGATCACGGCGTTGCAGATGCAGACCTATCTTGTGATCTCGGATTTCAGAAGACGCGTCAACAAGAAGGGCGAAGCATACGGAATGGCGGTTTCGATCCTTCTGCCGCCGGAGACGATCTGGGGGTATGAAACGGTGACGGCGGCCTATACGGAGACGCCGGAACAATCCTATGAGCGCATCAGATCACGTATTTTGGAACTGTACCCTGAAGCCCCTGAAACAGAGGTTGCAAAACTGGTCGGAAAACGGCGATAAATGGCGGATTTTGCTTGATTTTTATACCAAAATCACGTATAATCTCATATGTGACACTTTTGCATAAAAACAACAGGAAATCAATGATCAATAAATCAAAAACGGAGGTAACAGTGCATGAAGACCGGAAAGAAATTTGTTCTATTCACTCTCTTTACAGCGGCTTTTCTGATGATGTTTTTCTTACAGAAACCGTTGACGGTGTTTGCCGGTCCGGCGATCACCTACTTTGATGAGCAGGGGATAGAAAGGACCTGTACGAACTATGAAGTCGTCCCGGCGACAGCCGAGGCGGCACCGACATGGGGAGAAGACGGGAAAGAAACCTGGTATGCGGTAACAGAGGATTCGGAGATCAACTTCAATGTTACCATATGCGGCGATGTGCACCTGATCCTTTGCGACGGGAAGAAACTGAGCGGATGCGCATTGGTCGTCGGTTTACCGGATCATGCAGGGAGACCCATGCCCAGCCTGACGATCTACGGTCAGGAAGAGGATACCGGTGAACTGGCGGCGGTCGGATTCGGAGATGCTTCAGCGGCGATCGGAAGCTGGTGTTATAACAATACCGGAGATATCACGATCTGCGGCGGAACGATCAGCGCTACGGCAATCGAAGGAAATGCCGGGATCGGCGGCGGCACGGGTACCTCCGGCGGCAGTGTTACGATCTGCGGCGGTACGATCAGCGCGAGCGGCGATCCGGCGATCGGAAATGTTTCGACTTTATCCATCGAGGGAATGTCGGTCACGGAAGGCGGCCTTAGTGAAGAAAGCGCGGCACTGGAAAAAACGGTCAAAACCGTCGAATATGTTGATCCCGAGGGAAAAACGGTTACAAAAAAACATTTCAGTCTTGTTCCCGAAACAAGCGATCATGAACTTGTATGGGGAGCAGACGGCCTGTCGTCCTGGTATGTTGTCAATAAAGCATGCCGGATCGATCAGCCCATTTTTCTGTCCGGGGATGTCAATCTGATCCTTTGCGACGGCGCAAGCCTTGGCGGTTGTTCGCTGATCGTCGGCGAACCCGATCAGGAAGCCCCCGTAAGCCTTACAATCTATTGCCAGGAGAAAGGAACAGGTGTCCTGGAAGCCAAAGGATGGGGCGAAGAATCGGCGGCGATCGGGAGCTGGTGCTACTGCGAGACCGGAGATATCACAATTTACGGCGGAACGATCCGGGCAGAAGCAGAAGGCGGAAATGCCGGGATCGGCGGCGGAATGGGCAGCCGGAACGGTTCTGTTACGATCCTCGGCGGAGAGATTGAGGCGGCCGGCTTTAAGGCCATCGGAAACGGCAGAGGCGGCGCAGACCTTGAAGTGGATATTTCAGCCATGACGGAAATTGAGGGCAGCATTGGTGCAAAAGCAACGCTTCTTAAGCCGGCTGACTTTGTCGTGACATATTCAGACGAATGGGGACAGGAGGTTTCCTGTGTAGAATACGCTCTCTTAGCCGATTATGAAGAGAATGAACTGCGTTTCGGATCGGCGGATGAGGAATCCTGGTACGTCGTAAAGGGAACAACCGAGATCGATAAACCGATCTTTCTGGATGGCGATGTCAACCTGATCCTTTGCGACGGGGCCACACTGAAAGCAAATCAGGGGATCGTTGTTAACGTGGTCGACAGTCTGACCATCTATTGCCAGGAGCAGGGAACCGGTGCGATCGAAGCGCATAATAACGGCAATTCGGCGGCGATCGGAAGCTGGTGTTATAACCAGTGCGGTCCCATTACGATCTATGGAGGCAATATCACGGCAATCTCCGAAAGCGGGAACGCAGCCGGGATCGGCGGCGGCCATCATAATAACCAAAATGAGAGTTCCAATCATTCTGATGATGATATTTATATTAACATCTTCGGCGGAAAGATCGTTGCAAAAGGACATGGAGTAAATGCCATCGGTAACGGCCTGTACGGCGAAAAGATCTATGTGAATGCCTATGGCATGAAGGCAAGGGCAGGATCTCTTACCGGAGAGACCGTAACGCTTGAAAAATGTACGCATGAGGATGATGACTGGGGCTACAGCCTCAAGGATACTGATACGTTAGCATATCAATGTGTCTGCGGAAAGGAAGAAGACGAACCTGTCTATTCGAAACTGCGCATCACACAGGACCGGAAAGAGGGGAAACTGGCGGCCGGCTTTACTCCTGCCATTGAGGGGGCTGTAACCTATCAGTGGTATCTCATGAACGGAGAAGAAGAGCAACTGATCACCGGTGCCACTTCTGCAGAATATGAACTTCCGGAGGACTGGGAAAACGGATCCCATGATTTTGAAGTCAAGGCGACAGTAGATGGTGTGACAGCAAAAACCGTATTCACCGCTACCGCGCATGAGCATTACTTTACCTTCGAAGGCAACGGCTCTGTGATCACAGCCGTCTGCTATGGCGATGAAGAGGACGGATCCTGCACGCTGGAAGATAACAGTATCGAACTGGAACTGACAGCTCCGGAATGCACGGTTTACGGCGGAGACGGGGAACTTGGCGCAGGATTGGACAATTTGGATGACTTCAAGGCTGTGACCGGTCTTGATATCGGAACGGATGATATCAGATATACGGGCAGGCTTGGTACGGTTTACCGCAGATCGGCGACACCGCCGAGCCATCCGGGAAACTATACGGCAACCCTTTTCGTGGATGGCGCGACGGCCAGTGTGGATTACTCGATCCAAAAAGCCGTGCTTACCGTAACCGCAAAGGATAAGGGTATTGATTACGGTGATGAACCGGATAACAACGACGTGATATTTGACGGTTTTGCGGGAACTGACTCGGAAATGGATCTTTTCGGAGAGCTTTCCTATACCTACAACTACGCGATGTATGATAACGTCGGAACCTATTCCATCATTCCGGGGGGACTGGAAAGTCCGGATTATTCCTTCAGATATGTGGCAGGAAAACTCGTTGTTTTACCGGCCGCTCTGTCTGTGGAATGGGAAGAAACGGATCATCTCGCCCACTTGGCAGAACTGAAATATAACGGAAAACAGCAGGTTCCTGCCGCTGAGCTGCTCGACGTCCAAAACGATGATGATGTTTCATTAACCGTGACAGGCAGCAGGCTGGAAATCGGATCCGGGATAGCCTGGGCCGAACTCACAGGTACGAAAGCACATAATTACTATCTCTACGGGGGCAGTAGCTATGACTTTGCGATCGTGCAAGGGGTGCTTCCCGATGTGACGCTTAAGAGGGCTTATATCTGGTCGGATCCCGAAAAAGAGGAGATCGATCTGACGGCGCTCCTTCCGGCGGATGCTTCCGATGCGAACTGGTCGATCACTTCGAAATCCGGCGAAGTCGGATATGCAGAAGGTGGCAACCCCACGGTAAGTGACGCGAAACTCACATTCCAACTGGGCAACTCGGCAGCGGCGGCAAACGGAGAGATCACGCTTACCGCAACCGGCATGCATTACTACGAAGACTGCACGGTACATGTTTTGCTTGAGCAGAAACAACTGGCACTGTATGAACAGGCAGGAAAGAATGACTTTGCCCTTTGCAGGGACAAAACCATAACCGTTGACAAGAGCTTCCAGCTGGCAGCGAAGTTTGCCGATGGTGCGGTTACCAATGAACGCGTTGTCTGGGCCAGCACAAATCCGGATATTGCTTCGGTCACGCAGGATGGGAAAGTGACGGGACGCTCGGCCGGAATGGCTGCGATCCGTTGTTACAGCGAGGCCGGTGTTGAGAACTATGCAGAGTGTGCGGTGACGGTAGCGGATCCCGCAACGGAAATAAGTCTCGATAAAAAGAGTTACAATTTCGGACAGGACGAGAGCGTGACACTGAATGCTACCGTTCTTCCGTTTAACGCAATAGGGCAACTGAACTGGACCATTGATGACAAAAACGAAGCTGTTGATTTCAGCATTGCAACGGATACGATGAGCGCGACATTTACCGGTAAGAAGGCAGGTACGGTAAAAGTCACGGTTGAAACGATCGACGGTACGAAAAAGAAAGCGACCTGCACCCTAAATGTCGGAAATGCAACACCGAATTTCGCGATTGCGGGCAAAGGAGGCGCTTCGGCCGTGCCGCTTGGCAAGACCCTCAATATGGTTGTGGACTGGGGTAATGACAAGCCGAAGAATACGGATGTGATCTGGACAGTGAAACCGCTTACCGCCGGCCGCTGTGCAGCAAGCATCTCCGAAAAAGGTGTATTGAGCGCACTCTCGGAAGGTACGGTGCGTGTCTATGCAACGAGCGTGGCAAATCCGGGAAAAGAGGCATGGACGGATATCGATATTTATGTACCCGTCAAGAATGTGAGCCTGAATGCGACTTCCGCGGTTGTGAGCCGCAGCGATGATGCCAATCCGTTTGCACTTTCAGTTTATACCGTTTCCCCGGTAACGGGATATGAAGTGACCGGTGAAACGATGGGAACCAGGCCGAGCGTAACTTATGCGGTGGATCCGGCTTATAACGATGTGCTGTCCGTGGATGCCGACGGAAATATAAGAGCAAAAGAAGGTACGGGAACGGTCAAGAATATTAAGGTTACCGCTACGGTTAAGGCATATGATTTTGAAAAGAAACTGGATTGCAAAGTAACGGTTCAGGACACAAATCCGCTCAAAGGGATCAAACTGTCCTCCAAAACCATTGCCGTCGGCGAAGGAAACGAGGCATACCTTACGGCAACCACGGATCCGGTCAATCCCGACGGGGATCCCGGTGTGATCTATGTAAGTGAGGATCCGTCCATTGCTTATGTTGAAAACGGATGGGTTGTCGGCGTGAAGCCCGGATCTACAGTGATCACAGCAAAAGCAAAAGGAACCGTAACAGATAAAAAGGGTGTAAAAACGAACCCGCAGGCAATCTGCAAAGTGACCGTTACACCGAGTCTTACGGTGCTTTCGTTTGACAACGGCACAGAGCTTTCGGATAACGGTCTTGCGGTCGGCAAGTCCTTTACGCTGAAACCGCACCTTACTTTCTCGGGATCCGGCAAACCCGCAAGCAAAGATCTGTGCTGGGAGAGTTCGGATGAATCGATCGCAACCGTGTCCCAGAAGGGTGTCGTAAAAGCACTCAGAGCGGGCCGCGTAACGATCACGGTAACCTCTCTGGATATAAAGAAGGACGGGGCGCCCGAATACGATTGGGTAACTTTTGATACATATACCATGGTTAAGAGCGTGAAAGCGGACAGATCCAAAATGGTGATCGGAACACGCAAGGGCAGCGAATTCGGAAAGATCAGCATTGCAAGCATCCTTCCGGTAAATGCAGACAATCCGCAGATTTACTGGACGGCAGATAATGAGAAGGTTTACCTTGCTGCTGTTCCAGCAGACGAATCTGCCTCGGGAGCCGATTATTCGGACTATGCAGAGGATGAAGGCGTGTTTACGGAAAAAGGCGAAGCACTTGCCGTGATGGGTGTATCCCCGGGTACCGTCAAACTGACCGGTGTCACAGCAGACGGCTCCAACAAGAAGATCACCTGCACCGTTACCGTCAGAGGCGAAGTAACCGCGCTTAGGTTAGAAACAAACGCGGGCAAGAATGGCCTCGGAGATGTGACGATGACCGGTAAATCTGTTTATACAGGCAATATGAAAATCGGTTCTACCTTGACGCTGAAGGCTGTACCCGATATCAACTATGTTTCCGGCCTGCGTACGAACAAAGAGGCTAAGAAGGTTTACAGCACTTACCAGAAAGTGACGGATACGACTGTTTCCTTCAGGAGCTCAAATACGAGTGTCGCAAAGGTTGACAAGTCCGGCAAGATCACAGTGGTATCCCAAACGCCGGGTGATGAGGCAGTCATTTACGTGACCACCGCGGACGAACGCTTTACCGTGGAGTTTAGGATTACCGTGAATTAGGCAACAAATGACACAGTATGGACGGGGCTTGAAGTGCATGGCATTTCAGGCCCCTTTTTCCGTTCATTCCCGACCGGTTCATCGCGGTGTTTTGAGGCTTTGAAAACTTGCGGTTTTGGCGGTTTTGACCTATAATTTATATAAAGAAAACAAGTGAAAATTCCGATACACAAGATGACGAAAGGAGGTACCGGATATGTATAAAAGAATCATTGCATTACTGATGGTTTTGATCCTTGGCATCGGCGCAACACGGACCGTTTATGCTGCTGAAGAAATGGAAGCGATCATCATCCAGGAAGCGATCAGGGAAGAAGCACAATCCGGGCCTTTTGAGAGTGCATCGGAGGAGTCTGCCCCGGAGAGTTCAGAACCAGAGAGTTCCGGATCCGAGAGTTCCGCCCCGGAACCTGCCGCCGCAAGCGCATCTGAGGCCGCTTCTGCGGCAGCGGAGAGCATCAGCGCAGCACAGGAAGTGATCGTGACGGAACTGGATGTTGCCAGCGAGATCCTGCCGTATCTTAATGAGGCAGCGGTCTATATCGGCGGCGGCGTTCTGCCGGCACCCGCCCCTGTTTCAGCGGAACCTGAAGTGCCCGCAACACCCGCACCCGTTGTGACAGAACCGGAAGTGCCGACACCCGCTGAGCCCGCCGTGCCGGAAGCAGTAGTGGAGCCCGCACCCGAAGAAACCGAGATCACGGGCGCCGTGGAAGATCTCAGGAAAGCGGAAGAACTTCTTGAAGAGGCCGGACCTGCCGATACGACAGAGCTTGAGGAAGCGCTGGAAAACACAAAGACAGAGCTGAAGACCTTTAAAGATAAAGAAAAAGAAACAAGAGAAGAAGCGGAAGAAGCGACAGAGAGCGCCAAAACCGCCAATGAAACTTCTTCGGAGAAGGAAGCAACCGAGGCAAAAGGCCGGGCCGAGAACGCACTTGCGGTCGCAGAAACCCACCTGATGGAAGCCACGGATGCTTACGACGCGGCAAGAAAGAACGCCAATGAAGCCGAAGCGGCGTATAAGTCCGCACTGGAAGAACATGAGACGGCGCAGGCCAAGATCGAAGAAGCAAAGGCGGCACTTGAGAGCGCGAAGAATAATTCCACCGCCGCCATGGAAGCGTTAAAGATCGCGCAGCAGAACGCGGCAAGGGCGGAAGAAAAAGTCAAAAAGCTCAGGGAAAACAAAGCAGAACTCGAGGATATCAAAGACCAGTACTATGCGTCCATGGTCTATTACTACAGAAATCTGTTAGGGCGCGCAACCGAATACCAGGATGACGGCACACTTGACATAGAAGCAAACGCGAAGACGGTCCTGGAGAACGGAAAAGCGGAAAAAGCCGCGATCAGCCCGGACCAGTCCAGCATGCAGCTGAACCGTTATCTCGCAAAAATGCTGATCGACTACATGATCTCCAATGATGAGAACGTCGATCCCGAAACCGCCAACCTGCAGATCGCTGTCAAGGAAGCCGGTCTCGAAATGCGCAAGGCGTCGGAAGGCACCGTGTTCACGAATAACGAAGGCGTTGACCAGACGGTTGTTACGGGCAGCAAGAAAGACATCAACGGCGAGACGGTCTATGCCGGCGAACAGACGGAACTCTATCAGAAGAGATCCAACCAGAACGATAACGGCCGGACCAACCGGCTCAAAGTGACCTACACCGACAAAGACGGCGTGGAGCACGAGGAATACTATAACTACATTTTCAAGTCCGAGAAATACGACGACGGCATGGACATCGAGAACGGCCCCATTTACTTGGCACTCGTCCGCTACAACGATGATTCCGGGCAATGGGAAGCAAGCCGTGTCGAAGATGAGGACAACTACGACGATTATTCCAAGCTGACCAAGGCTTTGCAGGCGATCGAAGACCTCGAGAAATATGAACAGGCAAGGATGGCCGTGGATGAGGCGGTGGAAAAAGTCACACAGCTTGAGGAAATGATCGCAAGTTTAAGCATCGAAAGCCCGAGTAACTTAAACGTGTTGGAAGAGGCTTTGGCGGAAGCAAGAGAAGAGCTTGACGAAGCCTATGAGAAAAAGCGCGAACTGGAAGGCGTTGTTGAAGAAGCGCGCAAAGCGGTAGCAGGCATTGACCTTTCCAGATTCAATATTCAGCGCGTGGACCCGGAATCCGAAGATGCGGAACCCTCAGGCGGCACCTATACGGAAGCGGCGCAGGAAGGGTTTACCCCCACGCTTCCCGCCATGGTGCAGAGCATCCCGGATGCCGTGGGACTTAGCGGGGAGTCACTCGTATCGCAATTACCCGTGATGCCGGTTGCATTCCTGCCGGTAGATCCGGTTGTAACACCGTCTGCGGGATTCATCGCGGAATCCCCGTTTGTGGATATCACGTTAGCAAGCACGGAGAGGGCGGCACAGGCCGCAGAAACCGCAAACAGCCTGTTCTCCTTAAGAAATGCGCAGTTGCCGGATGCCATGACGCCCGAGGGTGATTCGGTCGATCTGGATGAGAATAAACTGCCCGGCGCGAACGCCACGCCTGCCGATGAGAAACACAAGAGCTGGTGGGCATGGCTGCTGCTTGCGGTCGCAACGCTGACCGGCTGGCGTTTCCTGAAAAAGAAAGACAACGAAGAAGTGGATAAGGAAAAATCATGAAGATCAAACGATTTTTACCGATCATCGTCTTAGTAACATCCCTGCTTTTATCCGGCTGTGTGACACAGAAAGATTATGACGCGCTTCTGGCAGAGCGCGACAGTCTGCAGGCAGAGGTTAATAAGCTGAACGAAGATGTACAGACTTTGCAGGAGTATTCCACCGGGCTGCAGGAAGAGATCGCAGCTAAGGATGAGCAGATCGATCTGTATGAAAAGGAACTGGAACAAAAGAACGCCCTGATCGAAGATCTGGGGAAGCAGGTCGCAACACTCACCGCGGAAGTGGCCAATATGGCCGCATCGGAGTTTATCGATAAAGAACAGGTCGCATCCACGATCGAAGGCGCCAAGGATACCGTAAGCGGGATCGCCAAGAAAGCGGCGGAGACGGCAGAGAAAGCCGCGGCGAATCTTCCGCAGTCCGCATCCGAGGCGGAACAGGCATTAAGCGAAGCGTTGAAGGAGGCATCCGATACGGTCACGGATCTGTGGGATGCCGCCATGGATACATTGGGGAAATAAAGAATCAAGGCTATTTTCGTTTTCGTGGTTGACAAGAGAACGTTCGTTCGATATAATCAAGATATCGAACATTTGTTCCCTTGGAGACCTCGCATATGTCAGAACTGAAAGATGTCATAACTTCATACAACAACCTGTCATTCAGAGATCGTATTGTGTTTTATACCACCATCTCAAATGATATAGCGATCTCAGATGACACGCAATCTTTTTTGATAGAGACGCGCTTAGATGGGGAAGGATCCTGTATTTACTGCGAAGGAATGCATGTTGTAAA
>JAEEGL016380703.1_pt1 | contig 12574 bp, 9 predicted proteins | sample 9134231 | NCBI WGS metagenome assembly JAEEGL01 (sample SAMN16246548, study PRJNA631951) | gut metagenome | biome: gut microbiome; feature: rumen; material: fiber-attached | host: Bos | place: Iran: Karaj | collected 2018-10
AGGTTGCAAAAGAACGACTTGATGAAATGCAGGATCCTGAGCAGGGAATTCAGCGGGCTTTAGCAGACTACCGGGCTTTAGGATACTCGGAAAACTGGATAAACCAGCGACTAAAATCAATCGAAATCCGCAAAGACCTTACTGACGAATGGAAAAAGCACGGCTTAAAAGAGGGCGTTCAGTTTTCCACTCTTACCGACATTATTTACAAAACATGGGCAGGTAAAACTGCAAAAGAATATAAAGAATACAAAGGCCTCTGTTTTTTTGGAAGATGAGGAAGAAAAGTAGATGAGAGTGAATTATAAAAAATTGGAGATTATATACAGCCTGTTGATGTGCGCAATTCTGATTTTAAAGTTTCTCATTTGCTTTGAACAGGCTGAGAACTTTAAGAAATATGCGGAGTAAGGAGGAAATAAATGGGAAAAGAAGAATTATATGATGAGTTTATGAGATTATTTCCTTCTTCAAGACTTGAAAACCTTAAACTTGATGAATATACAAATCTTACCAAAGATTCATTTTGTTATTGGATAGAAAATAAACTAAATGACTGGGGAAATATTCATGGGGCTACCTCATATAAATTTGGTATCTTCCAATGGGGATCAAAACCTGAATTAGGAAAAACCAGTGTATTAGCTGACGAGAAATATGCATGGCAAAACAGATTTGGTAAAACAGCCGAAGAAGCTTACAATAATATTAAGAAACAACTAGTACAACTTGTAAACTATGCCGAAAAATTTGAGTTTGAAAAAATTGATTCAATCGATTTGAGCGAAATGTTCAAATGGAAAATTGCATTTTTATATTCAAACAAAAAACTTATTAACTGGTTTAGTAAAAATGCATTATTAAAATTTGCTCAATACTTTGGTCATGATGTAAATAATAAGACACCAACTTCAGAATTACAAAGAATTCTTTTGAATGAAAAAGGTGAAAAAACTCTGGATGACTTCAACAAACTATTGCAGCCAATCTGGGATAAAGTACAGGAAGATGGTGAATGGTTGCCTAAAGATTATAATCCTAATATTTCAAAAGAGATATGGATTGAATTAATTAAAGATAAAACTGTTTTTACAGAAAATGCATTAATTACTTTTGCGTGTTTGCATGAAGCAGCAATATCGACATGTACTGACATGGCAAAGGAATTTGGAAGAACAAAGAATTTTTATAACAACAATATTTGGCGTACAGGAGAACGTGTTTATAATAAAATCAACTGTCCACTTTCAGAAAGAGAAAATGGAGAAAACAGATACTGGCCAATATGTTGTTTAGCTAGAAATCTAAAAAATGGTCTCTTTGAATTTAAAATACGTAAAGAATTGCAGGATGCATTTGAAGAAACCGGAATTATAAAACAATTAAAATTATATGCCGATGAAGGAGATAAAAATATGGGAAAAATAGAAGATTATACAGAATTACTTTTAGAAAACAAAAATATAATCCTTCATGGAGCACCTGGTACAGGAAAGACTCATCTTGCAAAAGAAATAGCCAAAGCAATGGGATGCACAAAAAATGAAATTGGTTTTGTTCAATTCCATCCATCATACGATTATACAGATTTTGTTGAAGGGTTACGTCCGCAGGAAGGTGCTAGCGGTGAAATTATTTTTGAACGTAAAGATGGTGTATTTAAAAAGTTTTGTGAAAAAGCAATCCTTTCATCAAGTGATACAGAAAATATATGGAAGGAGTTAAATGATAACCCTACAGTTTGGAAAGTGTCTTTGGAAGGAACAGGAGATAATCCAACGCGTACAGATTGTATGACAAATGGATATATACGAATAGGTTGGCCTTCCTATGGAGAAGTTGCTGATTTTTCAAATTTTTCTGGATACACAGAAGACGGTGGTAGTGTAGTTCTTGTTGCCTTCCAATCAAAAATGAAAGTTGGAGATATTGTATTATCATGCTATTCCGCTACAGAAATTGATGCAGTTGGTATCGTTACTGGGGAATATGAATATAGACCTGAAGGTGGAAATTATCCAAGATATAGAACGGTAAAATGGCTTGTAAAAGGAATTAGGGAAAATATAGTTGAGAAAAATCGTGGTAAATCATTAACTCTTGCAAGTGTATATAAACTATCTATTTCTATTCAAGATGTATTTGATATTGTTAAGAAGTATACTACGAATCAAAACCAGCATTCTGAATCAGTAAATGAAAATAATAAGGCTTTTGTTTTCATTATAGATGAAATAAATCGAGGTGAACTTTCAAAAATATTTGGTGAATTGTTTTATGCGATTGATCCTGGTTATAGAGGAATAAATGGGAAAATAAATACACAATATCAAAATTTAATTAAAGAAAATAATATTTTTTATACAGGTTTCTATATTCCCGAAAACGTCTACATCATCGGTACAATGAACGACATTGACCGCAGTGTAGAAAGCATGGACTTTGCAATGCGCCGTCGTTTCATTTTCGAAGAAGTTACAGCAGAAGACAGTGCAAAAAACATGAATCTTCCTCAAGAAGCAAAAGACAGAATGACTCGTATCAACAATGCAATTCATGATACTGAAGGTTTGAATGATGCTTACAAGATTGGAGGTGCATATTTCCTGAATGCAGATGATTTTGACAAACTTTGGAGAATCAAACTTTCTTCCTTGGTAAAAGAATATCTTCGCGGAATTGATGATGATGGTTCAAAATATCAAAAGATTGAGGATGCTTATTTTAATCGAAATACTAATAATTCCTCTCTAAATGATACGGATGATAATAGACCTACAGTTGAACAATGAGTCGAATTACAGTAATTGATAATACTCTTAATCAGAAACTTCCTCTTCCTAAGTTTAATCATGACTGTGAAAACCTTAGAAAAATTGCAAACAAAACTCTAGGCGATTTACAGTCAGAATCTGGAATTCTTATTTTTCCTCCAAGTATTGAAGATACAGATGATAAGATTAAAGATTCAGTAATTTTTACTCTAAAAGAAAATGATAATTACTTTTCCTTAGATACTGGAAATTTAATGGGTTTTATTGGGCGCAACGATACAGAGTTAAATATTTGTTCACGCTTTACTCATAAAATTGATGGCAAAATTTCAGAAAAAAATGATTTCTTCCTTCATTACATGCTGGAAAAGGTTTGTCACATAAATCTGATAAATTTAAAAAGTACTCGAACTCCCGACAAAATATTTGATCTTCTTCCTTTTTTATTTCCTCAATATCTCATAAGTGCATTAAGACAAGGTATTTATAAAGAATATCAAAAACACGAGTACAACAACTCAAATGTTAGAGGAGTAATCGATATAAATCGCCATATCAGGTTCAACATACCTGCAAACGGAAAAATTGCATATAATACCAGGGAATACAGTTTTGATAATCCAATTACGGAACTTGTAAGACATACCATTGAATATATGCGTTCAAGTAATACTTTCAAACATATTCTGACAAGCAATGAAGAAGTAAAAACAGCTGTAGAAACCATTATAAATGCAACTCAACTTTATAATCGGATGGAAAGAAATAAGATTCTTTCTAAAACAAGCAGATCAATCAAATCTCCATACTTTTATAAATACCGTGATCTTCAAAAAATTTGCCGAATGATTTTACTTCATGAAAAGATTAAATATGATTCCTCATCAAATACGATTTATGGATTATTGTTTGATGGAGCCTGGCTTTGGGAAGAATATCTTTCAACAATACTAAAGAAAAAAGGTTATGAACATCCAGAAAACAAGAAAAAGAATGGAGTTATTCATCCGTTTACAGATAAAAGAACAGGAAGGTTTTATCCTGATTTCTATAAACCAAAAGCAGGCCATAGCTTAAAGGAAGAATTAGCAGATGTAATCCTTGACGCTAAGTACAAAAACTTTGATGAATACAATCCTCCTGCCGATGATATTGCACAAATGATTTCTTATATCCATGTTATGGATGCAAGATTAGGGGAGTTTGTATACCCTTCAAAGAATAAAAATGAATCAGGAGTTAATTGGATTATACGCCCTTTTGCAAATACAAGTGCTGAATTAAAAACAAAGCCATTTTTGATTCCTCAAAATGCATTTGATTATTCTGATTTTAAGAGAGAGATGCAAACAGAAGAAAAAAAGATGATGACATAACAGATCTCACAATGCCAATTGATTCAAGTATAATTTTAATGATCCGTTAGTATTTGCTAAAAGTGAAGAATGCTAACTCAAGAAGATTTAATAAACTTACAAAATAAGGAAGTGTACTATGTCAAAAGTTTTACCACCCATTTTAGAAACAGGACGCCTCATTTTACGTCCACTAAAAATTGAAGACCTTCAGGACCCTTTCAAATGGACAGGCTTGAAGCAAAGACATATCATGAGGATTTTTAATATATGAAATATTTCCGCGTACACACTTCAGATATTGCATATCTTACTCAGCAGCCAAGAGGCATTTTTACAACTGTCGGTAAACTTGTAGATTCAAAAATTCTCACAGACGAAGAAACTGCCGAATACTGGAGACAGCGTGAGTATTTTGAAAAAGTTCTGCCAGTACCGCCATTTTACAAAGACGGAAATCCAGACCATGCAATTACCTGGTTCAAAGATACAGAACAGGGCAGGGATATCTGGAATCAGCTGACTTTTTACCGCCAGATGTGCAGCAAGTATGGAGTTCAGCTTTACAAAACTGAAACAGAAGAAATTCCAGGCGAAATAATTTATGAAGATGATTTTCAGATTGCGGTTATCAATCCTAAAGAAACAAACCGTCCTGCTGAACTTGTTTCAACATTTATAGAATAGTTTCCGCAACAAGTTGAAAAAAAAATTTGACAAATTCAAAATTCGGGTGGATAATTTAAATATAGTCTATCAACACGTGTTGATATCACGCAAAAACAAGGAGGAATTATGAAAAAGTGGATGGCGGCCATTGCGGCTTTGGGCATTTGTTTTATGGGTTGTTCCGGTGTTAATCTGACAACGGATGAAAATGAGACCGATTTTTCTGCCGAGAGAACGGTTTCCTCTTACGACACTTCACTTTCCGGTACCTATTACATCAAGAATGCATATTCAGGACTCTACCTTGATGTAAACGGGGGCGCAAGTGCAAACGGAACAAACATTCAGCAGTGGACTTACAATGGTTATGCTTCACAGCAGTTCAACCTTGTATATTTAGGAAGCGGTTACTATGCAATTAAAACTGTGTGTTCCGGCAGCGCACAGGCACTGGATGTCTGGGGGCGCAGTTCTTCAGACGGAACTAACATTGCAACCTACTCTTACAGCGGAGGTACAAACCAGCAGTTCAAGTTTGTAAAACAGTCTGACGGTTCTTATGCAATTCTTACCCGCATGAGTGGAGACAACAGCTGTCTTGATGACTACAACTGGAGTAAAAGTGCAGGAGGAAATGTTGTTCAGTGGAATTACTGGGGAGGAGCCTGTCAAAAATGGTTCCTTACCAAAGCAGGTTCTTCGTCATCATCAAGCTCATCGTCATCAAGTTACGACTCTGGATTTATGCGCGGTGTGGATGTGAGTGCCCTTTATTCAATTGAAGAAGACGGCTCTAAGTTTTATGAAAAAGGCAGTTCAACTTCCAAAGACATGCTGCAGATTTTAAAAGACCATGGAGTTAACTGGATTCGCCTCCGTGTCTGGAATGATCCCAACAATGCAAATTATGTTCCCATGACAAACTATGGCTGGTGCGATATCTGGAAGGCGGTTGCAATCAGTAAGAGGGCAAAAGCTCTTGGAATGAAAGTGCTTCTTGACCTGCATTATTCTGACACCTGGGCTGACCCTGGTTACCAGCTGCGTCCAAGGGCATGGGATGACTGTTCCGGCATAAGTGACCTTGCTTCCCGTGCAGCTGCATTTACAAAAGATTGTCTTACAAACATGAAAAATTATGGCGGCGGACTTCCGGACATGATCCAGATTGGAAATGAAATAAACTCAGGAATCATGATTTCTGCAAGTGACTACACCGGAACTGATTTGTGGTGCGGAATTTCTACCTCCAATTTCCAGACTGTAATGAAAGCCTGCATCAGTGCAGTTCGTTCTTACAGCAGCAGCATAAGCATCATGCTTCATCTTGCAAACGGCGGTTATGCAAATAACATAAGCTATGCCTATGCCTACATTGGTTCGCTTGATTTTGATGTGCTCGGTCTTTCTTATTATTCCTATTTCAGCAGCAATAAAACGGCTTCTGAACTTTCCAATGTAATTAAAACTTACAAAGCAAAGGGAAAGAAAGTTGTTGTTGCCGAGACAAGTTTCCCCTGGACTGTAGAGCAGTATGCAAATGATAATGTAAGCAACACAATCTGGTACTACAATGATGCAAAGGACACGGGACTTTCTTCTGCCTACACAAACCTGAGCGGTGTAGCGGGCACTTACGGAATTGCAACCAGCACTTACAACGGAACAAAAATTATTTCTGCAAGCGAGGCAAATCAGAAGGCGGTTGTTACAGCCCTCTTTAAGATTGTAAAAGCAGCAGGAGGAGACGGACTCTTTTACTGGGGCGGTGAATGGGTTGCTTCAAACTCTTTTGGCAGCACCTGGGAAAATCAGGCTCTGTTTGACTTGAACCACCGTGGATTAAGTGTGCTGGATGCCTTTAAAGATCAGTACTGATTTTTTCTTTGTCTAAAATAAGAGACCGTGACATGAGGGAAATATTTTCCTTAAGTCACGGTTATTTTTTTGCAGCCTGCACTTTAGACCCCACTACAGCATTTAAATATAGAAAAATTTCCAGTCTCATGTTAAAATATTTACATTATGGAAGACTTTGCCACACTCAATAAAAAACTGGTACTGGTAGTTGATGATGAAGAAATAAACCGCGAACTTCTGGGGAATATTCTTCATGAAAAATACAGGGTTGAATATGCCTGCGACGGTGAAGAAGCAATGCAGTGCATCAGGCGGGACAGAAACATTCTTTCCTGCATTCTGCTTGATCTTTCCATGCCAAAAAAAAGCGGACTGGAAGTTCTTTCCGAAATCCGTACTGACGAAGCGCTAAGCCACATTCCTGTAATGATTCTTACCGCCCATCAGGAAGCAGAAATTGAAAGTCTTGAAAACGGCGCCTACGATTTTATTGTAAAACCCTTTGAAATGCCTTCCCTGATTCTAGCCCGTGTTGCAAAAACAATCCTTCATGCAGAAGAAACCTATATCATCCGCGAAACAGAAAAAGACAAGCTTACAGATTTACCCAACATTATGTTCTTTAAAAAACTCTGTGAACTTGAACGGATAAATCTTACCAAAAGCGGATCAAAGGCAGCCTACGCCTATTTTAACATCCTGAACATGAAGGCCTACAACAGCCATTACAACTTTTCAGAAGGCGACAAACTTCTTTACAGAGTTGCACAGATGCTATTGTCCTTCTTTACAGACATGCCGGTCTGCCGTCTTAGTGATGACCACTTTGCCGTAATGGGAGATGCAACAGAGTTTCCAAAAAAAATCCCGGCATTTCTTGAAAAAATAAAAACTGCAGGTTGTGGAAAAGTTATTGATTTTCAGGTAGGAGTTTTTATTGAACAGGAAGAAGCAGTTGACCTCAGTAAAGCAATTGACTATGCCCGTCTTGCCTGCAATCACATTCACGGAGACTTAACAAAACACATTTCATTTTTTGACAACTCCCTTCTCCAGCAGTTTAATGACCAGCAGCATGTTCTTGATTTCTTTGACCAGGCCCTGCGTGAAAAATGGATAAAAGTTTTTTATCAGCCGATTGTCAGAAGCATCACAGGAGAAATTTGTAACTTTGAAGCACTTGCCCGCTGGAAGGATCCTGAAAAGGGAATGCTCAACCCCGGAATTTTCATACCGGTTATTGAAGACCACAAGCTTAGTGCAAAAATGGATTTGTACATGGTAGAAGAAGTTTGCCGTGAGGCAGAAGAACGCAAGTCAAAAGGAATTGAACAGGTTCCGGTTAGCGTAAACTTTTCCCGCAACGACTTTGACCAGTGTGATATGGTACAGGAGATTATCGACATTACAAACAGGTACAAGTATCCTCATGACAAACTTGTAATTGAAGTAACCGAAAGTGCCTTTTCAAGCAATCATGAATATCTTCAGCAGCAGATTGACCGTCTGCACAAGGAAGGTTTTAAAGTCTGGATGGATGACTTTGGTGACGGCTTTGCTTCACTGAATGTTTTGCAAAAACACAACTTTGACCTTATCAAACTGGACATGGGCTTTATGAGGGAATTCAACCCCAACGGAAAAAACGGTCAGATAATTACAGACATAATCCGTATGGCTCAGCATCTTGGAATTCACACCCTTTGCGAAGGAATAGAAAATAAAGAACAGCTTGAATTCCTGAGGGATGTCGGCTGTGAAAAAATCCAGGGCTTTTACTACGGAAGACCAATGCCCACAGACGATTTCCTGTCACAGACACAGGCGGGAAAAATGGTCAGGATTGAAACAAAAGAAAATGCAGAGTTCTTTGAAGACCGCTGGGGTTTCTGGTTTACAAAAGACATGTTCAACGAAGTTCCAGGTTCCATTCTTGTTTACAAAGCATCCGGCAACGAAGACATACTTTATGTTTCAAAAGAAATCCTTGAACTTTTTGAGTGTGATTCAATCAAAGAATTCCTTGAGTACACAAAACACAGTTTCAAAAATATTGTTCATCCAAAAGATCTGGAAAAAACAGAAACCGCAATCTGGAGTCAGATAAACTCAAGCAAGAAAATGCGTGATTATGTAAAGTACCGCATAATCACAAAAAAAGGTCATGTCAAAACTGTAGAAGATTTGGGGCACCTTGTTCATCATAAAGTTTATGGAAATATTTTCTTTGTATTTATGTACGACGAAAAACAAAGATTAGCAGCAATGTAATTTGAGTCAGGAGAGTCTATGACAAAAGAAGAATTAGTTGCGGCAGGTGCAGATTATGACGGCGGACTTGCCCTTTGCATGAACAACGAAGAATTTTATTTTAAGATGATTCGTAAAGGTCTTGCAAACCCAAAGTTTGATTCCCTCAAAAAAAATCTTGATGAAAAAAAAATATGACGAAGCGTTTGAAGATGCACATGCCCTTAAAGGGGTTGCAGGAAACCTTCATCTTACCAGTCTTTACGATGCCATATCACAACTTGTAGAACCTCTGCGTCAGAAAGATTTTAATAAAGACTATGATGCTCTTTACAATGCTGTAAAAGAAAAACTCGAAGCTTTTAAGAAAGTCGCTGAATAAAAACTGTACTATAAAAAAAAGCGGGGAAGTTTTATGAAAAAGTTTATATTGCTTATTACAAATGTTGCCATAATTTTTTTTGTGCTTATATTTGTTGCAATCTATACACAGAAAGAACTCAAGGCAGATGTTCAGAATCAAAAAGAGAATTTTAAAAACATCACAATCAGCGCAGAACTTGTTACAAAAAACTATCTGGAAGGTGAACAGCGCACCTGCGACTCCTGGGCAAAGTTTATTAACTCCCGGCCGAAACTTACGATTGAAGAAGCAATCACTTTTGTTGCAAGTGCAAAAACCAGAAGTGAAATAATCGGTCACATTCTTTTTGAAAAAGAAGGAAAACTTATTGGTCTTTCTACAAGAACTTATTCTCCGGAAAATGCAGGTTATTCCCTTTCTTACGAAAACCTTGATATTTTTGAAAGCTTCGAAGAAATTGAAGAAATGGGAGAAGGCGTTAATGTAACAAGAGCCTATGTGAACCCTGCAACAGGAGTTCAGTCAATTGCTTTTTATGACACAATAAAACTTTGGGATCCGCAGAATAAAAACTATTATGATGCCTATCTTCTGCGGCTTGTTCCAATGTCTCACCTGGAAGCAAAATGGTCTTTCCCGACCGACAAATATAAGAACGCAGAAATATCTATTGTTGATGCAAAGGGAAATTTTATTCTTAAGGGAAACTCCTTTACAAAATCCAACATCTACGAATGTTATGATGAACACAATAAACCCGGCGACTCTGATTACATTGACATAAGAAAAACTTTTGAAGAAAAATCCGGCGGCTTTGAAATGGTTAATGTTAAAGGTCAGACAGAATACATTGCCTTTAATAGAATAAACACAAACAGACAGTGGTGTTTTATTTCATCAATACCTGTGGAAGATCTGCACCAGAAAACAATTGACTGGACCCTTTTGGGAATTGTTGCAATTTCTCTTCTTTTACTTCTGGTCTTTGACATTATTTCCATGCTGACTTTAAATCATAAACTGGAAATTGCCGCTAAAGCCGCAGAAACTGCAAACAAAGCAAAGACAGATTTTCTTTCCACCATGTCACACGACATCCGCACTCCAATGAATGCAATAATTGGTCTTACAACTATTGCAGAAAAAAATATTGAGCACCCTGACCTTGTTGCAGAAAACTTAAAGAAAATTATAATGGCAAGTAATCACCTGCTCACGCTTATAAATGACATTCTTGATATTTCAAAAGTAGAAAGCGGAAAAATAAATCTTACGCCAGTTACTTTTTCAATCGTTGAATCTGCCGAAAACCTTGTAAACCTTTCACAGCCGCTTGTGCGCGAAAAAGAAATAGACTTCCGTTTTAGAATTAAAAACATTAAGAATGAATTTCTGTATGCGGACAAACTTAGAATCAATCAGATTTTTATAAACCTGCTTTCCAATGCACTTAAGTATACTCCAAAGGGCGGACAGGTTTGTGTTGACCTGCACGAAGAAGCAAGCGACAAGACGGGAATTATAAACTTAAGTTACACAGTTACAGACACCGGCATTGGCATGAGTCAGGAATTCATAGATAAAATGTATGAGCCCTTCATGCGTCAGACGGACAGCCGTATAAATACAATTCAGGGAACAGGTCTTGGTCTTGCAATCACAAAAAAAATGATTGATTTGATGAACGGTACAATCACCTGTAAGAGTAAACTGGGAGAAGGAACCTGTTTTAATGTAACAATAGAAGTTCCTGTTGCAGACATGCAGGAAGCAGAAATGATGCTGCCGCCGATAAATGTTCTTATCATTGATGATGATGAAGTTCTTCTTGAAACAGCCCAGGACACATTAAAGTCACTTGGTGCAGGTGCACAGATTTCTCAGTCAGGAAACGAAGCACTTACTTTGATTGAAGAACATATCCGTCAGGAAAACCCCTTTGACGTAATCATCCTTGACTGGCAGATGCCAGAAATAAGCGGAGTGGAACTTACACGCAAGATTCGTGAAAAGGCAGGTGAGAACATTCCGATTCTGCTTGTTTCTGCCTACGACTGGTCTATCATTGAAGAAAATGCAAAGAATGCAGGAGTGAACGGTTTTATCAGTAAACCGCTTTTCCGTTCTTCTTTGTATAAAAAAATCAGTGAAGTTTTACAGCTGGAAATTAACTGCGAGACAAAAGAAGAAAACAATGATGATATTGCAGGAATGAATATTATTATTGCAGAAGACATTGATGTAAACTACGAAATTGTAAGCACCTTCCTGGAGATGTACGGAATAACTTCTGTTCGTGCGGAAAACGGAGAAGAAGCAGTTACCCTCATGGAAAGTGCAGTTGAAAATCAGTACGACATGATTTTTATGGACATTCAGATGCCTGTAATGAACGGACTGGATGCAACAAAAGCAATCAGAAAACTGCCTGATCCGGTTGCAAGAAACATTCCTATTGTTGCAATGACTGCCGATGCCTTTAGCGAAAATGTTGCAGAATGTATGGAGGTAGGAATGAACGGTCACATTGCAAAACCCATTGATGTAAAAGTGGTTATAAAGGAAATAAGGCGCATCAAGGATGAATACGGCTCACGCAGGTAAGGAAAATACAATCGCGCAAATGAAAGAAAAAAATCGCATCGGTCCCTTTTTAATTATACTTGCCGGCATTTTCTGGGGCAGCATGGGGATTTTTGTAAGAAAACTCACTGCAGAAGGTTTTACTTCAATTCAGATTGTTTCAATCCGCCTTACACTGGCTGCAGTATTTTTTTCCGTGATTTTATTTATAAAAGATCGCTCTGGTTTTAGGATTGCACTAAAAGACATACCGCTCTTTCTTGGACTTGGTTTTGGAAGCATCCTTGTTTTTACAGTCTGCTATTTTACTGCCATAAATCTTATGTCTCTTTCCACTGCGGCAATTCTTCTTTATACATCTCCTGTGTGGATTATGCTCATGTCCATAATTTTCTTTCATGAAAAGATGACAATACAAAAAATCCTGGCACTTCTTCTGGCTTTCGCAGGCTGTGTTCTTGTCTCAGGAGTGTCCGGTGAAAAAATTCCTTTTACAGGCCTGCTGATTGGACTTGCATCCGGTCTGGGTTATGGTTTATACAGCATTCTCGGAACAATTGCCCTGAGGCGTTATTCCCCTTACACAGTAACCACTTACACTTTTATTCTTGCGGCGCTGGGTTCTCTTTTCATCTGTCATCCTCTGGAAATGATAAATAAATTTTCCTGCTCATCCAATTTGCCCTGGCTGATTGTATTCTGTCTGCTAACGGCTCTGG
>JAEEGL016522294.1_pt1 | contig 12574 bp, 12 predicted proteins | sample 9134231 | NCBI WGS metagenome assembly JAEEGL01 (sample SAMN16246548, study PRJNA631951) | gut metagenome | biome: gut microbiome; feature: rumen; material: fiber-attached | host: Bos | place: Iran: Karaj | collected 2018-10
ATGCGCGCCCGGGAGGGGGACCGTCTGGCCGCGGATCTCAGCCGCAAGCTGGACGAGCTGGAGGCCATGCGGCAGACCGTGGCCGCCCGGAGCCCGGAGACTGTGAAGGAATACCGGGAAAAGCTCCTGGCCCGGATGCAGGAGGTCCTGGGCACCGCCGGGATCGACGAAAGCCGCATCCTCACCGAGGCCGCCCTCTTCGCGGACAAGGTGGCGGTGGACGAGGAGCTGGTGCGGCTGGACAGCCACATCCGCCAGTTCCGGGAACTGCTGAAGGCCGGCGGCGCCGTGGGCCGGAAGCTGGATTTTCTCATCCAGGAGCTGAACCGGGAGGTCAATACCATCGGCTCCAAGTGCGTGGATCTGGAGATCACCAAGGTGGTGGTGGAGATGAAGTCCACCATCGAGAAGATCCGGGAGCAGGCCCAGAACATCGAATAGGAGCGGGAAGATGAAGCTCATCAACATCGGCTATGGGAACATGGTCTCCGCCGGGCGGGTGATCGCCATCGTCAGCCCGGAATCCGCCCCCATCAAGCGCATGGTGCAGGACGCCAGGGACAGCGGCAGCCTTATCGACGCGACCTACGGCCGCCGCACCCGGGCGGTGATCATTACGGACAGCGGCCACATCATCCTCTCTGCCATCCAAACGGAGACCGTCGCGGGCCGCATCCTGGGCGGGGGAGACAGCGCCGCCATCCAGGAGAGGGAGGAGGACGAGGAATGACCAGGGGCAAGCTCATCATCATTTCCGGCCCCTCGGGCGCCGGGAAAAGCACCATCGTACAGGCACTGCTGGCCCAATCTCCCGGGGCGTACTTCTCCGTATCCGCCACCACCCGCGGCATCCGGGCGGGGGAGAAGGACGGCGTGGACTACCGCTTCGTCTCCCGTGAGCAGTTTCGTGAGCTGATCCGCACGGACGGCCTGCTGGAGTGGGCGGAATATGTGGGCAACTACTACGGCACCCCGGCAAAGCCGGTGCTGGAAAAGCTGGACCAGGGCTGCGACGTGATCCTGGATATCGAGACCCAGGGAGCGAAGCAGGTCATGACCAGGTATCCCGAGGCGGTGAGCATCTTCGTCTGCACCCCCAGCTTTGCCGAGCTGGAGCGGCGTCTCCGGGCCAGAGGGACCAATACGGAGGAGGATATCCAAAGACGGCTGGTCAAGGGCCGGAGCGAATGCGAAAACGCCGGGATGTATACCTATCTGATCATCAACGATGTGCAGGAGATCGCCGCCGCCCAAGCGGCAGCGATCCTTACAGCGGAGAAATGCAAGAATAAAGACCACCTTTCGGTGCTGAAGGGAGAATGAACCGTTATGATGCTGTATCCTTCCATGACCACTCTGCTGAGCAGGGTGAAAAGCCGCTATATGCTGGTAAACGTTATCGCGAAGCGTTCCCGGGATATCGCGGAGTATGCCAGCGAGGAGCATGTGAAGCTGGAGAAGAAGCCGGTTTCCATCGCCATTGACGAGCTGGCGGAGGGAGACTATATCGCCGTTGCCCGGGATCCGGGAACGAACGCGGAATAAACCGTGGTCGCCCGCGTAGCCATCCATGAGGCAGGCTATGCCATGGATAAGCTCTATGCCTACGGGATCCCCGCTGCCCTGGAAGGGGGAGCGGCCGTGGGCAAGCGGGTATCCGTTCCCTTTGCCCGGGGGAACCGGCGGCGGGAGGGCATGGTTTTTGCCCTGGAGGAGGAGAGCAGCTATCCCGGTCTGAAGCCCATCGACGTATGGCTGGATGAGAGCCCTATTCTCAGTCCGGAGGAGCTCCGCCTGGCCCGCTGGATGAAGGCCCGGTTTTTCTGCACCTATTACGATGCGGTGAAGGCTATGCTCCCCGCAGGGGTCTGGCTGGTGGGGGAGGCGGTATGCTCTCTGCTCCGGCCCGGCGAACGGGAGGAAAACTACGCCGCAGCGGGGGAACGGGAGGACCTGCGCACCCTGGTGGAGCTCCTGTATGAGCAGGGGGGAAGCGCCTCCTGGCATACCGTTCGGTCCGCTCTGGGCAACCAGGCGGCATCCGCCGCCAACGCCCTGGAGGAGGCGGGGATCCTGACCCGCGTCCTGGAGCGGAAACAGCGGGCATCGGACAAAGTCACCTCCACCGCCGTTCTGACCGTCTCCGCCGAGGAGGCTTTGGCCGCGGCGGAGAAAAAGCGGAGATCCGCACCCCAGCAGGCGGAGCTCCTGCGGCTGCTCAGCGGGATGGGGGAATGTTCCGGGAAGGAGCTGTGCTACTTTACCGGCGCCTCTATGCAGAGCCTGAAGGCCCTGGAGCGGGCGGGCTTCATCGAGCTGCGCCCCAGGGAAGAATTTCGCAGACCGGAGTTCCACCCCGGCCAGCGGCCGGATATGACGGAGCTGAACGCCTGCCAGCAGGAGGCCTGCGACGCGCTCCTGCCCCTTCTCCGGGAAGACAAGGCGTCTGCAGCCCTGCTCCACGGGGTCACGGGAAGCGGGAAGACCGCCGTCTATATCCGCCTCATCCGGGAGGTGCTGGAGCAGGGGAAACAGGCTCTGGTCCTGGTGCCGGAGATCGCCCTCACCCCCCAGCTCATGGCAACCTTCTACCAGCATTTCGGAGACCGGGTGGCCGTGCTCCACAGCTCCCTGAGCATCACCCAGCGTTACGATGAGTGGAAGCGCATCCGGAAGGACGCGGTGGATGTGGTGGTGGGCACCCGGAGCGCCGTTTTTGCTCCTCTCCGCAGGCTGGGACTCCTGATCCTGGACGAGGAGCAGGAGGGAAGCTATAAATCCCAGAACGCGCCGCGGTACCACGCCCGGGATATTGCCAAATACCGCTGCGCCGAAGCAGGCGCCCTTCTGCTCATGGGCTCCGCCACCCCTTCGGTGGAAAGCATGTATGAGGCAAGGCGCGGCAGGTACGCCCTGGTGCGTATGGACAGCCGATACAATACCCGCCCCCTGCCGGAGGTCCGCATCGTGGACCTGAAGGAAGAACTGAAGGCGGGGAACGGCAGCCCCCTGAGCCGGGCGCTCTGTGAGGAGATCGGCCGGAATCTGGAGCGGGGGGAACAGAGCATCCTGTTTCTGAACCGCCGGGGAGCCAGCAGCCTGGTCACCTGTCCGAGCTGCGGATACGTATATTCCTGCCCCAGGTGCAGCGCGAAGCTCACCTACCACATGGCGAACCGGCGCATGATGTGCCATTACTGCGGCTATTCCCAGCCCCAGGACCGGGCCTGTCCCGCCTGCGGGGGAACCCTGAGCTTTTCCGGCCTGGGGACCCAGCGGGTGGAGGAGGAGCTGAACCGGGTGTTTCCGGAGATCCCCGTTCTGCGGATGGACACGGATACGGTTTCCGCCTCCAGGACCCATGAGGTCATCCTCCGGGAATTTGAGGAGAAGAAGGTCCCCATCCTGGTGGGTACCCAGATGGTGGCCAAGGGGCTGGATTTCGGCAACGTGACCCTGGTGGGGGTGATCCTGGCAGATCAATCCCTGTATGCCGGGGATTTCCGGGCACAGGAGCGCACCTTCGGCCTCATCACCCAGGTGGTGGGCCGGTCCGGCCGGGGAGAGAAGACCGGCAGGGCGCTGATCCAGACCTATACCCCCCGGAATGAGGTGATCCTCTGCGCCGCCAGGCAGGATTACGACAGCTTCTATGCCGGGGAGATCGAGGCCCGGCGTCTGCTGCTGGCGCCGCCGATCCGCACCCTGTACACCGTCACCGTTTCCGGCGGAGAGGAGGAGCGGACCCTTCGCTGCGCCTCCCAGCTGAAGACCGCCCTGGAACGGGCGGGAGAGCGGCTGCCGGACCTGCGGGTGCTGGGACCTGCCCCGGCAGGGATCCTGCGGGTGAACAACCAGTACCGTTACCGGGTTACGGTGAACGCCGCGCCGTCTTCCGAGGTGCGGGCGCTGATTTCCGCCGCCCTGCGGCAGTACGGGAGCGATAAGCAAAACCGCGGCCTCACCCTCTACGGGGATGTGGATGCGATGGATATCTGAGAAGACCATACGGTCGAAAGAAAGGACCGCCCTCGGGCGGAGCGTGAGAAGATGGGACTGAGAAAGATCATCCGCAAGGGCGATATCAGCCTGAAGAAAAAGAGCCGTACGGTGACGGAGTTCAACGCCCGGCTGCATATCCTGCTGAATGATATGCTGGAGACCCTGAAGGACGCGGACGGCGTCGGCCTGGCGGCCCCCCAGGTGGGCGTGCTGCGCAGGGCGGTGATCGTGGCGGACATCAGCGGTGAGGAGCCGAAATACATCGAGCTCATCAACCCGGAGATCATCAGCGAAGAAGGGGAGCAGATCGGTCCGGAGGGCTGTCTCAGCCTGCCCAACATCTGGGGCGTGGTCACCCGTCCGGAAAAGGTCACGGTCAAGGCCCAAGACCGCTACGGCGAGCCCTTCACCCTGGAGGCGGAGGAGCTGCTGGCCAGGGCCTGCTGCCATGAGATCGATCATCTGAACGGGGTGCTCTTCGATGAGCTGGCGGACCGCTTCCTCTCTGAGGAGGAGATCCGGGAGATGACCGAGGGCGAAGCGGAATGAAGCTCCTGTTCATGGGCACCAGCGATTTCGCCCAGGCCTGTCTTCGGCGGCTGCTGGAGGAAGGCTGGGAGGTCTGCGCCGTCTGTACGAAACCGGACCGGCCCAGCCGCAGGGGCATGAAAAATACCGCCTGCCCGGTGAAGCTGGAGGCGGAGAGGGCGGGCCTGCCCATCCTCCAGCCGGAAAGCCTCCGGGACCCGGAGGTACAGACGCAGCTGCGGGCATATCAGGCGGATCTCTTCGTGGTGGTGGCCTATGGGAAGCTCCTGCCCCGGGCGGTGCTGGATATCCCGCCCCTGGGCTGCGTGAACGTGCACGGCTCCCTGCTGCCCCGTTACCGGGGCGCTGCGCCGATCCAGTGGACGGTGCTGAACGGGGAGAAGGAGGGCGGCGTCTCCACCATGTATCTGGAGGAGGGGATGGATTCCGGCAGCGTGATCCGCTCCGCAAGTCTGCCCCTGGGCCCGGAGGAGAGCTTTGGGAGCCTGTATGTCCGGCTCATGGCCCTCGGCGCCGATCTGCTTCAGAGCACCCTTGAAGCGATCGAGGCCGGGGACCGGAGCAGCGTTCCCCAGGACGAGAGCCTGGCCACCTACGCGCCGCCCATCACCAAGGAGATGTGCCCGGTGGATTGGTCCCGCAGCCCCCGGGAGGCTGCTGCCCATATCTGCGGTCTGGATCCGAAGCCCGGAGCCACCGCCGTTTTCGGGGACGTGACCTTCAAGGTGTTTTCTCCCCGCGTGCTGGACGGGAGCACGGAGCTGCCCGGAGGCAGCATCGTCGCCCAGGGAAAGGAAGGACTGGATATCGCCTGCGGCGGCGGGATCCTGCGGATCCGGGAGCTTCAGGCTCCCGGGGGCAAACGCATGGCCGCGGCGGATTATCTCCGGGGCCACAGGCTGGGATGAACGGACGGGAGATCGCGGTACAGGCCCTTCTGGCCTGGGAGAAGCGCGGCGCCTGGTCCGATGCCTATCTGGACGGGCTCTTCCGGCGGGAAAAGCTGCCGGAGAGGGAGCGGGCCCTTGCCCAGCGGCTTTGCTGCGGCGTGCTCCAGAATCTGACGGCGCTGGATTGGTACCTGGACCCCTATGTGCGGGGCAAGCTCCAGAGCGCGGTGCGCATGATCCTAAGGTGCGCCGTTTACCAGCTTGCCTTTCTGGACCGTATCCCCCCGTCCGCGGCGGTGGATACGGCGGTGGAAATGGCAAAAGCCATGGCGAATCCTGCCGCGGCGCGGGTGGTGAACGCCATCCTCCGGCGGCTGACCTCCGCTCCGCTGCCGCCGCTTCCCCGGGGGGATGATGCGGAGAGCCTGGCTGTCCGGTACAGCCATCCCCTGTGGCTGGTGCGCATATGGCTGGACCGTCTGGGAACCGAGGACTGCCGCCGTCTCCTGGCGGCGGATAATGCGATCCCCCCAACGTCCCTGCGGGTGAATCGCCTGCGGGCGACGGAGGAGGAGGTATCTGCCGCCCTCACTGGGGAAAACGCCCGATTTGCGCCGCTGCCTCCGCTGGAGGATTTCTTCGCCCTCGCCGAGGGCAGGGCGGCCGACCTGGAGGTTTTCCGCCGCGGCCTCGTCACGGTACAGGACCCCGCTGCGGCCCTGCCGGTGCTGTGCGCCGAAGTGCATCCGGGGATGCGGGTACTGGATGCCTGCGCGGCCCCCGGGGGAAAGACCTTCCTCCTGGCCCAGAAGATGGAGGACAGGGGAGAGCTCCTGGCCTGCGACCTCCATGAGAACAAGCTGAAGCGTTTGACTGCGGCGGCGGAGCGGCTGGGGATCCGATGCATCCGCACCCAGGCGGCGGACGCCCGGAAGCCGGCGGCGGAATGGAAGAACGCCTTTGACCTGGTGCTGGCGGATGTGCCCTGCTCCGGCATGGGGGTCATCCGGAAAAAACCGGAGATCCGGTGGAAGGCGCCCGAGGAGCTGGCGGAGCTTCCCGGGATCCAGCTGGATATCCTCCGCAGCCTGGCGGACTGCGTCCGTCCCGGCGGGCAGCTGGTGTATTCCACCTGCACCCTGCTGGAGGCGGAGAATGAGGCGGTCACCGACGCTTTCCTGGCGGAACGGGAGGATTTCCGGACCGCACCTTTGCAGCTTCCCGGGCCCCTGGGCGGTGCTCCGGAGGGACGGCGCACCCTGTGGCCCTTTGAATTCGGAACGGATGGCTTCTATCTATGCAGGATGATCAGAGAGAAATAAGATCCCTGTTCCGGGAGGAACTGGAGGAGGATCTGCGGTCCATGGGCCTTCCGGCCTATCGGGCGGGCCAGGTCTTCCGGTGGCTTCACCGGGGTGCGGGCAGCTTCGGCGAGATGTCGGATCTGCCCAAGGCCCTGCGGGATACCCTGGAGCAGCGGTACCGGCTGGCAGCGCCGACCGTGCTGCGCCGGCAGGAATCTGCCGACGGTACGGTGAAGTATCTGTGGCGGCTGTGGGACGGCAATGCGGTGGAGAGCGTCGTCATGCGCTATCATTACGGCAACACCGTCTGTATCTCCTCCCAGGTGGGCTGCCGTCAGGGCTGCGTGTTCTGCGCCTCCTCCGGCCTGGGTCTCGTGCGGGATCTGAGCGCCGGGGAGATGCTGGAGGAGGTCCTGTATTCCGGTCTGGACAGCGGTGCCAGGATCACGGGCATCGTGCTCATGGGCATCGGAGAGCCCCTGGAGAACTACGATAACGTCATGCGTTTTCTCCGGCTGGTGAATGCGGACGACGGCCTCAACATCGGCATGCGGCATATCTCCCTCTCCACCTGCGGCCTGGCGCCGCAGATCCTGCGGCTGGCGGAGGAGGATCTGCAGCTTACCCTTTCCGTTTCCCTCCATGCGCCGGATGACGAAACCAGAAAGAAACTGATGCCCATTGCCCGCCGGTATGACCTTGCCTCCTTGATGGAGGTCTGCGGGGCATACTATGTACGGACCGGGAGACGCATCAGCTTTGAATATGCCCCCATCCGGGGCGTGAACGATTCGCCGGAGCAAATGGCGCTCCTGGCGGAGCACATGCGCCGCGTGCACGGGCATGTGAATCTGATCCCCCTGAACCGGGTCCCCGGCAGCAAGCTGGAGCCGGGAAATGCCCGGGAGCTTGCCCGCAGGCTGCAGCAGCTGGGCTGCAACGCCACCATCCGCCGCCGTCTCGGCGCGGATATCGACGCCGCCTGCGGACAGCTGAGAAGGAAGGAGGCGACTTGAATTGCGCTACTGGGCGCTGACGGACACGGGCCGTGTCCGGACGGAGAACCAGGATTCCTGGCTTGTGCGTCCCACTGCGACCCCGGAGGGGAAGGAGATCCTCACCGCCGTAGTGTGCGACGGCATGGGCGGCGCGAAGGCAGGGAACGTGGCAAGCCGCATGGGCGTGGAACGCTTCGCGGAATACCTTTGCACCGGCCTGGAGGAAGTGGAGCAGGTGGATCTGGCCGCTCCTCTGGCTGTACGGGAAGCCAACCGCGCCATCTATGACCTGGCCTTTGCGATCCCGGAATACGAGGGTATGGGCACCACCCTGGTGGCTGCCGTTACCGACGGGCGGGATGCCCGGATCGTGAATATCGGCGACAGCCGCTGCTATCTGGTGCGGAATAAGGTCATCCGGCAGATCACCAAGGATCATTCTCTGGTGCAGGACCTGGTGGACCGGGGGGAGATCGACCGGGCGGACGCCTGGCTGCATCCCCAGCGTAATTATATCACCAGGGCTCTGGGTACGGATGATGACGTGATCTGCGACGTGTTCCGGGAGGAGCTGGAGCCCGGTGACGTTCTGCTGCTCTGCTCGGACGGACTCAGCGGCATCGTGAATCCTCAGGAGCTGCTGTTTGAGATCGCCTACGGCGGCGAACTGGAGACCGCCGCGGAACGAATGCTGGAGATCGCCCTGGAACGGGGCGCCCCGGATAATGTGACCCTGATCCTGCTTTCCGCCGACGGACCCGAGGCGGATGGCTGAATGGATATAAGGATGGTTTGAACGATGGACAATATGGATAAATACATCGGCGAAATGCTGGATAACCGCTACGAGATCATGGAAAAGATCGGCGTCGGCGGTATGGCGGTGGTTTACAAGGCGCTTTGCCACCGGCTGAACCGGTATGTCGCGGTCAAGATCCTGAAGGACGATTATGCGGTGGACGAGGATTTCCGCCGGCGCTTCCATACCGAGGCGCAGGCGGTCGCCATGCTCAGCCACCCCAACATCGTCACGGTATATGACGTGAGCCGGACCCAGGACGTGAACTATATCGTCATGGAGCTGATCGAGGGGATCACGCTGAAGCAGTATATGCAGAAGCGCGGCGTCCTCTCCTGGAAGGAGGCCCTGCACTTTTCCAGTCAGATCTCCAAGGCGCTGATCCACGCCCACGGCCGGGGGATCGTCCACCGGGACATCAAGCCCCACAATATCATGATCCTGAAGGACGGCAGCGTGAAGGTGGCCGACTTCGGCATCGCCCGTCTGAACTCCAGCCAGAACACTCTGACCCAGGAGACCCTGGGCAGCGTGCATTATATCTCCCCGGAGCAGGCAAAGGGCAGCCATACGGACGCCCGGACGGATATCTATTCCCTGGGCGTGGTGATGTATGAGATGATCACCGGGCGCCTGCCCTTCGAGGGGGACAGCGCGGTGGCCGTGGCCATTCAGCATATCAGCTCCATCCCCCTGATGCCCCGGGAGATCGATCCGGAGATCCCCGAGGGCTTCGAACGCATCACCATGAAGGCCATGTGCGCGGATCTGGACAAGCGCTATCAGTCCGCCGAGGAGCTGTATGCCGACCTGGAGGCCTTCCGCAAGGATCCGGAAGGGAATTTCGACGAGCGGGAGCTTCCCTTTACGGAGACCCCCGAGGGCACGGAGCTGACCGGCGGGGATACGGGAAGGCGGAAGAAGCGGCGAGGCCGGGTCATGACGAGGGAGACCGAGGGCGTCCGGCCGATCCGGGGCCCCCGGGAGCTGAGCCGGAAGGAGTACCGGAAGAACACCCTGCGGGCCAGAAGCGTGACCATCCTTTTCGGGGTGCTCTGCGTGATCCTGTTCATCCTGGCCCTGTTCCTCTTCCTGTGGCGCAGCTGGTTCAAGGAGATGTTCACGGAGCCGGAGACCATGACCGTTCCCGATCTCGTCGGCAGCCGTCTGGAGACGGTGCTCCAGAATCCGGGTTTCACGGACAACTACAATATCATCCCCACCTATGAGGCGAACGAGGGCATTCAGGAGGGATTCATCCTCACGCAGAGTCCCGCCAGCGGCAGGACCGTGATCAAGGGGGAGGAGAAGCCTACCCTGAAGGTGACGGTCAGCAGCGGCTCCGAGATCGTGACGATGCCGGATCTGGTCAATCAGGAGTACCGCAACGCATTCCTCACCCTGCAGAAGCTGAAGCTGGAGGTGGATGAGGATCTGGTGGTCTCGGAAACCGTGACGGAGGGCTATGTGATCTCCACCTCTCCCGCGGCAGGGGAGCAGCTGCGGCCGGGGGACAAGGTGTTCCTCACCGTCAGTTCCGGTCCCGAGATCAAGTATGTGACCATGCCTGATCTGTACGGGAAGACCGCCCAGGCGGCGGCGGCTCACCTCGAGGCCATGAACCTCACGGTGGGCAGCATCTCCGAAGTGGAGGACGATGCGGAAAGGGGCACCGTGATCTTCCAGAGCACCGCCCCCGGGACCAGTATCCCCGAACACACCAAGATCAATCTGAACATTTCCTCCGGTCCGTCGGAAACCCCGCCGCCGGAGGATGAGCCCCCCGAGGAAGGGACCGGCGGCGAAGAAGGCGGCGCCGAGGAGGGCGGTCAGCCTCCCGAGGAAGGCACCGTGCCCGAAGAGAACGGCGGCCAGGAGGAGGACGATGGCGGAGACGCTTGAGGGCAGGATCCTGAAGGCCATCAGCGGCTTCTGGTACGTTCATACCCCGGAGGGCATCCTGGAATGCCGTGCCCGAGGCAATCTCCGCTTTCGGGGACTCACGCCCCTGGTGGGAGATCTGGCCCGGGTGGAGCCACTGGGAAACGGCAAGGGCAGCCTCACGGATCTGCTTCCCCGGAAGAATGCTTTCGTCCGTCCCGCGGCGGCCAATCTGGACGCTCTGGTGATCCTGGCTTCCGCCGTGCCGCCGGTGACGGATCCTTATCTGCTGGACCGGATGATCGCCATTGCGGAACTGAAGGACTGCGAACCCATCCTGTGCTTCCATAAGAGCGACCTGGCCCGGGCGGACGGCCTCGTGCGTACCTACCGCTCCTGCGGCTTCCGGGTCGCAGAGACCAGCGCCGAGACCGGAGAGGGGATCCCGGAGCTCCGACAGATGCTGGCGGGAAAGCTCTGCGCCTTCACCGGCAATTCCGGCGTGGGGAAATCCAGCCTGCTGAACGCCATGAGCGCCGGCCTGGAGCTGGAGACCGGGGAGATCAGCCGGAAGCTGGGGCGGGGGAGACACACCACCCGCCATGTGGAGCTCTTTCCCCTGGGAGACGGGATCTGGGCTGCGGACACCCCGGGCTTCGCCGCCTTCGATACCGAGGACGTCACCCTGGAGCTGAAGCGTCGGCTTCCGGAGCTCTTCCGGGAGTTTCGTCCCTATCTGTCGGAATGCCGTTTTCCGGACTGTGCCCATGTGAAGGACGCGGGCTGCGCCGTGACCGCCGCGGTGGAGGAGGGGAGGATCCCCCGCTCCCGGCACGAGAGCTACGCACGGCTGCATGAAGAGCTGAGAAAAGTGGCGGATTGGACATTGCGCGATTGACTTCGCCCTATTAGTGTGGTATATTCTGCAGTAATGATATAGGCAAAAAATCAAGTTTTTTGGAGGAAAGGTAAATGGAAGAAAAGTATGGGAAAAAGGTCAGCACCCTGAAAACCTCGGGGATGATCTATCTACCTACCGGTATGGCGGTCGTTCTGTTCGGCATCATTACCTTTGCCTCGCTCGGGCCGCGGCTCAGAGGCGAGGGCAGCTGGGGCGTGACCATCGGTTTCGGCATCGCCTTCCTGATCGCAGCAGCCCTGCTCATCCGTCAGGCGGTGAGCGTGAACCTGGAGGTCTATGAGACGGCGCTGGTGCAGAACAATCTGCTCGGCAGGACCGTCGTGAAGGCGGACGACATCCGTGCGATCCTCTGGCAGTTCCCCGGCGCGAACCCCGTGAACTCCCGCGCCGCCCGGATCAACAACACCTCCGCCGAGCTGGTCTTCAAGGATGGCAGGAAATCCATGAAGCTCCAGGACTCCTTCTATCAGGAGATGGAGAAGGAGATCTCCGCTTTCCAGCGCAGGAATGAGATCCCCGCCGACCTGGAGAACAAGAAGAAGGGCGGCCACCGGTACGAGTAAGCCCCGGAAGCCGTTCCCCTGCACCCGGATCACCGGCTGTACTTATGCAAAGCGCATAGTTTTTGCCCGCTGAAAAGAGAAAAACTTATGGAATCCTCTTGTCAAGGCGCAGCGGGTATGTTATAATGACCGCATAAAAGCGAAGGGACGTGTGAAATTCATGAAATTTCTTGAGAGCAAGCCCAAATCTCTGATTTATACCATGTTGATCATTCTCCTCATCATGTTCGAAATGAGTATCCTCTCCGGATATCGCTTTGTTGAGATCGGCAGTGCGGCGAATAAATACGGCACCGGCATGAGCGCGGAAAAGATCACCTCCCTCGCTCTGGTGGGCGCGAATATCGGCTGGAACTACATCGTCTGCTCTGTGCTGATCGTGCTCGGCACCTGGGGCTTCTCCATGCTCGTTGGCTACAACCGCAATCCCGGCGGTCTGCTGGCCATCGTCATCATGAATGTTCTGCCGGCCATCGGGTTCTTTGCGAATTTCAATTTCTTCGTGAGCTATGGCTATGGCATTTACGCTCCGGCAATGGCATTGTTTGGGCTGACCTATAATTTGCAGACAAAAGCGCAGCAATGTGCAAACAATGCGATTTTCGCCGCTATCGTGGTGGTCGTGGCGGTAGGCTGCTGGTTCCTCGGCTACAAGATCCGCGCCAA
>JAEEGL016572524.1_pt1 | contig 12574 bp, 9 predicted proteins | sample 9134231 | NCBI WGS metagenome assembly JAEEGL01 (sample SAMN16246548, study PRJNA631951) | gut metagenome | biome: gut microbiome; feature: rumen; material: fiber-attached | host: Bos | place: Iran: Karaj | collected 2018-10
CGCAGGTCAAGGTATTTGATGGTGAACTCATCGTTGATATATCCAACAACAACATCCCCGTCCTGTGCTTCTATGGAGCGGTCGATCACGGCGATATCGCCGTCGCTGATTCCCGCTTCGATCATCGAGTCGCCTTCCACTCTCCCGTAGAATGTTGCTTCGGGATTCTGGATGAGGTCCCGATTGAAGTCTAACGTCTCGTGGTTATAGTCTTCTGCAGGCGACGGGAATCCGGCTTTTATGCCAGGAGCGAACTGAAGCTTCAGTTTCTGCTCAAAACCTCCTTGTATGATTTTAATGTTTGCCATTATCTATCTGTTTGTTGGATAAATTGGAATTTACTCGTCTCTTTTATTTATCCTCTACAATATATGCATCTACTATTTCTCCAAAGTAGATGATATGATTGTCCTTGTCGGTGTCGTGGTTGCGCACTTCAGAGAGTGGCGGATAGAACCTGCTGCGTATCGCTTCTGGCAGTAGTCGGTTGTCCTCTTCCTGACGGTAGATGACCTTGCACTCCAGTGTGAGCGGCATCTCTGCAATGGCTGGCACATTTACCTTGCTGCCCTCAACAAGCGTCAGACCCAGTTCTTTCACCTTGTCAATGTCGCGACCGCTCTTTCCGCCACATATGCGGATGATGCGCTTGTCGTAGTCACCTACAGGCATATTGATGGAGAACTCAGGATTACAATCGAGAAGTTCGCGTGTAAAGCGACTTTGTCGGACATAGCACACGAAAACGGGCCTTCCCCAGTTGAAGCCGAGAGTGCCCCATTCAATGACCATACTGTTAACCTTGTCACCAGCCTTTGCCGTGACAAGTACTCCTTTTTTGAGAGCACGAAGTATGTCACTGGCTCTCTCGATGATGTCGAGTGGATTCTTTGTCATATAGCTTATCTTATTTTGAATAATGTCTGCTAAATTCCGATTTATTTGCTTCCTGTAGTGTCATTGTTTGTCTTCTTTGATAATCGGGTTCTTCCTTTCGTTCCATTTCTTGATTGGTTTTCGAAGACAAAGATAAGGATTTATTGGGTGATTTAGGTCATTTGTCGAAATACGAAAATGCGAAAATGCGAAAGGTGGAAAATCTATTGAGGAATTATTCTCTTCGTTTTACAATTAACATGCATGGAAATCGAGATCATCTAAAAGCGATTGATATTTTTTGTAAAACTCGCTTTCTCTGTCTGTGTATCTTTCTACATCTATTTCTTCCTGAGAAAGCAAATCGTTCATTATTGCAATGTCTGCTATGCTTGAATCATACGCATTCACGCTTTTTTGATAACCGCTAACCATTATGGCTTGGCATTCTCTTTTGAAATGTTTGGAGTCGATTTTGTTAGACATTGTTCGACAGGAGCCGAAATGAATCACCTTGTCCCTGAAGAACCCTTTCGCCCATTTGGTTAGAGTCGTGAGAGGCACCGATTGTCCTTCAACCCACAAGCTTTTCTTTTCACCGTGACAGGCAAAATATATAATATCGTATTTGTTGAAATCTTCCTCCTCATCATCACCTTTTGCATGAGCGCGAAAGTAGTCAAGATAATATTTTAGATCAGACTTTGTTCTGAACCTTCTATATATTACCTTACAATCATACGCCTCCTTCAGCCAATTAAGCATTGGTAAGGTGTAAAGGCTAAAACGGTTGTCTGGGTTTTTCTCGCTATATTCCCATTCCGCTTCTAAGCAGATTATGTTATGACTTGTATGCTGTTTCACTTCTTACGATGTTAAGGCTTTTAGTTAATCCATACGGATTTACGGTTCAATGAATACCGGCTTTCCCTTCACGTAGTCTGACTTCAATGCGGCGAAATTATCTATCAGCAAGCGACCGTCAATGCTGCTCAGATCAACGTCAAGCGGAGTGATGCTGAATCCCATGTAGCTCTTTCTGGGTGTTGTGTTGGGATAGTTCATACCGACGAGCTCTTCCTTCGTCACCTCCTTGTTGCCATTGATGGCATAGGCGCACATCCTTTCGGGCTTGTTGAGGTCGTAGAGCACCAATACGGTGGTTCTTCCAAACAGTTCACTATGTTCTTTCATAGAACCCTTCACGTTACCAAGTCGAATGTTATAAAGCCCGTTGGCATCAATCCATTCCAGGTATTTCTTGTTTTTGTAACAGCCTACGAGCACCGTCTTGTCGCCGCCAAAAACATCAATCAGCTTCTGTTCAATCTGTCTCCATCGATAGATTTCAAAATCCTCTTCCGCCGCCATTGACAGAGACTCTTCGTTATATTCAGGATAGAGTTTAACGACAGGCGTCTCCTCCTTTACTACGAAGTTATCTTCATCGTCTGCCCACTTGTTACACTGGGCCATAACGGTGTTCAACGCCTGTTCTTGTCCCTCTGGCGGATAATGATATTTTTTCAGGAGACGTTTCACCATCACGCGCATCTTGGCACGCGCCGAATCCTTATGGTTCCAGTCGATGGTGCGATTCTTGCGGAGCTGGTCTGTCAGTTCTTTCGTGAGTTGCACAAATTCCTCATCCGAATAGGCGTCCTTCACTCCTTGAGGTGAGCTGAGCGCATCGTAGAAGGCTTTCTCCTCTATGGTCAACCCCAGCTCATTTCCTTCCTCTTCACATCGTCTGATTTCTTCTGCCATTCTCAGCAGCTCTGCTATTACCTCCTCGTTGGTCAACAGTCCTTTAAGGTAGTTAGACAGAGCATTGTTCATCATCTCGCTGAACTTCAGACTCTGTACGATATTGGTGCGCTCAAAGTTCTTGATTTTTTCTTTAACGAGACTCTCCAAAAGCTTCAGAGCGAGATTGCGCTCTTTCATCCTCTTTATCTCATTGAGGAAGCCCTTGTCAAACAGCGAGAACTTCACATTGGGAGTCAACACCTCTACGCCCTGACTTTGCAGACTCTGTTCCAACAGTCGGGATATCCGTTCGTTGATGTCGTGTTTGGAGATGGTGGTGCCTTTTGCTTCCAGCCTCTGGAGCATCACCCTCACAGCATCCATAAAAGTCACCTCCAATCTGTCCTGATCTGGAATCAGCGATTTACACAATGTCTGCGCATTATGCAGCAGTTGGCTTTCTTTGATAAAATCTTTGCGCCTTTCCTGCTTATCCACTTCCAGCATGAAGTTTACGCCAGCTGTTATCAACTTACTGCGCTCCGGGTCAGAGCCTTCATACCACCCGCTGTAGTCGAATCCATGCAGCAAGTCGCGACATATCTCCAGTTTTTCTTGGAACTTCACCAATGCCGTTTTGCCGATATCGGGGTCTCCAAACTGCTTCTTGTCGCGATTGGTGTAGTCCTGCATGGCTTGTTTCAATGCGCCTGCAATACCCACATAATCAACAACCAATCCACCTTCCTTATCAGGGAAGACGCGATTGACGCGAGCTATCGCCTGCATCAGATTGTGTTCCTTCATGGGTTTGTAGACATACATAGTCGCCAAAGAGGGCACATCGAATCCTGTCAGCCACATATCCACCACAATGGCTATCTTCATCGGGCTTTCGTCATCCTTGAAGAGGGCGGCATATTCTTTGTTGCGTCTGGCATCTATCACATCGTGCCATTCCTCCTTGTCGGTGTTGGCAGCACTTGCCACTACGTGCATCTTCTCCGTCCATCCCGGGCGAAGCTCCAGCATCCTTCTGTATATCTTCACGGCAGCCTCTTTGTTATAGGCCACTATCATTGCCTTGCCCGTCAGTTCATACTGGCGATTCTTCTCATAGTGTTCGATAATGTCCTTACAGAGGCTGTCTATCGTATCGGGATGACACAATATCTCCTTCAGTCCGCTATTCTCCTGACGGGCCTTATTGATTTGTTCTTCTGTGGCGCCCTCGTCTGCCAGGCGGTCAAACTCTTCGTCGAGTTTGCGCAGAGCATCGTCATTCAGATTCAGCTTGACGACACGACTCTCGTAATAGACGGGCTTAGTGGCGCCGTCAGCAACGGCCTGCGTCATATCGTAAACGTCGATATAGTCGCCAAACACTTCCTTCGTGTCTCTATCTCTTTGGGATATCGGCGTGCCGGTAAAGCCTATAAACGAAGCATTTGGCAACGACTCACGCATGAAGAGTGCAAAGCCTTTCCGCATCTTCTCTGCCTTCGAGTCCCAATGCTCGTCGCCGTATTGCGAACGGTGTGCTTCATCCGTTATCACGATGATATTCTCTCTGTCGGACAGCAGCCCGGTTCCCTCCTCAAACTTCTGGATAGTAGTGAAGATGATGCCTCCTGTCTGCAAGTCCTTCAGCTTCCTCACGAGGTCTTCACGACCTCCTGTTTTGGTGAGCTTTCCCTTTTCGTTCAGGTCAAAGCCTACACGCTGCGGCTCTTGTCTGAGGAACTTCTGACATCCGGCAAACTGCTCATACAGCTGCTGGTCGAGATCATTTCTGTCCGTCACCACAATGATGGTGCATCGTGGATAGCGTTGCACCAAAAGATGCACATAGAACACCATTGACAGGCTCTTTCCAGAGCCTTGCGTATGCCAGAACACACCTATCTTTCCGTCACCGCCAATTGCAGTTTTTGTCCTCTTCAAGGCTTTGTTGACAGCGAAGTATTGATGATAGGCACCCATTATTTTGGCCACCTTTCCGTCTTTATGGTCGAAGCAGATGAAGTTTTGCAAGATGTCAATCAGTCGCTCTTTCTGGAAGATGCCATTGAAGAAGGTCTCATAGTCTGCAAAAACTTTTGTCTCGACCACTCCGTCCACACTCTTCCATTCCATGTAGCGGTTTTCCTTGGCCGTGATGGTGCCAGCCTTTGACGTCAGTTGGTCGCTGATGACGGAGAAGGCATTATAGACAAACAGCGAAGGACATTTCTGTTGATATTGTTTGATTTGCAGATAGGCATCTTCTTCGCTTGCTTCTTCTCTTGTGGGCGATTTCAATTCTATCACGACGAGGGGCAGACCATTGATGAAGACCACCAAGTCGCAACGGATCTTGTCGTATTCCACGACCGTCCATTGATTCACCACCTTGAATTGGTTCTGCAAAGGAGCGTCAAAGTTCACCAATTTCACAAGGGCAGTCTTCGGGCGTCCGGCTTCGGCATATTTCACCTCCACGCCATTCTGCACGTAGTCCATCAGCGTCTCGTTGCGTTGCTCCAAAACGCCCTCATTGACGTGCGTCACCAGACGGAAGGCTTCATTCAACACTTCATCGTTCAGCAACGGATTCTGCTTGCGAAGCGAATCTCTCAAATCCTCTTCGTAGAATGGATTCCTGTAGTCTCGCTCCACATCATACCCACACTCATACGCATATCCCAAATCTTGGAATAGCGCTATCAGCGTGTTCTCATAGCTTTCTTCTGTATGGTGGTTGGTGGTCATATTCATTTCTGTTTTTCGATTGCCTGCTTGACGATTTCCATCACAGCATCTAACTTCTCCAGAGAATCAAGTCTAATTTCAACATCGCCATTTCCCCAACGTCCCAGGTCTGTCACATCGCGACAGATGCCCTCGGGGTCATAGACTTCGTCAAAGTCAAGATTAACAGATATACGCAAGCCTGCTTTTTGGGGCACAACATCCACAAAGTTTGTTTTCAGCTTATGAGCGATGTAGAGTTTTTTAAACTCTTCTTTCGCTTTGGGCTCTACTTCCATGATGGTTTCGTGCAGCTTCAGATAGAGCATCTTGGTGAACATATCCATATTGTAATGCTCTATATCATAACTCTGATTCACCTTCTCTTCCTTGGGGGCGTACTTATCTAACGTCGCCGCATCAAGCACAGGAGCCTTCCATGCTTCACAGGCACAGTTGGCCAAAATCTCTGCTCGTGCCAAGATCGTCTGCTCATTCCAAGTGCTTTGCTGCACCACATATTTATTAAGAGTGTGCATCGCACTTTCTTTATATACCTCCAGCTTCTCTGCAAAGGGCTTGTCGCCCATTTCAGAATTATAGCGAGTGAGCGTCAGATTACCTAATGAATGGATATACTTTGCCTGTATCTCTGCGTAGTTTTCTCCGAGAGCCTGCTTCCATTCCTGCCTCATATCCTTGTTCTGAGGCAGAATGTGTTCGATGGTGTATCCGCTATAGGATATCGGCTCTTTATTGCCTTCGTTTTCGAGCTTCACAAACACATATTTGCTGATTCTCAGTGAATACATATTCCTGCTACGCAACGCAGCTTTGAAGAGGTCATCATTCGGGAATTGCTTGTAGGAATCCTGATAATAGAATGTTGCTTTGATGGAATTGAGGTAATCATCTTTCTTGATGAAATTCTTCATCGTAGCAAACGTCTTCTGCATAGAGTTTGTCGGAATATCACAGATAGCACGTCTCACGACATAAGCTATGGTGAGCTTCAAAATCTCTACCAGTTCCTCAATTGTTATACCCTCTTTGATATAATCCATATATACCTTCATCAGGAAGGGATATGCCACCTCCATTCTCAGGCTCCTGATTTCTTCAAAGATTGGCTCAAGTGCTTTCTGTGACTCCGGAAGAGTCTTTTTGTCCGATGTTATGTTGGTGTATAGATCACCATAAGTCATGACGTCTTCTGCCAACTGGTCAATGGTGCCAAATTCCGAGTTGTCGGCATAGCCCTTAAAGACGTCGTAAATATAGGCGAAGTTGACATACGCGCCCTTCTTCATGACGAGGTAATCTCTGAAGAACCTATCCATGCGTTCAGGCACATCGGGATTTTTGAAGTAACCCTCGAAGGGTTTCCAGTAGTTATTGTAGATTTTTATTTGTTCGTCGTTCTCCAAACCCATCAAGATAAAGTTGCGGATGAGGTCGGACTTCGACAAATCCATACCTGTGGAGTTCAGGCTCTCAAAGATTAGCTGTGGCTCGTCGCCCTGTTCTCTGTCAAGTATGATGCCAACGATGTCGAGCTTTGATATTGATTCGAAGATCTGTTCGGGCGTCAAGACTCCTTCTGACACTTTTTGTTTGAAATAAAGGTAGTTGACGTATATCTGCGAGTCTTCCGTCTCACTTATCTTCATGCCATCCACCAGCTTTATCATTATCTCTTTGTCGTTGTCCGTCAGAAGCATCTTGTATGCATCTTCCCCTTTTCGTTTGGGATTTTTCAGCACCATATCGGTGATGTTGTCCTCAAACTCATCCTCCGGCATTGTTTCCTTCAGGTAGTCTCGCAAAGCAATCATGAGGATAGAGAGCGTAGTCATACGCTGCTGGCCGTCAATGATAAGCTGTTTCTGTACGCCCATCAACGCCTTCTTCTCGGCGATACTTACAATAGAGCCAACGAAGTGGTGCTTCTTGTGTCCTTTCTCCATCTTGACGATGTCGTTCCACAGACGGGCACAATGAACATCTGACAACCAACTATATTTTCTCTGATAAACAGGAATGATATATTGGCACTGGCCGTTCAACAGATTATATATGCTACCTTTCTCTATATCCATAGCAACTACAGTTGTTTATTATTTTTCTAGTAGTTCGGGGTCATCAAAAATGTTGCCTATCACGCGAACAAGCCCTGTATTAGACCATTCGTTAAGACATGTCATGTGAGCATAATCGTTTAAGTATGGATGTGAACCTTTTTTTAGGTCTTCGTACTCAGTTGTTGTAGCGATATTGAAGGCCTCCTCATAATAGACCACAATGCGACGATTGTTAGGTTCGCCATCCATGATGACAATATCACCCTCATAGACTTCATTCTGGAGCACGTCATTTAATTCTGTGTACTGGCAGATTGTCTCTGGAATCACATAAATAGCGACAGCATCCTCTTTTTCTTGCGGTATGATGACAAAGGACTCATTAACTTTTGCAACGAAGCCATATCGCCAATTGCCATTAAAATCTTGCGCTCTAAATTTAATGTTTCTCATTATTTTATTGTTTTTTTTATTTATCAACTTTCAATTCGCCCGACATCAGCTTGGGAAGGAGTGTATCGCGAAGTTCTGCAAGGCGACGGGATTCTTGGTTGATATTTTCAATCTTTTTGAAATATGATGACACAACACTATCGAAATTATTTATAATATTCTTTTGAGGAATGACTGTAGGCATGTTATTTAATATTTCTGTTGTCATACTTGGTACTGCAGAACCAGCATTCATTGATGCCAGGTCTTTTCCTGAAAGAAACAAATAGCAGTACAAAGCTATATGCTCTACTTTCGGAATTGTATAAAACATTGTATCTACAGTCCAAAAGCCTTCGTTGACGTACATCACATTATTTAAAGTTCCTTTTCTTGGAATCAAGACAGACTCTCCTATATACAATGTTTTATCAACACTCCTCATAAGTCCACCTGAGCCATAAACAGGGATTTTGCCATCGGCTAATTTCTTATGGTCTTTCCCATATTTGACTGCCAGTAAATCACCTAACGTTCCTACTCTCCACCCCTTCGGAATCATTCCCAGCTCAGACTCCACGAACTCACCATCTTTGAAGGGCTCAAAATCAACGAACCAAGACTTAAACAAAGCCTGTGCCTGCTGCTCCAAATTCTCGTTGATGCGGCGGTTGTTTTCTATTTTGTCGTCGAGGGATTTGAGGACGGAAACGATTTTGTCTTGTTCTGCTAATGAAGGAAGTAATATGTCAATATCCTCTATAACTGGCACTGTTAGACTGGGAACTGCAGAACCAACATTAAGGCTCGCAAGATCTTTCCTGCAAATAGAATAGTAAACAAAAAGCGGATTTGCAACAGTATTGTTTATAATAGACCAGAACATTGTATCTACCGTCCAAAAGGGCTTATCTGAATACATAATATTATTCAGGCTACCTTTTCTTGGGATTAAAATAGAAGGTCCATCATATAAAGAGCGTTCACCATAACGCATAATTCCTCCACTACCATAAATAGGAATATCACCATCAGCTAATTGCTTATGATCTTTTCCATATTTTATGGTGAGGACATCCCCTAACTTATATTCCTTCCACTCTTCCATATATGACCTTATGCCGCTAATTCATCAACTTTCAATTCGCCCGACATCAAGCGAGGGAGCAGAGTGTCACGGAGTTCTGCGAGGCGACGGGATTCTATGTCGTTTGAAAGCCTGCTATCAAACATAGACGAACAAAGTTCATTGAATTGAATAATAATTCCTTCATCACAAGGAATTGGTAATAAGAAAGATTGTATGTCGCTTTTATTAAACCCTGCTTGAACAGCTCTATTACCTTTTCGATTTATACCTTCATAGAAATCTCTTGTATTAAGATAACATCTTAGTAGCTCTAAATAGTAGCTCTTCGTAGGATAAACTTTTGCCAATGCGACATTATAAGCTCCCCTTAATCCATAACATATTCTACCTAAAGAAGCTCCATATCGCGCTATCATAATATCTTTCACATCACATAGCTTGTTTTTCTTTGAAATAGGTATATAGGTAATATGACTATCAGAAGCATAGTCACGAATTTGTACGAATCTAACATATCCCTCACGCTCCTCGTCTATAAATTCAGATGCAGGCGGTTGACTTCCGCCAGAATAATCCATTAGTTCCGCAAGAGAAGCAACTCTCCAGCTTTTAGGAATCATTCCCAGTTCACTTTCTACAAACTCTCCATTTTTGAAGGGCTCAAAGTCAACGAACCAGGACTTAAACAATGCCTGTGCCTGCTGCTCCAGGTTCTCGTTGATGCGGCGATTGTTTTCTATTTTGTCGTCGAGGGAAGACAGGATGGAGGCAATTATGTGCTGTTCGTTAAGAGAGGGCAAGAAAATTGGGAACTCTTTTATAATTTGTGCATTTAGGTTCTGTTGAGCACCACCATTTGCTAATGAAGCAAGTTCTGTGAATTTATTGCAAAGATAATAATAAACAAAATTGTAATCTGCGATAGAAGGATTAATCATTAGATTACAGCAGGCTTGATTGGTTGTAAGGGGAATCTTTGCTATAGCAGTCTTGCCAGCAGTAGCGCCATACATTGCAACTATAACAGAATCCTCCTTTATCCATTTGGCAGAAGATTTATTTAACCCTTCTTCTGTTATGCATTTCTCTGTGCTATATATTCGATTAAAATTTATTTCCTTAGTATTTAACCAAGGAATATTTCCGTCATAATATTCCGAATGTTTGCTTGAAGGTGTACCCCCACTACAAACCTTGCTGCATAGATTGCCTATATTATATTCTTTCCACTCTTCCATATTACTTCTTTAACCATTTTGCGAGCAGTTGTTTCCTGACGAAATCGTTTCTATCCTCTACATTCATTGGGAATTGTTCGAGATCCTTCCGCGCATCATATTCGTCCTGCAAAGCTTTACGTTCGCTTCTCTTCTGCAGCCAGTAGATAATTATCGGCATAGCGATTGCTGCAACAAGAGCAAGCAGGGCAAATAGTCCTGCACATTCATTGAGCCACGATAGACACGCCTTCCACATTCCCATAGTTTTTACTTGATTTCAAAACCTATGCTACCGAGCTGTTTCTTAATTTCATCCTCCAGGCGATGACTTTCCTTAAAGAGGTCGCTCAACTCCGAAGTGAGGCGCGACATCTTCTCTTCAAAGGGCTCGCCGTCGTCTTCCTGCTCCGCAATACCCACATAGCGACCGGGAGTGAGGATGAAATCCTGAGCGGCGATGTCGTCAATCGACTTCACGGCGCAGTAGCCCTTCTCGTCCTCCAATGTGCCGTTGCGATAGTTATCGAAAGTGTTGGCAATTTTATTGATGTCATCTTGCATCAGTTCTCTGACTGCGCGAGTCACCATCTGACCCATATTGCGGGCGTCGATAAACAGCACCTTGCCCGGCTGTTGCTTGTTGCGGGAGAGGAACCAAAGGCTGACAGGAATACCGGTGCTGTAGAACAGCTGAGAAGGCAAAGCAATGATGCCCTCCACGAGGTCGGCTTCCACAATCTTCTGGCGTATCGTTCCTTCACCGCCCGTCTGCGAACTGAGGGCTCCGTTGGCAAGTACCAAACCAATGCGACCATTGGGCGAAAGATGATGAATCATGTGCTGCATCCAAGCGAAGTTGGCGTTGCCTGCTGGCGGGATGCCAAACTTCCAACGGACATCCTTTTCCAGCTTGTCTGCTCCCCAGTCGCTGAGATTGAAAGGAGGATTGGCCATGATGAAATCAGCCTTCAAAGTTGGGTGCTGATCGTTGAAAAAAGTGTCGGCATACGATTGTCCCAAGTTCGCCTCCAGACCACGAATGGCAACATTCATGTGTGCCATCTTCCAAGTAGAGGGATTGGCCTCCTGGCCGTAAACGCTGATGTTGTTGATGTCCTTCTGATGATTCTGTATAAACTTGGCACTCTGCACAAACATACCACCACTTCCGCAGCAAGGGTCATAGACACGACCGGCATAAGGCTGAAGCACTTCTACGATGGTGCGAACAATGCAGCTCGGCGTATAGAATTCGCCGGCATTCTTACCCTCCATAGAGGCAAACTTCTGCAGGCAGTATTCATACACACGACCCAAGAGGTCTTTCTCGTCGCCTGACGACAGCATCTCAATATTAGTGAAGAGATCCACCACATCGCCCAGGCGTCGCTTGTCAAGTTCCGGGCGGGCATAATTGGAAGGAAGTACGCCCTTAAGTTTGGTGTTCTCACGCTCTATTGCCTCCAAAGCATCGTCTATGACTTTGCCAATTTCGGGAGTATGAGCAGCCTGAGAAATAATGCTCCAACGGGCATCCTGAGGAACGAAGAAAACGCCGTCTGCTTCATATTCGTCCTTATCCTCGACATCGGCATATTCGTCTGCTTGCAGTTCCTTAAACTTTGCCTCAAACTTGTCGGAGATATACTTCAGGAAGATGAGTCCAAGCACTACGCCCTCATATTCCGAAGCATTCAGATTGCCACGAAGCTTATCAGCTGCTCTCCATATCGCATCCTCAAAACCTATTGAGGTAGTATTTTCTTTCTTCGCCATGAATTATTTTATATTTATCTTTTGTTTAATCTGTGTTTTTTTCACGATATTACACTTTCTGGCCCCAAATTTACAAAAATCATTCGACTTTGTGGCCATTTTTTTTGAAAAAAATGGACCGTCACCTCCTTTTGCGCTAGCAAATGGGGCCGAGGTGTAACCGAAGGCAATTTACAGCACCGCGATAACGTTCACTATAGCACCGACGTACCCAGGTGACACCGGACAGATGGTCACGCAACGTAGTGAGCCATATTGAATTTGACGCAAAATGAGCATTTTGACAAAAAAATGCGAATAACAGCGGTCCGAAATTCACTCTAATTGATCATTTTTTTGTTTAACATCGAAAAACCCTAAAGGCTCTAAAATAAACCACGAATCTCACTAATCTCACGAAAGCCTTGTCTGCTGGCATTCTGAAGAAAATATGCTGTGGTCGTTCACTTTGTTCTCTTCTTCGGCTGACACAATGCCGCCTGCTTGAAAACAAGTTCATGCAATGCATAGACATTGCTCCCGCTCGGCATAGCTCAAGCAAGCTTGGCTCTGCACTCGCTCATTCACAATGTTCTCAGACATCCGGCCTCATGTCATCCGACGACCCTAATGGTCGACCA
>JAEEGL010841519.1_pt1 | contig 12573 bp, 4 predicted proteins | sample 9134231 | NCBI WGS metagenome assembly JAEEGL01 (sample SAMN16246548, study PRJNA631951) | gut metagenome | biome: gut microbiome; feature: rumen; material: fiber-attached | host: Bos | place: Iran: Karaj | collected 2018-10
ACCTGAAGCCCGCAAAAAGATCAGGGCAAGCAGGTGGAAACAGAAACCTCTTTCCCGCAAGGAGACCAAAGAGATAACTTCAAATGTAAGTGAAGGTAGCACCTCACTTAAAATAAAGGTTCTGTTCCTTCTGATGTCAGTCGTGATCCCGCTGACTATCATTCTTGGCATTATCACCACCAGGACCAATTACAACTATATCAAAGACGACGGCAAGAAAATGGTGAATGGTGTCACTTCATATGCTGCTTCCGTACTCGACCCCGAGCACTTCGGAAAGTTTCTCGTTGATGGGGAAAAGATCTCTGAGTATGGGAACATCCGCTATATGCAGTACAATACCCAGCTTATCAACATCAAAAATGCTTTCCCTGAAATCGAGTATCTGTATGTCTACCAGATAATGGAAGATGCGTGTTACCTTATCTTCGATACGGATATGGATAGCCAGAGAAGTGGAACTGTGGGGGAGCGGGTTGAGTTTGATGAGGACTTCAGACCGCTTATAGGCGACCTTGTTCAGGGAAAAGAAATAGAGCCTTTAGAGGTAGACAGCAGGTACGGGACCTTTATAACCGCCTACCACTCGATAACCGATTCTGAAGGAAGACCTACCAACTATTATGTTGGCGCTGATATAAAGCTGGAGACTTATCGAGATTATGCAATGGGGTTTGTCCTGAAAGTTGCGTTTGCTTCCTCCGGATTCTTTGCAATGATCGTGGCTTTCGGACTCTGGACATCGTCGCATCAGCTGGTTTATCCGATAGGAAGCCTGGTTAACAGTATCGACGGGTTCATGAAGGGCTTTACTGATCAGGAGAAGCTCGATGAGAGCGTTAAAAAGCTTGAGAGCCTGGACATACGAACCGGCGATGAGCTTGAAAAGCTGTACAAGGCAGTCTGTGAGATGGCAAATCAGACTGCGGAGCAGATGAGGAGCAACAGGCTGCTTGCCAGGTCCAATGAAAAGATGCAGACAGGTCTTATTGTCACTATGGCTGATATCTTTGAGAATCAGAACATCGATTCAAAGGCGCATGTACAGAAGACGGCTGAGTATGTCCGCATCATGCTTGAGAGTCTTAGGCGCAAGGGCTATTACAGCGAGAAGATCTCAGACAAATATATCAACGATGTGGAGATGTCGGCGCCTCTTTATGACATAGGAAAGGTCAAGATACCCGGTTACATACTGAACAAACCGGGTGAACTTACTGAGGATGAGCGGGAGATAATGAAGACCCACACCACCGAGGGCAGGAAGATCCTTGAGAACGCCATCGCCACGGTTGAGGGTGAGAACTACCTCAAGGAAGCCAGAAACATGGCCGCCTATCACCATGAGAACTGGGACGGCTCGGGATATCCCCTTGGCCTTCACGGTGAGGTGATACCTCTTTCGGCGAGGATAATGGCAATTGCAGATTCTTTTGATGAGATGACTTCACCCAGGATTTACAGGGCTCCGATCAGCGCCCAGGAGGCTCTTGATAAGATAAAAGAAGGCGCAGGAAGCCAGTTTGATCCAAAGTGCGTTGAGGCCTTTTCGGATTCTTTTACCGAGGTTAAGGGTGTAATCAGAAAGTATCCGGAATAAAAGGGATACATGTAAATGTTTTGGAGGTTTGTCGATTATGACAGGCAGAAACATGATAAAGGGTTTTGCTGCTGCACTGATCTTTACTTTTTTGACAGGAAGAAGTGCCCTTATGGCAGCAGCGGCTGAACCGGAGAATAGCATAGAGAGCCGGGATGAGACCTCGAACCTGTTCGGAGGGGGATATGCGGCTACAGGCCAGATCGAAGATGCGGGATATATGGCGGTGATGTACGATGCTGACAGCGGCCTTCCAACGTCGGAAGCTAACTGCGTCCTTGGGGCAAAGGACGGCTACGTGTGGGTAGGTGGATATTCGGGCATCTTCAGGTATGACGGCTCAACTTTCGAGAGGCAGAGCGTATCCACTGGTCTGACCAATGCAAGAGCCTTTTACGAGGACAGCCTCGGAAGGATCTGGGTAGGCACCAATGACAACGGTGTTGTGGTCATTGACGGCGACGAGTACATCCATTTTTCAAAGGAAGATGGTCTTTCCTCTGCGTCCGTAAGAGATTTCACGGAAGACGCTGAGGGCTATATCTACATAGGCTCAACAGCCGGTATAGCCTGCGTTGACAGGAACATGGTGCTTCGCCCTGTGGATGATGACAGGATCAACAATAAGAGAATTTTAAGACTTGTGACTGATTCAGCCGGTTCTGCGTACGGTCAGACAAAGAATGGGGATGTATTCAGGCTTTCAGGCGGAAAGCTTGCCCAGTTCTACACAAGCGAAGATCTGGGGATAGAAGAGATCACCACTATACTTGCAGACCCCGATAAACCGGGGAAGATGTATCTTGCCACCAAGTCTCAATATGTTTACTACGGAACCTTTGGGGATAACGTGGAACATCTAAAGCAGATCAACGTAAACAAGGCCAGATCAGCTCACTGGATGAGCTACGACTGCGACAGGATATGGATAGCTTCAGAGACCGTGATCGGCTATCTTGATACAAACGGCGAGTTTGTGGTACTTGAGAAGCTTCCCCTTACCGACTCCATCGAGATGATGACATCCGATTATCAGGGCAATATGTGGTTTACATCTTCCAGACAGGGAGTAATGAAGCTTGTTGCCAACAACTATCTCAACTACAGTGCCATGGCGGGGGTTGCCGACGAAGTTATAAATGCCGTGCTTAAGGACGGAGAGGAATTCTACATCGGAACAGATACCGGACTTAAGATCCTGCATCAGGAAAAGAAAGTTGTTAACAACCGGTTGACAGCCTATATTGGATCCAACAGGGTGAGGGATATTTTAAAGGACACAGAAGGCAACATCTGGATTGCCACGTTTACGGGCAACCATGGGCTTGTACGTTATGAAAAGGACGGCACTATGACGGACTTTACCACAGAAGATGGGCTTCCGGGAAATGAGATCAGGTGCCTTGATCTCACCAGGGATGGCCGCCTTCTTGTGGGGACCGGCAGCGGTTTTGCGGTTATGAAAGATGGCAGTGTGGAGTACAGCATGGGCAGTGCGGAGGGAATTAAGAACACTGTGATCCTTACTATCTGCGAGGGAACGGACGGTGAGATCATGGCCGGGTCAGACGGTGACGGACTTTATGTCTGCAAAGGGCGGACCATCAGTTACAGGCAGGAGGGGCTCACCAGTGATGTTATTATGAGGGTTAAATGGGATGAGGAGAAGAAACTGTACTGGATAATAACCTCCAATTCCATCGAATACCTTAAGGACGGCAGGGTCATCAACGTTTCAAGTTTCCCCTACAACAATGTCTTTGACATCTTCAGCGACGGCGAAGGCCGCTACTGGATCACCAGCTCTCAGGGCATTTATTCAGTGGATGAAGATGAGATCATAAATAATAATATCAGGGATTACAGGCTCTTTACCAAGGCAAATGGTCTTACCAGCATTCCGGTATCCCACAGCCACAGTATGCTGGATGAGAATGGATATCTGTATATCACCGGAAGGACAGGCGTGTCCAGAGTCAACATAAAGAGATACAACAAGGACATGCCCGAGATAAAAACAGGAATAGCTGAGATCATCTTTGATGGGGAAAAGATATATCCCGACAGGAACGGCAACATAACTGTACCTGCGGGAAGCGGACGACTTCAGATTCTGCCTGCGGTACTGGACTACACCATGTCCAATCCGACGGTCCACGTGTTCCTTGAGGGCATAGGCGATCAGGGTATGACCACTGAGCAGAACAAGCTCACGACCCTGGAGTACACAGGCCTTAAGTACGGCAATTACGTCCTGCATATTCAGATCCTCAGAGGCGGAGATCTAGAAGTTATCTCTGATGAGACTGTAAATATCAGAAAAGAACCCCATTTTTATGAGCTGACTGCTGTGAGGATACTTATTGCCGCCATACTTCTTGCGCTTGTGGGACTTGGTGTGTGGCGCGTTATGGCCGGTACCGTTATCAGAAAGCAGTACCTTGAGATACAGGAGGCCAAGGAGGAAGCCGAGAGGGCTAATTCCGCAAAATCACGCTTTCTTGCAAATATGTCACATGAGATCAGAACTCCCATCAATACCATACTGGGAATGGATGAGATGATTCTCAGGGAAGACGGCAAGAATGTTCCTGACAATTACTATCTGTCGGTCATGAGCTATGCCCTGGATATCAAGGGCGCCACAGAATCACTTCTTGGTCTTATAAACGACCTTCTTGATATATCCAAGATAGAGTCGGGCAAGATGCATCTTGTAGAGCAGGACTACGATGTGGAGTCAATGCTTCGCTCTGTCATCAAGATGATTAGAGTAAGGAGTGAATCCAAGAAGCTCTACTTTGACGTGGATATAGATGAAAGGCTTCCGAGAAGGCTCTACGGAGATGATGGAAAGATCAAGCAGATAATCTTAAATCTCCTGACCAATGCCGTCAAATACACCGATGAGGGCGGATTCACCTTAAAGGTACTTGTGACTGAGAAGAATGACCTGTCCTGCTCCCTTAGGATATCCGTAAAGGACACAGGAATCGGAGTAAAGAAAGAGGACCTTGAGAAGCTCTTTTCCGCATATGAGAGACTTGACGAGGAAAAGAATTCCGCCATACAGGGAACAGGCCTTGGCCTTGATATATCAAGGCAGTTTGCGGGTCTTATGAACGGCAGGCTCTGGTGTGAGAGCGAGTACGGAGAGGGCAGTGAATTCATCCTGACTCTCTCTCAGAAGATAACAGATCCGGCTGAAATGGGAGTGTTTAAAGAGGATGAGGATGCGTCTCAGACAGGTCCCTATGTTCCGAGATTTGTGGCTCCGGATGCAGATATCCTTGTTGTTGATGACAACCCGATGAACCTGGCTGTCATCAAGGGACTCTTAAAGCCCACAAGAATGTTCATAACCACTGCAGGAAGCGGAGAGGAGTGTCTTGAAAAACTGAGGTCCACAAGCTTCAACGTGGTGCTTCTCGACCACATGATGCCGGGAATGGACGGCATAGAGACAATGCAGCACATCAGGAAAAAATATCCCGATCTTCCTGTCTATGCCCTCACTGCAAACGGAACTGCGGGAGAGGACTTCTACAAGTCAAAGGGCTTTAACGGATATCTTTCAAAGCCTATTGACACGGTGCAGGTTGAGCGCGCGATCATGAAGCACCTGCCTGAGAATATCATGATGAAGGCTGATGAGAGCGAAGCCGCTCCAGGTGACAATGAGCTTGATAGCAGCTATCTGTGGCTTCTTGATACAGAGGGCATAAGCGTTACAGACGGAATCAAAAGCTGCGGCAGTGCAAGTCAGTATATATCATCCCTTCAGATGTTTGCAGATACTATCGAGGACAATGCCAAAGTTATTGAAAATGCCTATAATGATGGAGATGTGAAGCTCTATACCATAAAGGTTCATGCCCTTAAGAGTTCTGCGAGAATAATAGGTGCCCAGGAACTCTCAGATCTGTGTCAGCAGCTTGAGAATGCAGGAAACAGGGAAGACCTGGAATTTATAGAGGGCAACAATGAAAAACTCCTCCTGCTGTACAGAAGCTACATCATGAGGCTTGAAAGGCTTGGCAATTCCACCGGGGAAGACAGAGATCTTCCGCCGATCCCCGAAGATGAGCTTAAGGATGCATATGAAGCACTTACGGAGTTTGTGGGACAGATGGACTACGACGGCGTGGATATGGTCCTTGGACAGCTTAAAGAGTACAGCCTTACAGGTGATGATGATGTGAAGATAAAGGCCCTTGGTAAAGCACTGAAAGTATTTGACTGGGACGAAATGGAGAAGATCCTGGAGCAGTAAGAACTGTTCGCAAAATGAGAAGCAGAAAGGATATATGTGATGTTTGAATTCCTTCGGGTCCGTCAGGTGGATATAATGCTGGGACTTTCCAGCATATGCCTGATAATCGCTGTTTTTACAGCTATAAGTACCATTATGACAAAGCGCAGAAAGACCATTCTTCTGTGTATGGAAATCTGCGCCTGCATATGGCTTGAAGCTGACAGAGTTGCATATATATATCACGGATATACGGGGGAAGGCGGGCGTATCATCGTCATACTCAGCAATTTCTTTGTCTTTCTCATGACAGTAGCTGTGCTTACCTGTGTGACCTTTTATCTTGATGATGTGATGAAAACCGAAGGCAGGATGATAAATACCCACCCTGCCATTCAACTGGCCATGGTGCTTGGCGCATTTGCGGCAGCTCTTGTTGTGCTGTCACAGTTCACGGGGCTCTATTATACCGTTGATGCCAGTAATGTTTATCACAGATCGAAACTTTATTTTATCAGCTATATTTTCCCCTATCTTATACTGCTTATCCAGCTTTCCATTCTTCTTGCATACAGGAAAAAGATAAGAGGCAGGATCGCAATGTCGATCTTCTGCTTTGTCGCAGTCTGTCTCTTAGCATCCATGATACAGTTTTTTGCATACGGGGTTTCCCTTGTAGATATGTCTGCAGTACTTATGGTGGTGGGACTGTATATCTTTGCTCTTATTGAGATGAACGACAGGGTGGTACAGGCCAACAGGGCGACGATTGAAAACCTGATCGACGAGCACAAGAGCATGAGAAAACTCTTTGAGCAGACTGTCACAGCACTGGTATCGGCAATAGATGCCAAGGATCCCTACACTCAGGGCCACTCCATGAGAGTTGCGGAATATGCCAGAGAGATCGCAAGGCTCTCCGGAATGGATGAGAAAAAATGTGATGAGGTCTACTTTTCGGCCATTCTTCATGATGTGGGCAAGATAGGAATCTCCGATGACATCATCAAAAAGAACGACAACCTTACGGCAAAAGAGTATGAGATAGTCAAAAAACATCCTAGTATAGGCGGAGAGATTCTGTCGGGGATCAAGGAGTTCCCTTTTATAAGCATAGGTGCAAGGTATCACCATGAGAGGTACGACGGAAAGGGTTACCCCGAAGGGCTTTCCGGAGAGAGCATTCCGGATGTGGCAAGGATAGTTGCAGTTGCCGATACCTATGATTCTATGACATCCAAGAGATACTACAGGGATCCAATGCCCCAGAGTACCGTCAGGGAAGAGATCGTCAAGGCAGCAGGTACCCAGCTTGATCCCGATTACAGTCTCATCATGGTTGATATGATAGATCACGATACCGAGTACCTGATGAGGGAGAAGGAGAACTTTGACTTAAAGAATGATGATGATGACCTTATGAAGGTAAGTGAGATGCATTTTGGTGAGTACAAGGAGCACGTCTCAGAGGGCGTTCGTATCACTGACAGCATCACAAAGATCACCTTTGAGAGTCAGCCTGAGATGGGATTTGATGAAAAGAAATCCCTGCCCTCAATTATCCTGTTCGACTCTCACGACGGGTGCGTTCATAAGGATGACAGGGGTATAAGACTGCTTCATTATCTTGAGTACGGGGAGATATGGCCGGACGGAAATGTTATATCAACTTCAGCAAGGGATATGAAGGTAGAGATCAGCAACATCGGTGAGCAGAATGAGGACAGCGCTAAGAAGGGAGTTGTCCGCTACGAGATTGAGGCGGTAAGATACAGGGATCATGTGAAGATAAGATTTGCAAGTGAGCGTCTGGCTGTTGATGTAACCTGTGCCCTTCCCGATTCCATAAGGTTCTCATATCTGGCCCTCACCGGAGAGCACTGCCATATCATGAACATCAGTGTCGATGACACCGGAGAAAAGATAGATGAAAACTATATAGAGAGGCTGGCTGATGAAGTCTCCTTTATCGACAAGATTAAGGGTGACATACCCAATGTCCAGGTGGAGGGCTATCGCAGCGGCTATACTGAAGCTGTGCCTGTCAGAGACGGCATGAGACTGAGGTTTCGGACAATGTCTCTTCCCACGGCCAATCTCATCTGGCACTGCGCGTTTATTCTTTTGTTTACGGCAGATGACGGAATACCCCTTGGAGAGAATTACACGGAACACGGCTGCATAAGACTTGACGGAGAAAATGCCACCAACAACGACCTTGCAAGCAATACCTTAAGCGTTTACAAGGATGAGAACTTTCATGGGTGGGACGGCTGGAAGAAGGACAACAAAGTGGGCTTTGAGTGTGAAGTTCTTTTCACCAGGAGAAGGGATCACATCACCATGGAGACGTACAACTGCGGCATTCACGTAAAGAGTACGACTGTTGTAGCGCCGGGGTGTGACAACGTATATATGTCACTGACCGGGGATCAGTGCGCCCTGACAGACATCAGAGTTCTGGATGCCCGCTAAAAAAATATGATATAAGAAGCGCTCCGGTAATAGTCAATTTGCAATCCCGGATATATAATGTCTATCAGGAGGATGCTATGAAAAAAGGACTTGTTATGGAAGGCGGAGCCATGCGGGGCATGTTTACCTGCGGAGTGCTCGATGTCTTAATGGATAATGGTATTTCTTTTGACGGGGCAGTCGGAGTATCGGCGGGAGCAACCTTTGGCTGCAACATCAAATCGGGGCAGAGGGGGAGAGCCCTTCGTTACAACACAAAGTACTGTGGGGACCACAGATACCACAGCATCAGATCCCTCATAACCACCGGGGATATATACAACGTAGAATTCTGCTACGAAACACTTCCCTATCAACTTGATAAATGGGACATTGAGGCCTTTGAGAAGAATCCTATGGAGTTCTATTGCGTGGCTACGGATGTTCGGACCGGAAAGGCTGTGTACCACAAGTGCCGCGATGGCAGGAAAGAGGATATAACCTGGATACAGGCATCCGCGTCAATGCCGCTGGTATCAAGGATCGTTCAGATTGGCGGCGGTGAGTATCTTGACGGCGGGACCTCAGATTCCATCCCACTTAAGTTTATGGAGGATGAGGGGTATGACAGGATTCTCGTGATCGAGACCCAGCCCTATGATTACATGAAGGGTCCGCAGAAGTTTATGCCCATTATAAGGCGCATCTACAGGAAGTACCCGGAGTTTATAAAGGCTTTGGAAGACCGCCATCTGATGTATAATTGGGAAAAGAACTATGTAAAAAAGAGGGAGAAGACCGGAGAGGTGTTTGTCTTGAGACCTCCGGAGCCTCTTCACATAAACCCTGTAGAAAAAGATCCGGCTGAGCTTATCAGAGTCTATGACCTTGGAAGGCAGCAGGCTCTTGAGAACATAGACAGGATCAGAGAATTTCTTAAAGCATAAATAACACAGGAGATCATATCCAAAATGGATGAGAAATATAAGCCGCTTTTTACGCCCTGGAAGATAGGCGGATGCGAAATTAAAAACAGGATAGTCATGACTTCCATGGGAGGAACCAATCTCCTTGGGTGGATGGAGAAAAACCACTTTGACAAGGCCGGAGCAGAGTTTATCCTGAAGGTTGCCCAGAACAACACAGGACTCGTCCTTCCGGGCTGTCAGCCTGTCTACAATCCCATGTTCGGACAGTGGCTTCACACCAATAAGAAGATGTATCAGGACCTTGCAAAATGGATGCCTGAATTTCACAGGACGGGCGCAAAGCTCTTTGTCCAGCTCACTGCCGGTTTCGGCAGATCTTTTACTGTGAGCAAAATGATGGAAAAGCTCTACACACACGGAGCACTCAAGGTTCTGTCCAAACCCGTTATGGATCTTGACAGGATCACAGCATCTGCCAGCGCATCCCCAAACAGGTGGTCAGACCATGTACCTTCAAGGGAGATGACTGTAGAAGAGATAAGGCAGATAATCGAGTCCTTTGGAAAGAGTGCAAAGCTCCTTAAGGATGCGGGTGTGGACGGAGTTGAAGTCCATGCTGTTCATGAGGGGTACCTTCTTGATCAGTTTGCGCTTAAGTATGTGAACAAAAGAACTGATGAGTACGGAGGAAGCCTTGAGAACAGGTACCGCTTTGCTGCTGAGATAGTAAAAGAGATAAAGGATAAGTGCGGAAAGGATTTCCCGGTTTCACTCAGGTACAGCGTTGTATCCAAGACCAAGGGAATGAGAAGGGGCGCGCTTCCGGGAGAGGAATATGAAGAGGCCGGAAGAGACTTTGAGGAGTCAAAGTCTGCTGCAAAGTTCCTGACAGATGCAGGCTACGATATGCTTAATTGCGACAACGGAACCTACGACGCCTGGTACTGGTCACATCCACCTATCTATATGCCTGAGAACTGTAACCTTGAGGATACAATAAGACTTCGTAAGGAAGTTGATGTTCCCGTTGTCTGCGCCGGAAGGCTCGACCCGGCTGTTGCCGCAAAGGCAGTGGAAAAGGGAGAGATAGATGCTGCAGGATTTGCAAGGCCATTCCTTGCAGACCCCGAGTGGGTGACCAAGCTGATGGAGGACAGACAGAAGGACATACGTCCCTGTATCCTGTGCCACAACGGGTGTTTTAATATGTCTCACTATAAGGGTGTTCCCAACGACCAGCCCCTTGAAGATTCACTTCACCTGGCACGCTGTGCTGTAAACGCAGAGACCATGCAGACAGATAAGCACTTCATCAAAAAGGTGAAACACCCTGCCACCATTCACATTGTGGGCGGCGGTATCGGCGGAATGGAGGCTGCAAGAGTCCTTAAGCTGAGGGGCCACAATCCGGTCATCTATGAGAAGACGGACAGACTCGGCGGAACCTTCATTGCAGCAAGTGCGGAGTCCTACAAGGGAAAGCTGAGGGACCTGCTCGCCTGGTACATAAGGCAGATGGAAGTCCTTGGCATTGAGATACACTATAATACTGAGATAACCGATCCCAGCAAATTCGGAAGGAAGAGCGACATCATAATAGCCACCGGGGCAAGGCCCAGGTACCTTAGGTCTGTTCTTGGCTATGACAGAATGATCGAGGCATGCGATTTCTTAAACGGAGCGGAAGTGGGGCAGAGAGTAGCAATAATCGGCGGAGGCCTTACGGGCTGCGAGATAGCCTATGAGCTTCTACTTCAGGGGAAGGAGCCGGTGATCGTGGAGATGAAGAATGACCTTATCTCACAGTCAGGAGTGTGCCTTGCCAACAGCTCATACCTTAGAGAGTACTTCCTCCTTCACAATACCCCTGTGTACCTTGAGACGACCCTTGATGAAGTAAGGCTCGACTCAATAGTATGTGAGGACAAAGAGGGCAACAAGATTGCCATTTCCTGCGACAGTGTTATCAGCTGCGCAGGTTATATACCGAATCCGGTGATCTCGGAGAACGACAGGACCAGCAACATGGACTACGTCGGAGACTGCTGGCATGTTGGGAACTTAAGGACCGTGATCTGGCGCGCTTATGAAGTTGCCATGAGGATCTGATCTTTGCGTATAAAAATACAGTTGACACGCCTTTTTGATAGTGATATCATTTCAGTAATTTAATACTTCAAACCGATGAAGCGGAGATAAAGATCATAATGCCCACACAGAGAGCCCGGGCAGGTGAGAGCCGGGTTGGAAACAGATTTTCAAATGGACCGCCGAGGGTGCAGGGAAATGTTTTTTTATACATTTAAACAGAGTATTCTGCAACGTGAGACATACGTCAGTTGTCTGGGATATAAAGGTATCCTGTAAGTGCACGGGTCAGACCGTGAATCAAGGTGGCACCGCGGATAAGGTGGTTACAGACTATGAATTATTCGTCCTTGACAGAAAACACCAGCTTTCTGTCAAGGACGTTTTTTGCGTGTGAAGCATTTTCGAGTTTGTGCCTGCTATACACGTAAAATGAGGAAGCAGAGTCATTATCAGGAGGAAAAGAGTATGATCAAAGAAGCTATCGTAAAGATTGTAAACAAGGAAGATCTCACCTATGATGAGGCCTACAGCGTAATGAACGAGATAATGAGCGGAGAGACGACCCCCACTCAGAACGCAGCCTTTCTTGCAGCCCTCTCCACAAAAAGTGCAAGGGCAGAGACAACCGATGAGATCGCAGGCTGTGCAGCGGCCATGAGAGATCACGCAACAAGAGTTGATACAGGGATGGATGTCTTTGAGATCGTGGGAACAGGCGGAGACAATGCCCACAGCTTTAACATCTCAACCACATCGGCCATTGTAGCTGCAGCAGGCGGTATGAAGGTTGCCAAGCACGGCAACAGGGCAGCTTCATCAAAGAGCGGAACAGCGGACTGCCTCGAGGCTCTCGGCGTCAACATACAGCAGAGCCCCAAAAGGTGCGTAGAGCTTTTAAGTGAAGCGGGCATGTGTTTCTTCTTTGCACAGAAGTACCACACATCCATGAAGTACGTGGGAGCTATCAGAAAGGAACTGGGATTCAGGACTGTGTTCAATATCCTTGGACCTCTCACCAACCCGGGATCGCCTAAGATGCAGCTCCTTGGCGTATATGACGAGTACCTTATAGAGCCCCTGGCACAGGTTCTTGTTAGCCTTGGAGTTACTCGTGGAATGGTTGTCTACGGAATGGATAAGCTGGATGAGATATCTCTTAGCAGCGAGACCAAGATCTGCGAGATCAAGGACGGCTGGTACAAGACCTACACCATAGCACCTGAGGACTTCGGTTTTGCAAGGTGTGC
>JAEEGL011510894.1_pt1 | contig 12573 bp, 13 predicted proteins | sample 9134231 | NCBI WGS metagenome assembly JAEEGL01 (sample SAMN16246548, study PRJNA631951) | gut metagenome | biome: gut microbiome; feature: rumen; material: fiber-attached | host: Bos | place: Iran: Karaj | collected 2018-10
CTCTTCTGCATGACGTCCGTCGCATCCCGTACGGATGTGAATTTCGATGGTCTCATCGAATTTAGCGGTAGCGGTCTTCTTTACCAATGCAACTGCTTCAGCGGGATCGTAAAGAACGCTTCTGTCTACCTGCTTCGCAGCTTCGTTATATTTCTTACCATGTTTCATTTCAATTACCTCCTTGTGGTCGAATGCCTCTCGGGCTCCCACTTATCTGCTTAGTCTTCTACTACGATACCCATACTGCGGGCGGTACCTTCGATCATGCTCATTGCGGCTTCAATGCTGGCAGCATTTAAATCCGGCATTTTAATCTCGGCAATCTCACGAATCTTCGCCTTGGAAATCTTTGCAACCTTTTCCTTGTTCGGCTTACCGGATGCGGACTTTAAGTTGCATGCTTTCTTAAGAAGAACTGCAGCAGGCGGAGTCTTGGTAATAAAACTGAAAGATCTGTCTGCGTATACTGTGATGACAACGGGGATGATTAAATCACCCTGATCTGCTGTCTTTGCGTTGAACTGCTTTGTGAATTCAACAATGTTTACACCGTGCTGTCCAAGTGCAGGACCAACCGGCGGTGCCGGTGTTGCTTTGCCGGCAGGAATCTGTAATTTGATATAACCAGTTACTTTCTTTGCCATTTTGGCTACCTCCTATACTGTGGTTTGGCGCCGTCTTTTATAAGACAGCTCCCACTGTCGGAAAACCGATTTCCGACAAACATCTTGCTCTATATAAAAGGATATTCCCTTTTATACCTTCTTTACATCGGCAAAGCCGATTTCTACAGGTGTCTCGCGGCCGAACAGATCGACATTGATAACAACCACCTGTTTTCCTTCGTCCACACGTTTTACGACGCCCACGGTATCCTGCCAAACACCGGAAATAACGGAAACTGTATCTCCTTCTTTGACATCGAGGTGAATCTTTCTTTCACCCTCACCCATGTTAAACATACGCATTTCATCCTCGGTAAGAGGAACCGGCTTGCTTCCGGGTCCAACGAATCCGGTAACGCCTCTGGTATTACGAACCACATACCATGCATCGTTGTCGTCTGCGTCCATGTGAATCAAAACATATCCCGGTAAAAGTTTCTTGGAAACCGTCTTCTTGGTGTTGTTCTTTACTTCCACAACATCCTGCATGGGAACGCGAACCTCGAGAATCTTCTCTTCCAGATGACGGTTGATAATTGCCTTCTCGATGTTTGTTTTTACATTATTCTCATAACCGGAATAAGTATGAACAACATACCACCCCATACCCTTGCCGCTCTTATTGCTGGACGCACCGATATCGTACGCCTCTTTCGCTGCTGCCAAAGCGGCTTCCGTGGCATCCATAACAGGAGTTTCTGCTGCAGGTGCTTCCGCAGTCTGTGCAACTTCTTCGGTCTTAACGGTTTCGTTCACTTCCAAAATCTCTTTTTCTTCCATTCCAAACCTCGTCTTACAGATTAATCAACTTGTCCACGCCCATCTTTGCAAGATAATCGATTCCCGCAATTAAGGCAGAGCAAACAACCGTTATAAAGGTAACCAATAAGGTCTGCTTGATAACGTCGTTCCTGGTCGGCCAAGTAATCTTCTTAAACTCACGCTTTACTCCATGAAAGAAATTCGGCTTCTTTTCCTTCTTGTCTGAATCTGCCATCGTTAAATCCTTTCAATATAAATAAGAGAAAACTTATTTGGTTTCCTTGTGTAAAGTATGTGCCTTGCAGAATCTGCAATACTTCTTGGTTTCCATTCTGTCGGGATGAGTCTTCTTATCCTTCGTAGTGTTGTAGTTACGCTGTTTGCATTCTGTACATGCTAAAGTAATTCTGGTACGCATTTTAATACCTCCGTTATATGCTAAACGTACTCGTGTGCGGATTTTTAGTGCACAAAAAAAAGACCTAAAAATCAATCTCGCCTATGTAGAATATCACAGCTTTATTCAGCCGTCAACAAATATTTCTTTAAGTTAAGGGAAAAATTCGGGAAGGAACCGTTACGTCCTTCCCGATGTAAACCTTCTTAATCTGTGACCGGAGAACTATTCTCCGAGTCCGCTCTCAATTGCTTTTACAAGATGTTCCAGCGCTTCCTTCTCATCCACACCTTCGCAAACCAGTTTTATTTCATCCCCGCTTTTTACGCAAGCACCCAGTACACTTAACACACTCTTTGCATTCGCTGTGCTGTCACGGAACTGGAACGTAATCAGGGATTTGAACTTAATCGCCTCTTTGCAGAGGTTCCCAGCCGGTCCGAGATGAAGACCCGTCGGGTTCTTGATCACTACGCTCTGACTGACCATGTGCGTACCTCCAATCCATATGTTTTAATTGCTATCCCCAAAAATCATTTCTTCCTCCCCCGAAGAAGAAACGAATGTGTAACTCGTAACCCTTGGTAATTCATATAGACATTATACCATACTTTTTAAATTCAAGTAAACCTTATCTTAAAGCATGGTCTGCTGAATGAGATCCGCCAGTTTCTTTGCTTCTTCGTCAATCATCTTCTGGTCTTTGCCTTCAATCATGACACGAACCATGGGTTCCGTTCCGGACGGACGAATCAATACTCTTCCTTCTCCGGCGAACTTCTTGTTCAGTTCCTCAATTGCGCTTGCAATCTCGGGGTACTCAAGATAATGCTCTTTCTTATGATTGGGAACCTTGGCATTTACCAGCGCCTGCGGCAGGACTTCCATTATGGAAGCGAGTTCGGATAAGGGTTTGCCCGTATCCACAACAACCTGCAGAAGCAGAAGTGCGCTTAGGAGGCCGTCGCCGGTGGTATTGCGGTCCAGGAAAATGATGTGTCCGGATTGCTCACCGCCCAGATTATAGCCGTGCTCTTTCATATGCTCGAGAACATAGCGGTCGCCAACCTTGGTGGTCTCAAGGTTAATACCTTCCCTCTTTGCCATCAGCGTCATTCCGAGGTTACTCATAACCGTAACCACGATGGTATCTTGCTTTAAAGTACCGCGTTCCTTCATATAATTACCGATGATGGACATAATCTGATCGCCGTCCACGAGTTTACCGTTTTCGTCAACCGCCAGAAGTCTGTCCGCATCACCGTCGAACGCAAGTCCGAGATTTGCTTTTTCGTAAACGACTCTCGCCTTAAGTTCTTCCATATGAGTGGAGCCGCAGTTTGCATTGATATTGGTACCGTCGGGATTGTTGTGAATCGCAACCACATTGGCACCGAGTTCTTTGAGTGCTTCTACGGAAGTATAATAGGAAGCTCCTTCCGCACAGTCCACTACAATCTTCATACCGGTAAGATCCACGTTTACGGAACGGATGGAGTGGTTAATGTACTCTTCTCTTGCATCCGTACGGTATTTGATTTTTCCCACACCGGAACCGGTCGGGAAATGAATGCCTTCCATATTGCTCTTAATCAGGGCTTCGATTTCGTCCTCAAGTGCATCGGGAAGCTTGTATCCGTTTCCGTCAAAGAATTTAATTCCGTTGAATTCCACGGGATTATGGGATGCCGAAATAACAACGCCTGCATCCACTTTGTATTTCTGGGTAAGATATGCCACCGCAGGGGTAGGAAGAACTCCGACAAATACCGCATTTGCTCCGACCGAGCATGCACCTGCCATTAAGGCATTGGCAAGCATATCACCGGAGATTCTGGTATCGCATCCGACCATGATGGTGGGCTTGTGGTTCGTCTCCTTCGAAAGCACATAAGCTCCCGCCTGTCCGAGCTGCATCGCCAAAAGCGGGGTCAGTTCTTCATTTGCAACACCACGTACACCGTCTGTTCCAAACATTCTTCCCATAGTTTTCATCCTTCCTTTCGTTTATAAATCTGATATTCTGACATGAAGTTTGCAATTTTCTTCAAAATGCGGCCCCGGTTCGGATCCGAGATACGGGGAGATCTGATAAATTCCCGGTGTAAGCTCCGTAAGAGCATTTATTGCCATATATCCGCCGATATCAAGTGTAATCGGCACCTTATCCACATCAATGGCACCGAGTTTTTCGGACAAACCGTAAATCTTCGTCCGGAAAACACCGTCCTTCACGTAGGTATTGTCATCCAGAATCTCAATCTTCTTTCCGATAGGAAGACCTTCTATACGAACAGCCTTTACATCCCTGCTGATTTCGATATAAACTTCCTTGCGGATGACCGCCGTAACCGTTGCGATATGATTCTCTGACTTATCCGCGAAATCCGTGCCGCTCGGCAGGTAATCGTCCAAATCAATGGAAAACTTCGTATTGGTCTGTTTTCCTTCGATGGAAAGTTTCTCTCCGTATACGTAAATGGTGGCGATTGAATCGAGAAGTGCTTTTCTGCCGCAGATTTTAACCGATTCAATATCGGCTAACGCTTCATCTGCCGCAGCATAACCTTCTGCCGGTTCTCCGTAAAATTCATATTCCACATCCACATCTTTTGTATACAGAATATCCTGATTGATGTTTACATTCTTTACATTGATGGTAATACGCGATGTATCCACTTTTTCCATATTATCGGTATACAATTCAATCGGAACCGAAGCGGAAACTCCCGATGTCGCGTTGCTTACATCCACGACAACCCTCGCCATCTCGATGGTTGAAATAATGGACTCCGGTCCGGAAATCTCAACCTGATTGATGTCCATCGTCCGGCTTCCCAGAATATAGCCTTCCGCAGGTGCTCCGGATGTATCCACCTTAATCCGTTTGGTAACCTTTACGCTCTTTTCAATCTCGAGCTTGACATTCTCTTCATTGACCTTAATCGAATCCAGTTCGTTGGCGGATTTATTGCAGCTTGCCTTGATGGTCAGCGTATTCATGCTGGTCAGATCTTTCATGTCCGCCGTTGCGGTGATATTCTCTTTGGAAATCTCTTCGATGACGCTTCTGCGTCCGGTAACCGTAACCGTAACATAGTTCGAGTCATCCAGAATGTCATAGCAAAGCCCCTGTTTGTCCAGTTCCTGGGCATTGAGAATCTGCACCTCAACTCCCGAGAATTGGACGCTCTTTGCGGGATCGTCGATGTTAACGACGATTAACCACAGAATGACCGCGAATACTGCAGCCAGAATCTTCAGTTCAATATTACGCGTCAGCTTTTCCTTCATTGCTTTCCTGCTTTATCACTTCGGATTCGTTCTTTTCGGAATCCTGTTTCTTGTCTTCTTTCTTTGTTTCCTTTTTGCCCTTCTTCAGGAACCAGAACTTGCTGTCCTGCTCGTGCTTGTCCTGAACAATCTCGAGTTTTCTTCTCAATTCGTTCGGATCAAGTGCGCGATAAATTTCTCCGCCGTATGCGATACTTACCTTTCCGGTTTCCTCACTGACAATAACCGTCATGGAGTCGGTGTTTTCGGAGATACCAACGGCCGCTCTGTGTCTGGTACCGAGTTCCTTGCTTAAGCTGCGATTGTCGGACAAAGGCAGATAACAGGTTGCCGCTGCCACACGGTCGCCCCTTACAATCACCGCACCGTCATGAAGCGGGGTATTGTGTTCGAAAATATTAATCAGGAGCTGACTGGTAACCACCGCATCCACGGCGATACCGGTTCTTTCGTATTCTCCCAACGGCGTATCGCATTCAATTACAATCAGTGCACCCGTTTTAGCACGACCCATTTCATAACTTGCCACGATGATTTCGTTCATGGTCTTGTCGGAAAAACGGCATTCGACCTTTTTATCATCCAGTTTCGCTATGGCCGAAATAATATTCGTATGTCCCAAATCCTCAATCAGTCGCCTGATTTCCGGCTGCAACGCAACAATGATTGCAATCGAAACCAAAGTGAAGAGGCTCTTTGCCAGCCAGATAATGGTGGTCATGTTGAATACGACCGCAATAGCCATAAAAACAAGCACAACCGCAAGACCCTTCACGATGGACCATGCTCTTGTGTTCTTTACCCAGACCATTATCTCATAAAGGATGAACGCCAGAATGATGATTTCAACCACATCCGGAATCCCGACCTTCGGGAGACGAAACGCCGAAAAATATTCACTTGCCAGATTTGCGATTCTTTCCATCCTCTTTCTGCTCGCTTACGGTTTTTACTTTCTTGACCTTCTTTTCGGAAGTGGTCAGCGTTACTTTCGGAACTGCTTTTACAAAGTAATAATAATCATCGTCTTCAAACTGAACCTTCTCCGTCCTCGCATAGTCGAGCTGGAAGGCGAAGAACTTCACGACATAGGCAACTGCGAATCCAAGAATCGTTCCGATAATGGTTCCGAGTACGGGCACCTGCGTATTGAGCGCCAAATCTCCGACAAAGAGAATCAGGACATTCAGAAGTGCACCCACAATCATGGCAATCGTCCATGCATGGTCGATATTCATACGGCGTACCAGGTAAACGGCGAGTGTTGCGGCAACAAATGCAACCACAGCCACCATCATGCCTTTATTCGTTACAATTCCCTCAATGATGGACTTAAACTTCGTCGCCATCTCGGTCATCTTGGCATCACCCGCGGACTTCGAAATTCCGGCAACGTAATGCAGGCAGTAATAAGCAACCACGCCGCATCCGACACTGACGGATGTTCCGGGGCTTCCCAGAAGACCTGCCGTTAAGGGAACCGCGCAGGGAATTTTAAATGCAAAACAGATGGGCAGAACAACTGCCACCACGGAATCCTTGGGGCTGAAGCGGAAATACAGCAAAAACAGAATCACGAATACGATTCCTACCACGACTGCCGCCTCCATGGACAGCGCGTAGATATGAAGCATCGCCATGGCTGCTGCCGCCAGCACCAGAAAATTCAACGGTAAGAACGAGCAAAGCAACGCCAGAATCAGTGCGATGGGGAACTTTGCGAATTTTTCCATAAATCCCAGTTTGGAATTAATCATCAGGAATGTAATCAGAGCCAGAAGGAATTTCAAAACCGGCACGATGAAGTTTTCGTACTTTGCATAGAAGTTTTTGACTAACTCCCTGATTTCCAACAGTTTCGTCATTATTGCCTCTTTTCCTTTCTTTCCCTCTGATAGAGAATCTGAAGACGTCTCAGATTGTTGAAATATACTTTAAGACGCGTACGGGCCTTGCGATATTTAAACGCAAATACTATGTAAGTAATCAGCGAATATGCCGCAACAAAAATCACATAGTAAAGCAATGCCTTCTCAGCGAGGGATGCAACATTGGAACGGTAAATCATGTTTACGAATTCCTCGGAATCGTAAAGCACATAAAGAACCGCGCCCAGTAAGAATACCGCGCTTCCGCTGATGACCGAACCGAGAATACGAAGGCTTAAATAATCGCTTCGGAAATATGTACCGATCCGGACGTTTTTCTTGCCTTCCTTCTTCTCGTACATGGCCAGACGAGTCATGAGTTTTACTCTCTGCTCATTAATCATGTGCTTTAATAACCTCTTCCTGTTGCCAAAGTAATAAAATATACCCGGTTGATACCCACACCTTTCAAGGCCGCTGCCGCAGCACCGACCGTACTTCCCGTGGTATAGATGTCATCAACCAGTATTACAGTCTTTAATTTTACATCATTTTGGGGAATATGAAAAGCCTTTTTCATATTATTTTGGCGCTCCGAGCGGCTCAAATGCTTCTGTACTTTGGTCGGGTGTGCGCGTAAAAGGAAGTCCTCGTAAACCGGTATCTTTGTAATTTGGGAAATTTCGTTTGCCAGAATGGCGGACTGGTTATACCCACGCTCGCGAAACCGCTTTTCGGACAGCGGAATCGGAATCAGGGCATCGGCTTCCAAAGAGGATAATTCGCCGTAAAACGTGCGCCCCATCATTTTACCGTAATATTCGCCGTAATCCGGTCTGCCGAGGTTTTTAAAAAGGGAAATGGAATCATGAATGGATACGTATTCGTAGAGTGAGAATCCCCGGTCGAATGCACGGGGTGTTCGAAGACAGTCGTAACAGTAATCCGAACCCGGTTCGGAGACGTGCTTGCCGCATTTTTTACAATGCGGCGGCGGTACAGGACGGGGAATCGTTTTACAGTCGTCACAGATTTCCTCGTCCCTTCCCAAAACCCTGTCGCAAATCGGACAGTGCCTCGGGAAGAAGAATTCGGTGATATTTTTATTCAAGTTCGGAAAACACCTCCTCGATGCGCGTCTTAAGCGCAGTGCAGCGTTTCTGTTCTCCGTCGGTTCGCACCATGTTCTCCACGGTGCTCCATTTGCCGAGAATCATCACGCATTTGCTTCCGCGGCTTACGCCCGTATACAGAAGATTTCTCGTAAACAGCATCCTCGGTCCGTCGACCAGCAGTAAAAGTACGGCCGGATACTCGCTTCCCTGGGATTTATGGATGGTAATTGCATAGGCGAGCTCGAGTTCCTCCAAGGTGTCCTTGGTATATTCGACCTCCCGGTTGTCGTCAAAGAGTACCCGAAGGCTCTTTTCGAAGGGATTCACCTGCGTAATGATTCCGGTATCCCCGTTGAAGACGCCTTCGCCTTCTTCTCCCTCGATTCCGTTCACACCCCGGACCACCCATTTGGCATTGTAGTCGTTCTTCGTCTGCATGACTTTGTCTCCGAGACGAAATGTCGTTTCGCCTCGTTTCAGTTCCGACTTGCCCTTCGCCGGAGGGTTCATTTCGGATTGCAGAATTTCGTTTAAGGTCAGGACGCCGAAATTTCCGACCTTTGTCGGACTCAAGACCTGAATCGAGAACGGATCGATTCCGAATTTGTTCGGAATTTTCTCACGTATCAGGAGCACCAGATCGTGATAGATCTGCTCCGCACGGGAGCGTTCCACAAAGTAAAAATCGCCGCCGGCCGCCGACGTATCGGGCGAAATTCCCCGTCGGATCCGGTCCGCATTTAAAACAATGTCCCCGCCGGAAGACTGGCGGTAAATGGTTTCCAGTGTAATCTGTGAGAAAACTCCCGAAGATATCAGATCCTTCAGCACGTTTCCCGGGCCCACGCTCGGAAGCTGTGCCGCATCGCCGGAAAGAATCAGCCGGCATCCCGGCGTCATTGCCTTTAAAAGAGCATGGAACAAAAACGTATCCACCATGGACATTTCATCCACAATAATCACGTCTGCCTCCAGCGGATTTAATTCGTTCCGGTTAAAAATCGGCGTATCCTCATCCTGCTCACTCGCGCCGTTTACTTCCAACAGGCGGTGAATGGTTTTTGCTGAATAGCCCGTTGCCTCTTCCATGCGTTTTGCCGCTCTTCCGGTCGGCGCACAGAGCATGACAATCTGGGACTGGGCGTCAAAATAGCGAATCACGGCGCGAATCGTAGAGGTTTTTCCGGTTCCCGGCCCCCCCGTCAGAATAAAAATTCCGTTACGCACCGCTTCGAGAACCGCATTGGTCTGGACATCATCAAGTGCAATCCCTTCATCCTTCAACTCTTCCATCAACGCAAGAACACGTTGTTTCTCCGGGCCGTTTAACGGACGGTCCGAAAATGCATCTTTTAAGTCTTTCAGTTTCCTTGCCGCCTGAAGTTCTGCAAAATAGACGGTTTTTAAGAATACTCCCGAATCCTCCTTGACCACAATCAGGGAATCCATAATCATCGGCGTAATCTCGTCCGAAACCGCTTGTTCACTCAGGCCGAGCAAAGAAGCCGAACGGGGCAAAAGTTCATCCTTCGGAATATAGGTATGGCCCTCACCGAGGGCTTCTTTTAATGTGTGGAGGATTCCGCCGCGGATTCGCTTCGGGTCGGAAACGTCAATCCCCGCCTTTGCTCCGATTTCATCCGCGGTTTTAAAACCGATTCCGCGAATGTCTTCGGCCAGACGATAGGGATTCGTTTTCATGATTTGATAAAGATCCGTTTTATAGCGTTCGTAGATTCGAACCGCCGTTGAATTGGGAATACCGAGAGTGGACAAATAAATCATCGCCTCACGAAGTTCGCGCTTTTCAAGAATCTGCACGCCGATTTCAGCGGCCATCCTGCCGCTGATTCCCTTAATCTCGGCAAGACGCTCCGGTTCTTCTTCCATAATGCGGAATGTATCGTTTCCGAACTTTTTGACAATTCGGGCAGCCAGCGCCGCTCCGATGCCTTTAATCGCACCGGATGCCAGATACCGTTCCGTACTTAACTTGTCTTCGGGTGGCAAAACAAGAAAAGAGGACATTTTGATCTGCATTCCGTAAGTGGGATGCATTACCATTTCGCCCTCTAATTCCACCAAATCTCCGGGATCCATTCCCGCCGTAATCCCGACGCACTTTATCTCACCGTCTTCGATTTCATCGCATATGAAATTGAATATTCCGTAATAGTTCTCGGGATTGCGGTATGTAAAATATTCCACATAACCTTTGTATTTCATCATTAAGGTTCCGTATTACTCTCCGCAAGAAACTCGACATACTTACCGGTACCGATGGCCACGCAGGTCATGGGTTCCTCCGCCGTCATGGTATTGATGCCGGTTCTGGATTCAATGAGTTCTTCCAGTCCGCGCAGCATGCTTCCGCCGCCGGTCAGAACGATGCCTCTGTCCGCAATGTCAGCCGCAAGTTCGGGAGGCGTATGCTCCAGCACACCGTGAATGGCTTCCACGATTTTGGAAGTGGTCTCGCGAAGCGCATCTTCGATTTCCTCGGAAGATACGGTAACGGAATTCGGAAGGCCGGTTAATACATTTAAGCCTCTTACATCCATCTTGTTCACTTCGGGAAGTTTGTATGCCGCACCGATTTTAATCTTAATGTCTTCTGCAGTACGCTCACCGATCATTAAATTATGATTTTTCTTCATGTAACGAACGATGGCTTCGTCAAAATCATCGCCCGCAATCGGAAGGGAGTCGCTGACTACGGTTCCTCCCAGGGAGATTACCGCGATATCCGTTGTTCCGCCGCCGATGTCGACAATCATGTTGCCGCAGGGCTTTCCGATATCGATTCCCGCACCGATGGCCGCCGCAATGGGCTCCTCGATAATGGAAACTTCTCTTGCGCCTGCCTGATAGGTTGCATCTTCAACCGCCTTACGCTCCACTTCCGTAACACGGCTGGGTACGCAGACGGAAATTCTCGGTTTCCGGAAGGTCTTCTTTCCGAGTGCCTTCTGGATAAAATATTTCATCATTTTTTCCGTTACGGTGTAATTGGAAATAACACCCTTACGAAGGGGACGCACCGCAACGATGTTTCCGGGAGTACGGCCGAGCATCAGTCGCGCATCTTCCCCGATTGCTTTAATTTTCTTGGTATCCACGTCGTATGCCACTACCGACGGTTCTTTTAATACAACGCCCTTTCCTCTTACATATACGAGAACAGAGGCGGTACCCAAATCGATTCCGATATCTGTAAACTGCATTTCTAAATCCCTTTCTGTTCCCAAACAGGCTAAAAATTGTCTGGGTTTTTTATTTTACACTTTCTGCCCTTTTCCTTCAAGGGGGGATTTCTATTTTTTCTTCTTCGAGGCTTTGGATGCTTGTCCGGAAGCCGTGGCCGCTTTGGTTGCGTTTTTTTCACGTTCCTTCTGGCGCTCGGCATCACGCTTCATGATTTTTCCGACATAGTAACCCGTGTAGGATTCTTTGACCTTCGCCACTTCCTCTGGAGTTCCGGTTGCAATTACCATTCCGCCCCTGTCTCCGCCTTCCGGTCCCATGTCGATGATATAGTCCGCCGTTTTGATTACATCAAGATTATGTTCAATGACCACCACCGTATTGCCGCCGTCGGTTAACCGTTTCAGAATCTCCACAAGCTTGTGGACATCCGCAAAATGCAGACCCGTGGTCGGTTCGTCCAGAATATAGATGGTCTTGCCGGTGCTTCGCTTCGAAAGCTCGGTCGCCAGTTTGATTCGCTGCGCTTCTCCGCCCGAGAGCGTGGTCGAGGGCTGTCCGAGTTTGATATAGGTTAAGCCCACATCGTAAAGCGTCTGGATTTTATTCCGGATGGACGGAACGTTTTCGAAAAACGGCAGTGCTTCTTCCACCGTCATATTCAGTACATCCGCAATCGTTTTGCCCTTGTATTTTACGTCCAGCGTCTCGCGGTTATAGCGTTTGCCCTTGCAGACTTCACAGGGAACATAGACATCCGGCAGGAAATGCATCTCGATTTTGATGATTCCGTCACCCTGACAGGCTTCACAACGGCCTCCTTTTACGTTAAAGCTGAAACGTCCTTTTGCAAATCCCTTCGCCTTGGCATCGGATGTATTCGCGAACAGGTCGCGAATCATGTCGAACACGCCCGTATAAGTTGCCGGATTGGAACGCGGGGTTCTTCCGATCGGGGACTGGTCGATATCAATGACTTTGTCGAGTTTCTCGATGCCTTTGATGCTCTTATGCTTTCCGGGAATCGTGATGGCCCTGTTTAATTTCTTCGCAAGACTCTTATACAGAATCTCGTTAATTAACGAACTCTTTCCCGAACCGGAGACTCCGGTTACGCAGGTAAAAATCCCCAGCGGAATTTTTACGTCGATATTCTTTAAATTGTTCTCCGCTGCACCCTTAATCTCCAAAAATCCGGTCAGTTTTTTCCTAACATCGGGCACTGGATTAAACTTCTCACAGCTTAAATACTGTCCGGTTACGGACTC
>JAEEGL012028037.1_pt1 | contig 12573 bp, 10 predicted proteins | sample 9134231 | NCBI WGS metagenome assembly JAEEGL01 (sample SAMN16246548, study PRJNA631951) | gut metagenome | biome: gut microbiome; feature: rumen; material: fiber-attached | host: Bos | place: Iran: Karaj | collected 2018-10
CCTGCCCGAACAACCGTCCTCAGATGGCTACTGTTCGTCCCGGCGTTATGCAGAAGATCGATCCCATTAAGGGCGCTAAGGCTGAGATCATTGAGTACAATCCCGGATTCACACCTAACAACAAGTACGTTGAGATCAAGGAAGTTGTTAAGGCAGTTTCAGATATCAAGGATATCATGGATGCCAAGATCCTTGTTTCAGGCGGACGTGGAGTTGGTTCTCCCGAGAACTTCAAGATCCTTGAAGACCTCGCTGCTGCTATAGGCGGACAGGTAAGCTGCTCAAGAGCTGTTGTTGATTCAGGCTGGAAGCCCAAAGAGCTCCAGGTTGGTCAGACAGGTAAGACAGTAAGACCTAACGTTTACTTCGCTATCGGTATCTCAGGTGCCATCCAGCACGTTGCAGGTATGGAAGAATCAGACATCATCATCGCTATCAACAAGGATGAAGATGCTCCTATCTTCGATGTAGCTGACTACGGTGTAGTAGGAGATCTTAACAAGATCGTTCCTCAGCTGACAGAGTCAATAAAGGCTGCTATAGCAAATAAGTAAAAATATTAGATTTTTAGCGCATTTACGGGGCCGGTGCAATTGCATCGGCCCCGTTTGTTTTGTATAATTAAAAAGTATGAAAGTTTTGTTCCACAGATACGGGAGTATCGTCGAACCCGATATTCTTGAAGCTTTTTCGCAACTCAATATCGAAGTCATCAAAGACGAGATGGAGATAACGCAAAAGAACATCGATCCCGACACGAGGGTATCGACACTTGCCGGACTTATCCTTGAAAACAGGCCGGATATGGTCTTTTCCATTAACTACTTTCCCTATATCTCCCAGATATGCGAAAAACTCGGAGTGATCTATGCGGCGTTAAGCGTTGACTGCCCTGTTCTCGAGATCTATTCCGATACGATAAGGAACAAATGCAACAGGATATTTTTATTCGACTATGCTCAGTATGAGTCAGTCGTTAACGAGAATCCCGAAGGCATATTTTATCTGCCACTAGCATCAAATACTGACAGATGGGATGCGATATCTGTTCCCCGGGATTCAGACGGCAGGATACTGTATAAATACAATGTTTCGTTCGTCGGCTCACTGTACACGGAAAAATCTCCGATAAGGAGCGCCGAACTGTCAGAACTTGAAAGAGGGTATGTAGACGGAATACTTGCGGGTGCAGGGATGTTTGCAGACCTTTCGCTGGTCGAGGAAGTCGTAAGGACAAATCCGGATATGGTAAGGTCCATAAAGAACGGACTTCCCGGATTGTGGGCAAAATGTGATATAGGACAGGCAGTTACCGATATCGATGAATATGTTTCGATCATGCAGGTTCTCGGTTTTGAATTGTCAGCCCGCGACAGGATAAAACTTCTAAATTCCGTGGCATCCCTTGACTGCACTCCTGAAATGACAGGCGATGCAAAAAGATACGCCCGGGATGCGGACAGGTCGATCCTGAGTTTATTTACAAGATCCGATACAAAGGACATTTCCGGTGCGATAACAGCTCATGGCGGAGTATCCACTCATGAAGAGATGCCACGTATTTTCAAGCAGTCGAAGATAAACCTAAATCCCACAATGCGCTGCATTAAGACGGGCCTTTCCCAGAGGATATGGGACATTATGGGATGCGGGGGTCTGGTGCTCACCAATTATCAGGCTGAGATCCCAGAATATTTCGAGATAGGAGAGGACCTCCTTTGCTATGAAAACGAGAGGGACTGCGCAGAGCTCATAGCATATTACCTGTCACATGATGAAGAAAGAGAAACGATAGCACTCAGCGGATATAACAAGGTTAAGACGCTCCACACATACGTTATAAGAGTGGCTAGGATGCTGTCGATGATATATCCGGAATAATGAACAATACAGAAACGATAGTTGCAGCAACAAAAGAAGATACGGACGAGATACTTGCCCTTTATAATATGCAGAAAGGGCGGGAGTACTGTCCCTGGGAGGACGAGTATCCCTCGCTCGAAACGATAGACTTTGATCTTAAAAATGACGGGCTTTTTGTCATGAAAAATGATGAAGGCTTGATCATCGCAGCGATATCCATTGACAAGGATGAAAAGGTTGAAGCCCTTGAATTCTGGACGGATTCATTAAGACCGGGCGGTGAACTTTCAAGGCTTGCGGTACATACCGACTATCAGAACCGCGGGATCGCCCCGAAGATGATAACCCACTGCATGAGCGTCCTTAAAGAACGCGGCTATAAAAGTGTACACTACATGGTAAACAAGCTTAATGTAAAGGCGATGCGCTCATATGCCAAACTCGATATGAGAGTTGCCGGAGAAGTTTTCATGTATCAGCAGCCGTTCATCTGCTATGAGAAGGAATTATGAGTAAGACAATACTTGATTACAATACAGTAGAACTGGATAAAAATGACAATACTGTCATAATAATAGATCAGACACTTCTTCCTGCAAAGACAGAGCTTATTAAGTTAAGTACCGCTAAGGAGATCTGGGATGCGATCTATCTTTTGAAAGTAAGAGGCGCACCGGCTATCGGAGTGGCTGCAGCATTCGGACTCTATGTCCTTTCCGCGCAGATTTATAACGAAATACGCAACGGTTCTGATGTGCAAAAAGACAGCGCCAAAACAGCAACCGGCTTTGATGAGGGGACACGTTTCTACGAAGAGTTTCTCAAGCAGAAGGACTACCTCAATTCCTCAAGGCCTACAGCCGTCAATCTTTCATGGGCACTAAACAGAATGGACAGAGTATGTAAGGCAGCTCTTGATGAAGGAAGATTGCTTGAAGATGTTATCGAAATCCTCTATAAGGAATCGATGGATATCCAGAAGGAAGATATCGACACTTGCAGAAAACTCGGAGAATACGGGCTTTCACTTATCAAAAAGGGTGACGGCATCCTTACACACTGTAACGCGGGACAGCTCGCAACAAGCAAGTACGGTACCGCCACAGCTCCTATCTATCTCGGCCTTGAAAAGGGCTATGATCTGAAGGTCTTTGCCGATGAGACGAGACCTCTTTTACAGGGTGCACGCCTGACAGCATTTGAACTTCAAAGTGCAGGCGTAGACGTAACGCTGATCTGCGACAACATGGCTTATTCGGTCATGAAAAAGGGTCTTATAAATGCGGTTTTTGTAGGCTGTGACAGAGTTGCGGCAAACGGAGATGTGGCAAACAAGATCGGTACCGGCGCAGTTGCAACGTTAGCAAAGAGATTTAACATTCCGTTTTATGTATGTGCACCTACATCAACGATAGACCTGGATACGACTTGCGGAGATGACATAAAGATCGAACAGCGCCCCGATACGGAGGTCACTGAGATGTGGTATGAGCACAGGATGGCTCCTGAAGGAGTCAGGGTATTTAATCCCGCATTTGACGTTACGGATAACGAATACATAACAGCTATAATCACCGAAAACGGCATTGCATATCCGCCGTATTCGGATTCACTTAAGAAACTCAAGGTAAAATAGCGATCATAGAAAGAATTCGGAAATATGATTAACAACGGCCGGGCTGACAATATGAAAAAAGAAGAGCGGATGATGATTTTTTTAAAGATCACTTTCGCCGTGTTCCTTTTTGCACTGATCACACTTATCTTCTTTTTTGTACGGTGTGACAAGTCAGATCCCGTGATCACCGGAGATCCCGTATATATTGAAGAATGGAACATAACCGACTCCGAAAACAATGTTACTAAGGGAGGATCTTCATTCTATAACGGCAGCAAAAAGAAGGGTACGTTCACCATGTCTTCAAGGCTGCCCGAAGGGATAAGTGACGGCTCGGATTTCTGCTTTATCGTAGGCGGGAATGCAACCGTTTTTATAAACGGTAATTTCCGCAAGGATTTTAATGAAGAAAGAGACATTCCTATACCCGGAGGTTGTGTTAAGCGTTTTTATATGGTTGTTCCTCTTACAGCCGAAGATTCCGGAGCTCCCGTTCAGATAGTAAGACACAACACCAGCAGGAGCGGATACCTTTACCAGGACACCTTTGTGACCACCGGATCGGGACTGTTCCCCTACCTGATGACCAGATACGGTCTGTCTTTCATGCTGGCGGAGATCCTTTTGCTGTTTGCACTGGTCATAGTGGTTGCGAGCATTATCATGTGCCTTGTCTACCGTCAGCGAATCGACATGATGTATGGAGCTCTGAGTATAGTTGTAATAGCAGCGTGGATAGTCAGCAACTCATATCTTTGCCCGTTTGTGTACGGACATTTCCACATTGACGGTATTATCAACTATTACTGCAGCATGATGATGCCGTATAATCTGATATTCTATCTTGATTCTCTTCAGAGGGGAAGATATCGCAAAGTGATGGTTGGACTGGTCGCTTTGACCACTCTTAATCTTCTGGTGTGCTCGATCCTTCATTTTACCGAGATCATGGTGTTCCCCAAAACGCTTCCGTATCACGATGCCGTACTGGGTGTGCTGATCCTTGCCGTGATCGTGATCTTTATTATAGAGGCTGTGCGCGGGAATATAAGTGAATACAGATACACGGCAATGGGATTCGGCTTCTTTCTGGCGTGTGGAATTTTAGAGATATTGGCACTGAATTTTATCCCGTTTATTAACAATAACCTGCTGATGATGACCGGGCTTGCACTGTTGCTGCTGATGTCGGTGGTTCAGCAGATAGCCGATCTTAGAAAGATAAGGGATGAACGTCAGAAAGCCATTGATCTGTCAGAAACGAAGACCAGATTTCTGGCAAGTATGTCTCATGAGATCAGGACTCCTATAAATGCGATCCTCGGAATGAACGAGATGATCATCAGGGAAAATAAAGACGGGCTTATAAATGAGTACGCCCAGAGTGTCAAGAGTTCCGGCAAGATGCTGCTCATGCTTGTTAACGATGTTCTTGATTTTTCAAAGATCGAGGCGGGCAAGATGGAGATAGCATATTCCGGGTTCAGCATGTCGCTGATGCTGCATGATATCATGCCTATGCTCAAAGAACGAGCCGATGAAAAGGATCTGAAGCTTGAGACCAGGATCGTATCGGATGTTCCCGACGGGCTTATCTCCGATGAGTTCCGTATCAGACAGATCCTCATAAACATCATTAACAATGCCATCAAATATACGGATACCGGTTCGGTAACACTGTCTGTCGGAGGAGAGTATACAGGTGAAGATGAATTCCTGCTTAAGTTCAGTATAAAGGATACCGGACGTGGTATAACCGAAGAAGATCAGAAGCACCTGTTTGAAGCGTTTACGCGTGCCGACGTCAAGAAGAACCGCAACATCGAGGGAACAGGACTCGGGCTTGCTATAGTTAAGAGCATAGTTGATTCGATGGGCGGAGAGATATCGGTTAAGAGTAAATATCTCGAAGGTTCTGATTTCATGATAGATATTAAGACGGGCATACATGACAGGACTTTGCTTAAGGATGACTTCATGGAGAACCGGCGTAATGACGATCCGGAGATCATGGAATGTGATTATCTGGCACCAGATGCAAGTATACTTGCCGTTGATGATAACGGTATGAACCTTAAGATCGTTAAATATTTCCTTAACCTGGCAGGCATCGAACCTGATCTTTGCAATTCCGGAACGAAGGCAGCCGAGTTGTGCAGGCAAAAGAAATACGATCTCATCCTGCTCGATCATATGATGCCGGATCCCGACGGAATAGAAACACTTAAGATAATAAGGAACGATGAAGATTCACTTAACAGAGAAACCGGATCGATCGTTCTTACCGCGAACGCTCTTACAGACAGCAGAAAGACATACATGGAAGCCGGATTTGAAGATTACCTTACGAAACCGCTCGATGCCATGCTCCTCGTACAGACTGTTAAGAAATATTTACCTGCAGACAAGATAAAACCAGCAGAGTGAACATATTAATGAGAAAGAACATCCGATAGATTGAATAAATAAAAGAAGAGGAATGCTTTTACACGCAAACACGCGTTGCGAAAGGTTTGCTTAGCAAAAGCATTCCGCATCATTTTAAGAGGATTCAGATGAAGGATAGATTTGTTTCGGATATAAAGAAGATAGTTGTTTTCGGTGGCGGCACAGGTCTTTCGTGCCTGCTGTCGGGATTAAAGCTTTTTCCGATAGATGTTACGACGGTGATAGCGGTATCTGATAACGGTTCGAGTACCGGTGTTCTTAAAGAGGAGCTTGATATCCCCGCAGTCGGTGATGTCGGCAAGGTGCTGCTTTCAATGGCGAATGTCGATGAGGACTTTATCAATCTTCTTCAGTACCGCTTTGAAAAAGACGGATCACTCCATAATCATCCGGTCAGGAATATCATGCTCGCAGCCCTTATAGATACAAAAGGAAACCTGACCGAAGCTACCAAATATATGGCAAAGATCCTTAACGTAAAGGGAACCGTACTTCCGCTTACCGAGGAAAAAGTTGACCTGGTCGGCAAGGGCAGTAACGGAGAGTACTACGGCGAAGAAGAAGTTTCACTGAATATCCGGAATATTGACAGGCTCTGCTATGACCATGAGGTTCATGTAAATGATGAGATCATTGGGAAGATAAAAGATTCGGATCTCGTGATCTTCAGCCCGGGAAGTCTTTATACGAGCATACTTCCCCATCTTTTATCAAAGCAGGTCGTTGAGGCTCTTGATGAATGCAGTGCGCCAATCATGTATGTTTCGAATCTTGTCACACAGCCCGGCGAGACCGATGAATATTCGGTCGGAGATCATATAAAGGTATTAAACCGTTACCTTAATAACAGAAAAATAGACATTGTTGTTGCCAACAATGCCCACATAGACAAGACGATAATCGACAGGTATTTCACCACGGAGAACAAGACTCCCGTTATGATAGACACCTCACTTACGGATGATCCAGACGTTGAGATCATTGAAGGTCATGTCTTTAACATTGAAAACGGAAAGATCAGACATGATCCTTTAAAGACGGCATATCTGATCTTCTCGTATCTCATGGACAGGCTGTCTTAGACGTTCCTGTCAGTCTTTTTATTTACCTGTTCGGATTTTTCTGATCTGCTGTGAACTGATTCCTCATTATCGGACACGTTTCCGAACATATGATACCTGAAGGGGTAGAGAGCACTCAGTATTATCTGTCCGAATATCATGCATGATATAAATTCACCCGCGCCGACCGTCAGCATCTGCAGAGGGATACCTCCGGGTATCTTGTACGCGTAAGTAAGCACTAACGGGATTATTATCGCGTTTGATACTATCGGAGGGATCGCAACGAGGATCCTGTTTTTACGAAGATACCATGAAGCGATTGCACCTATAGCGGTTGCCAGCGTTCCGAATATGACATCGGGGAGCATGCATCCTGTCACGATATTTGCAATGAGACAGCCTATTGTAACTCCGGGAACAGCTGCAGCTGTGAAGAACGGCAGTACACAGAGAGCTTCTGAGAATCGTACCTGAATCATGCCGCTTGCCAGGTCAAAACCTGCGGCAACGGCTGTAAGTACAACATAGAGTGCGGCGATCGCAGCCGCCTGCGTAATAAATATAATATCCTTTTTTCGCATGTAAATTGCCTCCTTTAGGGTATTTTACGGATGGGAAGGAGTTAACATCCGCATGTTTGCAGAGTATAGCACATGCGAATGATTAGTTCAACTAATATTTTTCTGCATTTTTCGGGAAAGAAGGTGTGCTTATGAAAAAATACATCGATGAAAAAGAAGCGGCAAAAGCCATAATAGACATAGGAAAGAGGATGTATGTCCGCAACCTTGTTGCGGCAAACGACGGAAACATCTCGGTCCGCATATCGAAAAAAGAGATCCTTGCAACCCCGAGCGGAGTTTCAAAGGGCTTTATGAAAAAAAAGATGCTCATAGTAACGGACCTTGACGGTAACGTATTGCGCGGCGAAGGCAGACCTTCATCAGAACTGAAGATGCATCTTCGCGCATACAAGGAAAATCCCGCGATCATGTCGGTGTGCCATGCGCATCCTCCAATAAGTACTGCATTCGGGATCGCTGGCATCCCGCTTGAAAAACCAATATTGGCTGAGGCAGTGATAAGTCTCGGAAATGTACCGGTGCTTCCCTATGCAGAGCTTGGATCGGAAAAGATACCTGAAGTGATGGCACCTTACTTTAAGAGCCATAATGGAGTGATCCTTGCAAATCACGGTGTGACCACCTGGGGATCGGATCCCTACGGGGCATTCTACAGGATGGAATCGATAGAATATTATGCTTATATCACGATGCTGACGGAAAGGATCCTCGGCAGGAGCAATCAGCTTAATAAGGAACAGATAGATGCCCTTATAGGCATGAGAGAAAAATTCGGTATAACATCAGGAGGATACCCGGTGCCGGATGATCCCGCACCGGTAAGCCGTGTTGTCATACCTGAGTCGGATTTTTAATTATTTTTTTATAATTTTTTACATACTTTTTTGTTCTGTTTGCGGTAAAAGAAAGTATAATGATATTCGGGCATTCGATAGCAAAGTCGCATTCGGATGCTCGTGTTGCGGAAGGATCCGCTCAGATAAGGAGTATCATGACTGATCTGGAACAGTATAGATATAAGTATGAGTTACATCTCCACACCTGTCAGGGCAGTGCCTGTGGCCAAAACACCGGAGCTGAGATGGCAAAGGCTGCAAAGGAGTATGGCTATGACGGGATCGTTGTGACCGACCATGCATGGGGCGGAAATACAGCTGTTGACCGGAACCTTCCCTGGGAAGAGTGGATGCGGCAATACATTAAGGGCTACGAGGATGCCAAAGCATGGGGAGATGAGAACGGACTCCTTGTGATGTTCGGAATGGAGACCGGATTTGACGGGACCGAATTCCTTTTATACGGACTGACTCCCGAATATATGATAAACACTCCGGCATTCCGTAATGCATCGATAAGCGAACAGCTGAAACTCGTTCATGAGGGCGGAGGGATCGTGATGCAGGCTCATCCCTACAGGGAGGAATACTACATTCCGGAGGTCAGGCTTTTCCCCGATGATGTGGACGGAGTCGAGACGATAAACGCCACGCATACATCGCACCTTTCAAAGGCCCACCTGGGAATGGAATATAACGAAAGAGCGATCGAATACGCAAGGGAGCATAACTTCCCTACGTGCGCCGGATCAGATGTGCACACGACTACGATGTTCGGCGGCGGGATAATGACAAAGGAACCACTTAAAAACGCTAAGGATCTGACGGACCTTATAATGTCTGACGAGATGTACCTTTTAACGGACGGAGACAGGATATACGACAGATATGGCAATCTGCTCAAGGATTACAAAGAATAGAAGACCCATAGCTTTCATAGCTGTAACAGTGATGCTGCTTACCCTGCTAACGGGCTGTTCCAAAGCTGACAGGGAGCAGATCTTTCTGACGACCGGATTTTCGGAAGATGAGGTCTTTATATTAAAGGATGTTGATAAGGACATATCGATGACCTGTACCCTGCCCGAGGCCTATGTTTATCTGGCCAATACCAAGTGCAAATACGAGGACGTATACGGAGAGGGCATATGGGGAACGTCGGTAGACGGTATATCGATGCCCGAAAATATAAAGGACAATGTGATCTTTGAACTGTCGCAGATAAAGGCGATGAACATACTGGCTGCCATCAGTAATATAGAGCTTACCGAAGAAGAAGACAAACTGGTAAACGACGCCACAAATGATTACTATTCATCGCTGAGAAGCGAAGAAGCGGCTAAGATCAATGTCAACAGGGACGTGATCTACAACATGTACCGTGAGTACGCTCTTGCAGAAAAGCTATATAAGAGCCGTATTACCGATATCAATCCTGAGATATCTGACGATGAGGCAAGGACGATAACGGTCCAGCACGTTTTTATAAAGACCTATACGATAGACGAGCATGGCGACAAGGTTGATTATTCACCTTCGGCCAAGAAGATAGCATATGATAAGGCCAGGATGATCCATGATCTGGCCACCGACGGAGAACATGATTTTAAGGACCTTGTTCTTCAGTATTCGGACGGAGACCTTTCGGATTACTCCTTCGGCAAGAACGATACGGAGCCTGAGTTTGAACAGGCGGCTTTTGATCTCGGTAACGACGAGATCTCTGATGTGGTCCAGACTGACTATGGCTATCACATTATAAAATGTATCTCGACATTTAACAGGGAGGAGACGGATCTTAACAAGATCAAGCTCTCCGAGATACAGAGGCAGGAAGTCTTTGGCGAAGACTACGATGACTATGCGAAGACGCTCTCGACCTACTTTAACAATGAACTGTGGGACACGGTGAGCATGAGCGATGTAGACGGCGTAAACACTCAGAATTTCTTTGAGGTTTATCATAATATATTTGATTAAAGAGGTGGTTTTAAATGGCTAACAGACAAGGAACATTGTCAATCAACAGTGAAAACATTTTTCCCATTATCAAGAAGTGGCTCTATTCGGATCACGATATCTTTTACAGGGAACTCATTTCCAACGGATGTGATGCGATAACGAAGCTCAAAAAACTGGATATGATGGGCGAATATTCCCTTCCTGAGGGATTTAAGCCGAGGATCGACATAATCGTAAATCCTGAGGACAAGACCATAAAGTTCATTGATAACGGAATCGGAATGACTGAGGATGAGGTTGACGAATACATAAATCAGATCGCTTTTTCCGGAGCTGCCGATTTCATAGAGAAGTACAAGGACAAGACCAGCGATGATCAGATAATCGGTCATTTCGGACTTGGTTTCTATTCGGCTTTCATGGTGGCAAGCGAGGTTCACATCGATACGTTATCATATCAGTCTGATGCAAAACCCGTTCATTGGGAGTGCGACGGCGGTACCGAATTCCGCATGGAAGAAGGAAAAAGAGACAGCGTCGGAACCACGATAACACTCTTCCTTAATGAAGATGTGCTCGAGTTCTGCAACGAATACAAGGCCAAGGAAGTTATTAAGAAATACTGTTCCTTCATGCCTACCGAGATCTATATCTCAAAGGAAAATACCAAGGAGACCCAGACAGTTAAAAAGGATGAGGTCCTTCCCGATGATACGGTTGTTGAAGAGATAAAGCCCGAAAAAGAAGGCGATGAGGAAAAGGTCAAGATCGTTAAGCGTCCCGAACTCTTAAATGACACCAATCCCCTTTGGATGAAGCATCCCAATGACTGTACAAAGGAAGAGTACCTTGCTTTCTACAGAAAGGTATTCCAGGATTACAAGGAGCCTTTGTTCTGGATCCACCTTAACATGGATTATCCTTTCAACTTAAAGGGTATCCTTTACTTCCCGAAGATCAATATCGAATACGAATCAATCGAGGGTGTTATAAAGCTTTACAACAACCAGGTATTCATAGCCGATAACATCAAGGAAGTCATCCCTGAGTTCCTGATGCTCCTTAAGGGTGTCATCGACTGTCCAGACCTTCCGTTAAATGTTTCAAGATCCGCTCTTCAGAATGACGGATTTGTAAACAGGATAAGCGAATACATAACAAAGAAGGTTGCCGACAAGCTTTCCGGAATGTGCAAGACCGAAAAGGAAGAGTATGACAAGTACTGGGATGATATTAGTCCGTTCATCAAGTACGGCTGCCTTAAGGACGATAAGTTCTGCAAGAAGATGACAGATTACATCCTCTTTAAGAACCTTGACGGCAAGTACCTTACATTGCCCGAATGCCTTGAGGTCAACAAGATCGATACAGGCGATGATGAGGATGAAAATGCCGAAAACAAGGATGCAGCTTCCAAAGCAGACGAAACAGAAAACAAAGACGCTGCCGAAAAGGCCGAAGGCGAAGTCCTTGATAAGGATGGCAACCCCGTAGAGGAAGAAAAGAAGGAAAAGGTCATATACTATGTAACCGACGAGCAGCAGCAGGCCTCATACATTCAGATGTTCAAAAAGGCCAAGATGGATGCCGTAGTCCTTACTCACAATATCGACCAGCCCTTCATATCCCAGCTTGAAGCCAAGAATGAAGGCATCAAGTTCCAGAGAATAGATGCAGACCTTACCGATACCTTCAAGTCAAAGACATCGAAGAAGGAGGAAGAGGAATTAAACGCTCTTACCGACAAGATAAAGGATGTCATGAAGAAGGCTCTTAAGAAAGATAACATCACTGTCAAGGTCGAGAAGCTAAAGAATAAAAAGATCGCTTCAATGGTAACATTAAGTGAAGAGTCACGCCGTATGCAGGACATGATGAAGATGTACTCAATGCCCGGCATGGGAATGAACGACTTTGGCAAAGAGGGTATCACACTTATCCTTAATGCGAACCATCCTCTCGTTGATTACATCACGGAGCACACGGATGGTGACAATACAAAGATGATCTGTGAGCAGTTATATGATCTCGCACTCATACAGCATGCACCTCTCGAACCCGAAGCGATGGAGAAGTTTATCGCGCGTTCCAACGAGATAATGATGCTTTTAGCTAAATAGTAAACGAAGGGGAATGCTTTTACACGCAAACACGCGTTGCGAAAGGTTTGCTTAGCAAAAGCATTCCCCTTCTGCATA
>JAEEGL012686194.1_pt1 | contig 12573 bp, 13 predicted proteins | sample 9134231 | NCBI WGS metagenome assembly JAEEGL01 (sample SAMN16246548, study PRJNA631951) | gut metagenome | biome: gut microbiome; feature: rumen; material: fiber-attached | host: Bos | place: Iran: Karaj | collected 2018-10
ACTGCGTGACCACCATAGAGATCCAGGTACTCCTGGCCGTTCTCATCCCACACTTTCTGACCCTGTCCCTTTACGATATTGACCGGGAACAGGCTATATACAGGAAATAATTTCATAGTTTAGAAACCGGAAGACTTCAAAATCAAACCGGTAGTCTCCTTCAAATTAAATAATAGGTTCATGTTATGTACAGCCGTGCCGCTGGCGCCCTTCAAAAGGTTGTCTATGCAGGATACCACAAGCAGCTTGTCATCATGCTTCTCAAGATGTATCAGGCACTTGTTGGTGTTTACCACCTGCTTAAGGTCAATCTGCTCCTCAACCACATGTACGAATGAGTCGGCCTCATAATACTCGCGGTATATTCTGTAGAGCTCCTCGATATCGACGGCGTTCTTTACGATTACGGTAGCGAATATGCCACGGGTAAAGTCTCCGCGATAGGGGATGAAGTTGATATCGGAGTTGAAGCTGCTCTGCAGGTGCTTGATTGACTGTATGATCTCAGGCAGATGCTGATGGGTGAACGGCTTGTATATGCTTATGTTGTTGTTGCGCCAGCTGAAGTGTGTGGTTGCACCGGGCTTTACGCCTGCGCCCGTGCTGCCTGTGATGGCATTCACGTAGATGTCATCATTGAGCATCAGGTTACGGGCCAGCGGCAGAAGCGCCAGCTGGATTGCAGTTGCAAAGCAACCCGGATTGGCTACATACTGGCTCTTGCAGATGGCACGACGGTTCAGCTCGGGCAGTCCGTAGATGAACGGATTGTCATCGGCCTCTAAACGGTAGTCCATAGAGAGGTCTATCACCTTCAGGCCCTCAGGCAGGGTGTTGGCCTCCATGAACTTACGGGTATCACCGTGAGCGGTGCAGAAAAACAGCACGTCAATGGTGTCCAAGGGAAGCTGGTCAGTGAATACCATATCAGTCTCACCTATCAGACCCTCATGCACGGCACTCAGTTTGTTGCCGGCATTGCTGGTACTGTTCACGAACACTATCTCTGCATCGGGATGTCCCAGCAGAATTCGGATAAGCTCGCCTGCCGTATAACCGGCACCACCTATTATACCTACTTTTATCATCTCTGTTCAGGCATTACCAATGCGCAGATAAGGTAGGCTATCAGACCACCGCCAACGCAGAGAAGAGCTATCAGAAAAAGTATGCGGATAACTGTTACATCAACATCAAAATAGTCGGCCAGACCACCGCAGACACCGAATATCTTCCTGTCGGTTCTTGATCTGTAAAGTTTCTTTCCTTCTGACATAGTCTTAAAATTAAAATTGTTTGTAAACAAGGGTAAATATACTCATTTTTATCTCTCCTCATCCGGATGAACGCTGTAATAAGCGCGCAGCGGAGTTGATGTAATCTTGATGAATCCCTTGGCATCATCGGCAGTCCAGGCCTTTGCGCCCTCACCGTACTCACCCAGTTTGTTGTGTACCAGGTCATCGGGGGTATCGCAACCTACGGTCTGGAAGCTGTAGGGACGGAGCTCAAGAGTTACTGTGCCGTTCACGTTACGCTGTGAGCTGGCCAGCATTGCCTCGATATCGGGCATAACCGGCTCAAGGTACTGTGACTCATGCAGAAACATTCCGTACCAGTTGGCAACCTGGTCCTTCCAATACTGCTGCCACTTGGACAGTGTGTATTTCTCAAGGAAACGGTGTGCGCCGATGATAAGCATCGGAGCAGCAGCCTCAAAGCCCACGCGACCCTTGATGCCGATGATGGTGTCACCAACGTGGCAGTCACGGCCGATGGCATATGCGGCGCCAATCTTCTCAACCTCCTGGATAGCCTTGATGCGGTCCGTGAACTTCTTACCGTTTACGGCAACCAGCTCACCCTTCTCAAAGCCCAGACTCAGTATCTCTGATCCCTCCTTGGTGGGGTGTTTCAGATATGCGCTCTCAGGCAGACCCTGCTTGCTGTCCAGAATCTCACCGCCGCAGATCGATGTGCCCCAGATACCCACGTTGTAGGAGTACTTGAGCTTGGTGAAATCGGCACTGAAACCATTGGCGTTCAGGTAGTCGATCTCCTCCTTGCGGCTCAGGTTACGGTCGCGGGTAAGGGTTATGATCTCCACACCGGGAGCTTTTACCAGGAATGTCATATCAAAGCGTATCTGGTCGTTTCCGGCACCGGTTGAACCGTGTGCGATTGCATCGGCACCAATCTCATTGGCGTACTTGGCAATTGCAAGTGCCTGGAATATTCTCTCTGATGAGACGGATATGGGGTAGCAATTGTTACGCAGAACATTGCCGAAAACCATATACTTGAGTGATTTTTCATAATACTCCTGGGTAACGTCAAGTGTTACGTACTTGACTGCACCCAGCTTATAGGCGTTCTCCTCATTCTTCTTGAGCTGCTCAGGGCTGAAACCGCCGGTATTGGCGCATGCGGCATAAACCTCATAACCCATCTCACGGGTCAGATACATCACATTGTAACTTGTGTCCAATCCACCCGAAAAAGCAACTACAACTTTCTTCTTTGCCATCTTCTTATTTATTGTTTTCTATTTCCTTTATTCTTTTCAGGACATCGTCCGATATCTTGGCCGGCAGATACTCCTCCGGATCGTACAGCATACCTGTGCAGATGCAGTACTTGCGGCCGGTACGGTGCAGGATGTCCACATTCACGCAACCCTCGCATCCCTTCCAGAATGCCTCATCCTGGGTGAGGTCTGCAAATGTGACCGGCTTGTAACCCAGCTGGGTGTTCATCGCCATTACCGCAGCGCCGCTTGTCAACGAGAATATCTTGGCGTGCGGCCAGCGAATGCGGGCCAGAGTGAATGTCATATCCTTGATACGTTTGGCAAGTCCGCGTCCACGGTAATCGGGGTGAACTATCAGACCCGATGTGGTCACGTATTTCTTGTCCTGCCAGGTCTCGATATAGCTGAATCCGGCGAATGTGTCACCGTCTAAAGCAATCACGGCCTTGGCCTCACGCATCTTGTTGAGTAAATATTCGTGGGTACGCTTGGCGATACCAGTTCCACGCACTTTTGCAGCTTCAGATATGGTTTCCAGAATCGTATCCACGTATTTCTCGTGTGACTCATCGGCAACCACTACCACAATTTTGTCTTTCATTACAGACTTTATTGAATACTATTTATAAGGATATTATGATAGGTTCAAGCGACCTCTTTATCTCCTGCCTGCTTGCACCCTCAGCAAGAACGATGAGCAGGGTGTCATCACCCGCAATCGTTCCAAGCACACCGGGCAGATTATGGTTGTCAACATCGTACGCCAGACTGCTTGCATAGCCAGGTTTGGTCTTGATGACAGCCATGTTACCCGAAAAATTAAGCGAAACAAATCCGTAACGGGGCTGATTGAGCGTCATTTCATCTGACGCACCTGTGGAACTCTTCTTCTGCAGAAGCGCATGATTAGGCAACACATACAGGTAGTCTCCATAAGTGTTGGCTACTTTTGAAATCTTCATTTTCTTGAGGTCTCTGGACAACGTGGCCTGTGTAACCGAGTAGCCTTTCTCATTCAAAATCTGAAGAAGCTGATCCTGATTCTTGATATCCTGCTCCGATATTATCAGGCGGATAGCCTCCAAACGATTGTTCTTATTCTTCATAATGCATAAATATTCTCGTTTCGGGTGCAAAATTAGGAATAAATATTATTCATTATACGTTTGCCGGAGAAATAATTATGCAAAAAATTTGAAAAAACAGAGGAGACAGCCACCTGAGCCGCCTACCTATATTGCATAATGTATATACCAATCAATCCAACTCCTGATCAGCCTCATATCCGCCCAGCAGACGGATCTGGTTCTTGAGCATGGCAAACTGCTGGAAAAGGTCATGCACGGGGCGCTCGTCATCATATGTAACAGGCTTTTTGACATAGAATGAAAGCCACTCCTGGACACCGCTCAGACCGGCCCTTAATGCCAAATCAGTAAAAAGCAGCAAATCCAGACATATAGGGGCTGCCAGTATCGAGTCACGACACAGGAAATTCACCTTTATCTGCATGGGATAATTCATCCAACCGAATATGTCAATGTTGTCCCAGCTCTCCTTATTGTCCTTGCGAGGAGGATAATAGTTGATCCTTACCTTGTGATAAATATCTTTATAAAGTTCAGGATATTCATCCTGCTCCAGGATATACTCTACCGATGAGGTTTTGCTTATGCGCTTTGTTTCAAAGTTATCGGGGTACTCTATCACCTGACCGTCACGGTTACCAAGGATGTTGGTAGAGAACCAGCCCTCAACGCCAAGCAGGCGTGCCCGCAATGCAGGTGCAAGAGCACTCTTCATCATGGTCTGGCCGCTCTTGAAATCCTTGCCTACTATGGGCATGCCCTGTTTCCCGGATAACTCAAACATAGCCGGTATATCAACACAGACATTTGGCGCACCCATAATGAAAGGGCATCCCTCCATAAGTGCGGCATATGCATAAATCATGCTTGGTGGCAGATGTTTGCGGTCATCGGCTTTCATTGCAGACTCAAATCCGGCCAGTGTGCCATGAACCTGCCCGTTTCGCGGAGTATATGATTCAGTGCTGGCAATCCAGAAAACTATCACACGACTGCAACCGTTATCCTTTTTGAAGTTCTGAATGTCCTTACGCAGGTTCTGAGCATAGTTCCAGCGGGTATCATCGGGCATAACCCACAAAGGATCAGGTACGCGGCCGAATGAGGGGTCAACAAGATTCCTGGCAAAATCAGCATCAAAGCAGGCTTTCATGGGCTTGATGCGTTCCAGTTCGTCACGTACAGGTTCAATATCCTCCTTCTTGAGGACCTGACAGTAAAGAGCGCTCTCATAGGCGTTATCGGCAAACACATCCCATGCACCAAATACAATATCCTTAAGATTGGCTAACGGAACTATTTCGCCCACATGCCTGTACTGTTTTTTTTCACCGCGGCCCACGCGCATCCTGCCCAACTGTGTGAACGAACCCACGGGATTGGCAAGCCCCTTACGGGCCATCAGAGTACCGGCAATAAGGGTTGTCGTAACCGCACCAAGCCCCACGCACAGGACTCCAAGCTTACCATCTGCCGGCTTTATATCACTTTTCATATATCGCTAACCAACCAAATCAAGTTTGATTAGCGAAGATACTCCAAAATGCCGACATAGTACATTAAATTTCCAAGAATATGCAAAAACGTACATAGGGGCACAAAGGGGACGGTTCTTTTTGTGCCCCTGAAAAATCACCTCTTTAATTCTTCCAGCAGGGATTCCAGTTCCAGGATATCGGACTCCGTAAGGTCGCTGTCGCGGATAAAGGTGTTCAGAAGGGATTTGGCCGATCCCCCAAACAGGCTGTCCTTCATGTGCTTGAGGATCCATCGGTTGTACTCCGGCTTCTCCACAAGCGGATAGAAGATATGCTTCTTGCCCTCACGCTTGTGGGCCAGGAAGCCCTTCTCCTCCAGGATCTTCATGAACGTCTGGACCGTATTGTACGCAGGCTTGGGCTCAGGCAACCGCTGCAGGACATCCTCCACGCAGCAGTTGCGCACCTCCCAGATGACGTTCATCACCTCCTGCTCTCTTTCTGACAGTGCTTTCATATTTATCAAATACCTTTTTTTGACAATCCGAATACATTATAATAATATCTCCACCACATTATCACGGACCTCCCTTACATATATCCTGCGGGTCAAAGTAGTAACCCAGAGCTCCATCTTTTCAAGAACCTTGTCCATGAATGCAACCGATACCGTCTCATCATCAACCGGAATATCAAACAGTACTATGGCCTTCCTTTCATCACCACCCGGGCAGTTTTTCCTGAAATAAGGTACAATTTGGTCAAATTCAATCGGTTCCAACTTTGACTTGTCAATGCCCTTGCAGACCAATATCTTTCCGTCCTTGAAACTCATACAGAAGAACTCCTCCTTGTCCCTGTTTTCTGCCAACCATTTCTCGTCCTTTACATGGCGGGATCTGTCCCCAAGACCGCTTCCATAGTTGCCTAAAAGAATATGTCTGATGGAATCACGGCGGGTGGACATTGCGGGCAGGATTCGGACAACAGGCTTTACTCTGTAATTTTCAAACTTGACGGGATTACCTTTGAATATATCCTCAACTTCATTCAAGACACGTCTGGAGGTTGCAAACCGGTAATCAATCTTATAAAATACTTTTTCGTTCTCTTCGGGATAAAGCCTTAAAAGAAGAGCTTTCAGTTTATCCGATGAATCTACTGTATATGATAGTTTCGGAACCTTGACCAGCACTGTATTATCAGCCCTTACCTCAATTGCAACGCTATCCGTACCTGCCGATGTCGCAAAGCTTTCAATAGTTGGTCTTAATTCCTGTGTGGAAGTCAAAATGCGTGTAACATTATATGCTGTCACATTAATGACGTTCCGGCGGTTTACCTCAACTTCTACGCATTTGTCACTGTTATAATCAACTGCGTATCCGGCTGGAGGAGGCGGAACAGTCTTCATATGAGGCCAAGTAATCAGGATAATCTTGTCATCGGAATAACTTTTCTGGAGCTGTTTGATGATATTCTGAGCAATATCAAGATGTGCATCATTTGCGTAAGTCACAAAAACCAGGTCAGGACGGGCCACCTCAACGGTGCTTTCCTTTTTGAGGCGTTCAAACTCTGCTGCAAAATTGTCAAGAGTTACAGGATGGAATGTCTGTTCACCGTCCAATGTAATCCATATTCCCCCATCCCATTCAACCTCCACAAAGTTGTTAAGCTGTTTAATTTTCAAATCCTGATTTGCCCCTAATCCGAATTTCTTCATGAATGCTGTATCCAACGGTTCAAGTTGATCTTTTGGATCCACAAATGATTCTTTAACCGGCTCAGACTGAGCAGAAGCAGAGGCATCTTGACTGGCCTTAGGCTTGCAGGCCGATGCCAGCAGGATGATAACCAATACCACGGGCAGCATAATAAGTGCGCGTAGGCAAGCAAAGGGAGAAGATTGGCTGCGTTTCATCATCGTTATACGTTTTTTGGTTGAACAATCGGCAAAATTGCTGGTCACATACCCTATCCTGCCGCTGAGGGCGGCCTGGACAAGGCAAAGCTGATACTGGCGCTCGTTGAGTCCGTCGGCCAGCACGGCGGCATCGGCCTCATACTCGTGCACCTCCTGAAGGCTGCGCTTCAGGGCCCACGCGGCGGGGTTGAACCACTGCAGCGCGCATACCATCTGTGCCAGCAGCACATCGATCGAGTGACGGTGGTGTATATGCGCCTGCTCGTGCTCAATTATCATTCGGGAGTTGTCCGATTCATAATCGCTGCGGCTTATTATTATGGTGCTGCGCCAGCTGGTGGGCTGGAACTGGCCGTCGCACACCAGCAGCTTGGAGCCTTCGGGCAAACGGCGTCCGCCCAGCCGGCAAAGCGTCTCGGCGCGGGTGATGCCAATCAGAAGACGGACCATAAAGAACGCCACCCCCATCAGATATAAACAGGTGATGATTGTAATCCAGTCCATCTGAGTCAGCACCTCCACCATCTTTATGCCGGTGGTGACGCTGGTCCTGATATCGGGTTGGGATGCTACCGATGTCACTGCACCTACAGGTTCTTCCATCGGAGCAGGCTCGGAAATAATTTCCATTGGCACATACTCATCAGCATAAAGATATTGGGGAGCAGACTTTTCTGTGGGGGCATCGGCCACCTTATTATTCAGATTCAGGCCATCAATCCTGACAGCGGGCAGAACAGCCGACAGAACAAGGATTGAAAGCAGCAGACTCCTGTTGAACCGGTGCAGGGTAGTGCGGCTCAAAGCCAACCGGTAAACCCCGTAGAGAAGGGCCAGGCAAACGGAGGATAAAACAAGGTAAATCATATCACTGGAGCATTAATTGGTTAATCTCTGCTACAAAGAAATACCCCAAAATTCCAAAATCCTAACGTTTTAGGAGAAAAAGTCCTAAACTCTTAGGATTTTAACCTTTATTATTAGGACTTGAGCTTAATCTTTCAGTATCTCAACCATTTCAGCCGGTGTAACTACCATAGAATTGATTGGAAAATGTTTGATGTTCCCGGTTACCAGATATGTGCCCTCCATACTCATGGCAACTTCATAGAACACCACATCGTCCAAATCAGGAAAGTTTTCTTTAATTGGAACAGTTGAATCAATGAGAATTCCTTTCTTAACAAACAGGTCTATAGTACTCTCTACATCTTCCTGTCTGAAAGGAAACTTATCTCTCGATAGAACATCTTTATATTCAGAAAGGATATCCTCGTTGTACAATGGTGTTATATTTCCAGAAATAACACTGGTAAGAACTATTTAAGGATTAGATTCACTATCATGGTTTAAAAGAGCAGAAACGATTACGTTAGTATCAATGACTGCCAGTATTTGCTTTTCTTTCATCACGTGTTTCTTTAATTATGGCATTGATTTCTTCTAATGATAAATCCTGCAAACCTGCTGCGGCTGCATCTTCTCTCATACGTTTAAATGCTTTCATGGCTTTGTCTCTTGTGTCATCCAATGGTTCTACTCTGATCTCAAACGGAATCCTGCGTTCACGGACTACCGTTTTCATAAAGATAGTAAGGGCCGCAGAATTACTGAGCCCAAACTCATTACACAATGAATCAAAACCTTGTTTCAACTCATTGTCCACTCTAAATGAAATAGCTGTTTGTGACATAAATAATTGCAATTATATTGCAAATATATGTGTATTTACTTACAATTACAATTCTTTTGCTTGTATAATTTGAATCTCAGTATTAATGGAAAATTGATTACTTTTGTAAAGAACTATAAGATTACTTCTATGAAATGGCGTAAATACGGATGGATGATTCCGGCAATCACCATCATTGTGAATGTGTGTGCAATATGGATAAGGTGGAGTGCCCTGCCCGATGTGCTTCCGGCCCACTTTGATCCCGCAGGTAATGCCAGCGGCTACATGGCCAAGACAACGCTGATATTCTATCCCGTCATCAGCATTATGCTTTGCCTGGTTACATATGGAATATACACCCTGGCAAACAACATGTTCAAATTAAAACCCGATGAAAAGGGCCTGCGCATATGCGGGCTTCACGTATTTGCATCCTGTCTAGCATTAACCATCCTTTCATCGACAATGGTAACGCTAACGATGGGCACCTGCCCGCTGTTCATGTTTGCCGAGCCGGTACTCCTTATTGCCGGAATAACTACCCTAATTGTATGTCTGATTAAAGCAAAATGATACAAAAGGGGTCTGACCCCAATTGTACTATTTTGTCACGATTGCGACAAAACCACCACGAGCAGGGAGCGTAAGCTTACCGGCTTGAACGTTGTTTTGGATGTTGAATCCCATCCCTGGTTTATCACCCTTGTCAGTAATAAGGGTTGACAGCACAATATCCTTACCTATTCTTGAGACATCAGGCTCCAAAGTAATTTCATTTTCTGTACCATTTATACCCGCAATGTACCAAGTATTACCAGAACGCCTAGCTATTACAGCACTTTCTCCGGGATATCCGGAAAGCAGTCGGGTATCATCCCAAGCCGATGGCAGACCGGAAAGCATAGTCTTGATCTGCTCCGGCAATCCCAGATAAGCCTCCGGGCGGTCAGCCATGTGCTGCAGACCGGACTCAAACAGTATGGGCAGAGCCAGTTCATGACAATCAGTAGTGATATGCGGATTCTGACTGTCAGTGAATGTGCAGGGAGTATAATCCATTGGACCGATGACATTGCGCGTGAACGGCAAGGTTGCGTTATGGGCTGCAGCGGCATTAGTCATGCGGCGGTTGTTGTTATACCACTCGGCACCATAGACCGCCTCCATAGACATCAGGTTGGGCCATGTGCGGCTCCAACCGCGCGGGATGGTGCATCCGTGGAAATCAACCAGCAGATGATGCCGTGCTGCATCCTCCAGAATATCCAGATAGTAATCTACCATCTCTTGGCCATCGGGCAGGAAGAAATCAACCTTTATGCCTGTGGCGCCCATCTGCTCCAGACGGGTCATCTCCTGCTCACGGGCCTCACGGGTACGCAAGCGGTCCTGCGGTCCGGGAGCACCAGGACCTATCCACGAAGTGCCAGAGTTGTACCACAGGTTCACCTTTACACCTTTCTCACGGGCGTATGCCATTGCATCCTCCAGATTACCGCCGTTAGCCATCTCATCCCACTCCCAGTCAATCAGAGTATAGGGCCAGCCCATATCGTGTGCCAGGTCAATGTACTCCTTGACCTTCTGGAAATCCTTTGAGCTGTGGTTGTAAGCCCAGTAAATCCACGACGAGACGCCCGGCTTGATCCAGGATTTATCGGTAACGGTGCCTCCGTCGGCCACATCGGTCACCAGCGTGGATTCAACGATATCGGCCAGAGAGCCCAGCATCAGGATACGCCACGCATGAGTATCGGTCTCATCATTGTCGGTATAAGTCACAGTGTAACGGTCGCCGCTGCAGGTCAGGTATGAGCAGCTGTTACCATGATTTATGCCCGACTCCGTTATCAGCCCAAACATGCCGTCGGCATATTCCACGAGTGCCGGATAGCTGTATTTGCCATTTGACGCCTGCGTGCTCTCAAGGTAGAATCCCTCATAATCAGTTTTCTGACGCTGCAGCCAGCGCCTGGTGCCGTCAGGGATCACGAACGATACCTGCTCATCGGCCCCGTTGAAACGGAACGCCACGCCGTCATTTGATACTCTTACAAGCAGGTTCTTGCCGTTGGCATCGCTGCATGACATCGCCCTGTATTTATAGGTGCACTCCCTACGCTTGCCGGAGAGCATTGTGTATCTCTCCTCAACGGTCTCAACAATCCGGGAACTCCCGGTCCAATGGTTGTTGCCTATCCTGATGGTCTGCACCACCTTATCGCCATATCTGACGGTCATTATGCTGTCCGATACCGACACCCTGATATTCTTATCTGGTGAACTGATATTGGCAATCCTTGTATAACAACTCTCCAGGAACAACGCTCCAAGCAATGCTACGAATGAAAACAATCTGATTCTCATGACTGTACTAATGTAAACTGCGCCCTAAAATTAGATAATTTCTCATTATTATCACTTCTTGACGGCTCTATATAATATCCAGACTGCTATGAGCAGCGGAAACAAGCTGGTAAAAATGGTTATATCGCCCTCCTTGATATAATTGAATATGAATCTGCCGGCAAACAACACGATGCTTATTGCAAAACATACTATGGAAACCGGTCTGATCTTATGGGTCTTGAGCCTGAGTTGGTCTATAAACAAAGAAACCAATCCTATTATTCCGCCTAATATCATCAACGGAGATAATACCGTCCACCAATCAATACTCTTAAAGTTCAGGTCAGTATTCAGTTTGAAGAACGCAATGACATTCAGTACAAAGAAAACCGTAAGTACCAGTATGCAGAGGGCAAATATGCCAAGCCTTGCAATATTGCCGATGCGCCAATAGATTGTAGGCTTGTTGTCAATCTTTCCATTCAGTCCCTCCCTGTAGGCTCTCAAAAAACTCTGATAGTATTGGGGTATAAACAGCAAAGCATCCATTACAGTATAGATAATACCAAGAGTCAGACTTACAAACACGTACGCATAGACCGTCCAGAACAGCATCATTGCTACCATAATTATCAGATACGTCCTTCTATACTTTCTCTCTTTAGTAAGCAATGCATTCAGGTCAAGTTCCACAATACTCTTCCTGCTTACCTTGCGCATAAGGAATAAGGAAATAATCAGAAATACCAGGCCCGATATGCCCGCAGTCCACAAAGCAGGAACGGACAGCCCTCTGCTAAGATGAAAGAACAAGGTCAGGAGCGGGAATCCCACAACACATCCCAAAATCATCAGCTGTTTCAGTTCAGTCTCAAGCAGGCCCACCTTCTCCATAGTAGCCGCGCGTATCTGATCGGGGGTTACAATCTCCTGTTTATCCAGTTTCTCATCCATCAGTCTTAGAGTATCCTTGAACTCTTCAAGCTCTTCAATTTTTATATTCTCATTAGTCATAGCACAAACATTTTAATTGTTAGACATTGATTTAAGCTGCTCCTTGATACGGAACAGACGACTCGTAACAGCCTGGGTGCTAATACCCACTATGGCTGCAATCTCATCATAACTCATGCTTTCAAGCCACAGAAGAATAATTGCCCTGTCAAAAACCTCCAGCTTGTTGATCCTGTCATACAGCATCTTAACCTGTCGGCCCACCTGGTCTTGCTCGCTGAACAGGTCCCTGTCGATGGCAAGCGGAACGGTTGTTACATTCCGGCTGTTCCTTTTCTGAATGGAGCAGCAGGTGTTAAGACTGATTCGCCAGATCCATGTCTTAAGGCTGCTCTCGTTACGGAACTCAGGAAATCCTTTCCATAGATTAATCAACACCTCTTGGAAAAGGTCATCGACAACTGTCGGATTGTCAGAGAAGAAATAGCACACCGAATATATTGTCTTGCGGTGCTCTCTGACCATTTTTGTGAATTGTAGTTCTAAGTCTTTCATCTGTCTTTTGGAAACAT
>JAEEGL014393422.1_pt1 | contig 12573 bp, 12 predicted proteins | sample 9134231 | NCBI WGS metagenome assembly JAEEGL01 (sample SAMN16246548, study PRJNA631951) | gut metagenome | biome: gut microbiome; feature: rumen; material: fiber-attached | host: Bos | place: Iran: Karaj | collected 2018-10
GCCCTAGCAACGCATCACGCACACAACCGCCAACCAAATATACTTTTCCTTCAAAATGGGTGTTTTTGATTGACGCTTGTATGAGGTCAATTAGGTGTTTGATTTTATCATCAACTTTTTTAAATAATAGTTCGTTCATTTATTTAATCAATTCTAATGGATTTAAAAATTGGCATAGCTCATGTTCATAATAGAAGATTAAATCGCTCTGAGGGTTTATTTCCGACCCACCTAGTAACTTATACACTTGCGGCATATAAGTGGCAGGAACACCCTTTAAAATGCGTTTATGGGCATTTAAATAGTCTTCTTTCTCATATACAGTTAATATTGAGCTAGAAGTAGCTAGTTTAAACTGTCTTGAATGAAGTTTAAATTTGCTTGCTTTAAATTCTACACCTTCAAATATAATTGATGGTACAATATCAAGTTTTTCAAACTCTTCCTCAGTGCCATTCCATTTTAATATGATTTCGTCCGCATTGAGTGAAAATAAATCACAATGTTTCATACACGCTAACTGGTTTAGCGTCTTAGCAAACTCATTGGTAATCCATTTTTCAAGATTCATAGTTCTCTTTGGATTCATTTTTCCAAAAATCACTTGTCTAGTATATTTTGAATTCTTGATATAATCAAGGTCAGTGAATTTTCCAACAAAATCCTCATATGTATCTGTGTCAAACACAATAGCTGGATTAGCGTATTTCAATGTTTGAAAGTTTGCTTTTTTCATATCATATGAAACAAACATACAACCATTTTGTTCGTTAGTATAAAGATTTCTATTACCACAAATAGGTGTAAAGTTTTTAACGAATTTATTATCAGATATAAATTCCTTATACGCTTCAGAGTTTGTCACTTTGGTGATAATATCATCCCTAACTTGATGATAATATTCAAGGAAATTGGTTGGTTTTCCTTCGAATCTCTCATAAATTAATGACATAAGTTCATCATATGAAGTCTTAGCTCCATATTCCTCTTCAAGTAATTCCAATCTATCCTCAAAATAAGGACTTTGGAGGACTTGAATGGGTATATTCATATCACTTACGAATCTTGCCCTTAATTGTTTTAATTCAGTTGATGTTTCCATTTTAATACATTTTTTTCTTTTTGCAAATATATGAAAAAAAGTTGAATTGACAAAATATCAACCCAACTTTTAACTTTTTTTATGGTTCTTTATACTCTTAAAAGAACCAATACCCAATAATGCAAATAAGGCATAAATACCTCCAATTGCCCAACAAATTGGGCATAGTATCAAATTAACCATAATGTATTATTTTTTAACCATTATTGATTGAACATTCAAAAATGGATACAAGGTCATTTGGTTTCAGTTTTTCAACGAATCGTGAGAAAAAGTCATTTATCCACCTTTCCTCGTTTCCATCGTCATCAACATCAACCCATCCATTCTTATCAGCATAAGCATAGTTCCAGTATGCTGTGCTATAGGTAACGTAAGCTTCCTTTGACTTGAAGTTCTCAAAGTATGCTTCCCTATCTTTCATTGATTCGTAAATGGTTTTCTCTTGGTCATTTTGTGGCTCTCTACCATCTACCACAAGTTCCCAAGCTGCTTCATATACCTCTTTGTTAGCACCATTCATTGCATCCCAATCAATATCTTTAGCTAGTGCGCTATAAGATTCTGACCCATCTTTCAAACGCAATGGGATACAGAAATTACGTCCAATTCTGCAAGTATTGTACTTAACATTAGGATTATCCTCTGACAATGCATCACCATCTTCATTGTAATACATTCCGTCTGTAAGCTCTCTGTAGTACTCGAATGGTGTCAGCTTGCTAAGATTGTCTAAACGTGCTTGTAAGGCTTCTTTAAGAGTTGGTTGAAGCCCAATCTTATCTACGTTATCAAGCATCGTCTGAATGGCTTTAATTGCCGTATCTTGGTATTTCTTAGCGTTAAGGTATTTGTATTTGACGTATGGCTCTGACTTGTAATCAGAACCATACTTTTCTACTATTTGTTTTGGGTTTTCACCCACAACCATCAATGAATAAAATTTACTGTTTGTCTGTGCCATAATTATCCATGTCCTTCTCCATTGTCAGTAGCTACAGCACCTCTTAGTGTTGCTTGGCCGTAATATGTCATATTATTTGTGTTGTCAGCAGTGATAGCAGTACTAGCAATCGTTTCAGCAGTAAGCCTATTAAGCGCGTCTCTAATGCCACGAACTGTTTCCTCATTTGGGAGAATAGCCTCATCATAGTCAATCACATATGGATGCCATGCTGCTGGTGCTTCTCTTGCTTCTGCTCTAAGTTCATTTTCAACGGCTCTACCGTTTTCATTAGCGCCTCCAAGCACTTCATCAATGAAATCTGCATCAAACTCTTCACCTTCACCCTCGGCTTGTTCCTCATCCATTGGCTCTTCTCCATCTGCCACGTCTATATTATCATCATCCCAAGGATTACTATAAGTAAATGCTGATTTCATTTTTTTCTCAAACGAGTCAGCCACATATTCATTTTCTTTAAGCATCTTCGAAAAATCAACTTTGAAAAAGGCAGAGGCTGTATCATTAAAGTGGAAAAACTGAAACGGATTCAAAGATTGGAATAGAATATCGTTAATCATATTCTGATTAGAATTCTTAAATCTGCTGTATGTCCAGATATAAGGTTTCTTGTTATTCTCTACAATCTTATTATAGATTTTATCCATAATCATCCTCTCTTCTGTTATATCCTTAATAACAGTCTTATCATTGGAAGCCCAAGTAGAATATTTAAATGAGTTCATTCCAGGATATGCGAATGACGGACAGCTAGCAGTTACAACACAAGCGATATTATATTCTTTTAGAATCTTATCAATATCTTCTTCATTGTATTGCATTTTCTCATTTTCCCAATACATCTTTCTGCCAATACGCTTCTCTTGCTCCATTCTCCATGTTCTGTCAAGAGATACACAGCCACCAATACATAGGCAGTTAAATTTGCTCAGTTTGATAACTGAATAGTCTTGAATGGTTTTGATGTTACTGAGGTCAATAAGAGTGTCTTCAAAATACTTAGGGTCATCGTTACCCCTCACAAACAATACGTGTGTATTATTGTCTGCTAGAACCTTATTAAACATTTCTAGCTTATCGTGATAGTATTTCAAATCTCTTTCGCCAAATCCATTGCAGCCATCTACAATAATAACTGTGTCTGTGAGGTTGTAGCCGCAATTCATCATTTTTGGCATTTTCTTCAATCTAGTAGGTCTAGGTGCATAGTGTGGTGCTGGTCCACCAAAGATTCCACCTCCACCATTATGACTCTCTTCTTCCCTTTTCCTAGCTAGCCTCTCTTGTCTTTCAATCTCTTTGGGGTGTGTTTCAACCACATAGCTCTTTAAGTTGCGTAGACTGCCGACTACTGTTTTGATAAATCTATCAAAGTTTCCGTCAATGTTACCGCAAATTAAACAGTTTTTTGTTTTACCATAATCGTAAACTTTCATATTAAGTTAGGTTTAAAATGTTTAACATAAATTTCCTTTTTGCAAAGATATGTTTTTTTTTCTTAAAAAACAAATAAAAAGGCAAAAAAAAATGAGTGATGAAGTAATTTTTTTATTCATCACTCATTGGTGGTTATTTATGCTCTAGTAAGCTCGTACTCAAGAGCATCTTCTGTCTTGGCTACATCGCTTTCAACTACATACTTTCCGAAGATAGACTCTGTAGGCTTGATGTACTCGTCCAAGTTGATGCCGCACTCTTTAGCAAGGTTTTTAGCTTGCTTTCTAATCTTCAAGTCAGGTCTCTGACCAAGCAACTTGAGTGCTTCCATGTTCTTATTGCGGATGCAATTCTCAACAGCAGAACAATCAAAGTCGTTAACGACATTAACATCAATGTTCTTTTTAGAGACAAGTGCCTCTACAACCCATACCTCGCTAGGATACTCACAAGCTACGTTGATAGCTGTATCGTTATTAAGGTCTTTTGCGTTGAAGTCGAAAGTCTTACTTGACAGTATAGACTTAATCATACTCTTCAACAGAGTGTTGTCCTCCTTAGAAGGGCTAACCTCGTCACTACCACTCAGATAAAGCAGTGACTCAAGAAGTGTCTCACCGAAACCATCCTCAATCTTAGAGTCGAAGCCCTCGCAATTAACGATAGTGTCGAAAAGTTTGAACATCTTATTATTGATAGCTGAGAAAATAGGAACTCTTTGGTTGAACTCGTAGTTGACGTTAATTTTACCACGCTCCTTTTCAATCAGCTTGATTGCACCAATCTCATCGTTCTCGTCAATGAGCTTGTGAAGCAGAATAGATGGGTCAATAGCCTCACGATTAAGAAAGTCATCAGTTGACATTCCAATCTTAGAGAAATAGCCATCCTTTGTGATGTCTGCGCCAAAGATGTCTTGCATTCTCACAAGAGACAGTGTGCCATACTGGTCTTTACGGTACTGCATTGCAATCAATGACTTGTCGTTGTTGATTGGGAGGTTGAAATCCATGAACAAGTAAATCTTGTTGTTTTTATCAACTCCATTGAAGTTACTAGACTTAATGAAGGTCTTCTGAACGAAGTCTTGGAATGCTCTAGTGTTCAGAATGTTAAGAACCAAACGGCCATCGTTCTCATATGCCACTGCATATGACTCTGGCTTTTTCTTAGCCATTTCCAAGATGTCTGCAATGTTCCACTTGAAGCCCAAATCCTTTGGCAGTCGCATGAACATACTCATCTTGATGCCAAACTTATCAAAGACGTTGTAGATGCTCAGTTTCTCGTTGCCTTGAGAATAAGGGTTAATCATACCGTAGTTATGGCAAGTCTGTGCCTCAACGATACCATTACCACCCTCTACAGTGAAGCCGATATGCGCGAATGCGTCAGTCTCCTTACGGCTGAAGTCGAACAAGAAGTACTGGTCACGGTTTGACTTACTTGTGACGTAGTTTCTGAAGTAGCTTTCTTCACGAGCGATACACCATCCAGTACGTCCGTTACCACAAAGCTTATGACTTGAATCGAATGAAGGAACGTGAACAATCACGCAAGGACCTTCATTGAACACAACCTCACAGTCCTTTGTATTGTGCTCCATGTAAGCAAGAAGGTCTTCTTTACCCTCTTTCCAATCATATGACTTATTCAGACAGTCCAAGATTGCTTGATGAAGAGAGTCAGCAGACTTGAGGGCAGAGCAAGTACTGTAGAACTTGTTCTTGATACCCATAGGCTTCTTGTTGAACGACTTGAACACATCGTACCACTTTTTGATAGTAGCGTTATTGTACGCCTCAATTGGTGTGTACTCCTTACCCAAGATAGATTCTGTCAAAATCTTTCTCTGGTCGGTGTTGAAGCGTGAAATGATATTCTTAATAAACGCAATACGGTCAACACCTTCAATCTCTTTAAGTAACTGCGCAATACCACTTTTATTAGAGTATGATACTACGTTCTTCTTTTCGAGCTTACTAATCAGATTGCTGTTACCAACAATCCAATTGTGGATATGCTCAAGCTCTTCAAATGTCATAGACTGAGAGAAAATCATTCTAACAGCCCAAATCTGATAATTTGACTGGCCATCGAACATTTCACATACCTTAATAAACAATTTGTTAGTCTCTGGATTGATGCCATACTTATCAATCAAAGGCTGCATCTGTTTCTTGTTATAAGTCATCGTTTATGAAATAATTTAAATTTGTTTCTTGTTTGTTTTGTGCAAAGATATATCTAATTTTTCTATCTACCAAATTTTTTTAGTTAACAAAACTTAAAAGAAAGAAAAAAATACTGTCCATGCGACAATAATCACTATCATCATAAGGAAAGATATGATTGCACCGTTCTTGGATTCATCTTCATTGAATGCAATAACCCTAACTGCCTTACTGAATTTGTCATTGATAAAGAATACTGTAAAAGCAATTGCAATGAATAAGACAAATGTTTTCATATGAATGAAATGAGGTTTAAAGTGTGGTGTGCTCGGTTGCACACCACTTATTTTAGAACGGAGGGTTTTCTAAGTCTATGGTATATATACCAGCTCTTCCACTGTTAACAGTAACATGAGTTGCTACAAACGCCTCTTGCTCTTTCTTGGCTTTTATAACTGATTCATAGATTGAAGCAATCCAAGCATGTTTCTCAGCTAGACCCTTAATTGTATCTTGCATTTCCTCGTCACCGAATCTTGCAAAGTAAGACACAATATAATTAGTAGAATCCCTCTTTTCTGACATATTGAGATTATCAAGCATCAGATACATGAGTTCTTTGATAAGAGCACCACTCAATCCAGAATTGTAGATGTTGCTAAGAATCTTGCAATAGATTCTATTGAAGTCTGTACCCTTCTTATCTTCACGTGTGATTATCTCCTTAACGATAAGGTAGTTACCCACGTACATAACATCATTACGATTCTTCAATGTCTCGTTATAGAAAGCCCCAATACGCTCTTCATTCGGTTTTTCCATCACTGAGTTACGATACAACTGCCTACTAGCTGTCTTGAGATTATTGAATGAGCATTTCAAAATCTCTGCAATATAATTAGTATCTAGATAGTCGTTAAGGTAATGACCATTGTCATAGATAATGTTAAGATAGTCGAATGATAAGAAATCTACAACTGATTGAAATATAGTGTGATAGATAGTTTCTTGCTCAAAGTAATCCATCATTGCCTTATGCAAGCAATTCTTTTCTTTCTTGATACAGTCCATCAACATATTCACATTGAAGCTAGTGAAAGCGTTTCTTACTTTCTTATTGATGTCATCAGTTCTCCTGATAATATCATAAGGTACACCAAACTCAATCAGCTTAGAATCAAAATTGACATTGATGCTCATTGAGGATTCATTGTACATGCAGTTGCAATAGTCCTCTTCTGAGCCACCACCGCTATAGATGATGCCGAAAATCAGCTTATTTGGGTCATACTGACTCATGGTGAAATCAGCAAAGATAATGTGCTGCTCTTCATAATCATCAGATGAAATGTTATCCATGTAAGCATCACCCAAGAAATACTTGATATTTTCGTCACGAACTGACAGCACAAGTCTGTCACCATCATATTTGATAATATCGACATTATTCTTGTCTACACACTCATAGAGATAAGACATTAAATCCTCATAGCTCCACTTGTATTGCGGCTTATCATAATGCGCAACTAGAGTTATGTCAATACCACAATTCTGGAGTACCTTGTAGATGCTGTTACTACCATCGAATCTTGCAAGGTATGACTTGAGCATAAGGGTGTTCATGTTGTTACCACCATTCATCAAGTTATCATTGATGAAGTTGTGTGCCGAAGTGATACCCTTGTTGTATGTTGTGGTAAATCCTACAATAGAGAGTTTATCATCCTCAAGTTTTGAGAAGTCAAAAATCATATACTGTGTTGCTTTACCATGATTATGTTCAATGTAATTATTCCAATATGTCTTATTCTTGGAAATGCACCAGTTGGTTGTCTTACCCAACTGTTTGATAGTTTCGTAGTCTGATACCTTAACAAGAACAACAAAATCGTTTTCATAGACCACCTCATAGTTGATACCTTCTACGTTCTTAACGAAATCCATGAATGACTCCTTACTCCAGTCAAAGTGTACACTTGTGACGTGTCTCATTTGACGCATAAGCTCTTGGTAGTCATCAATGGTTGACACTTTTCTTATGAAGTTATTTCTCTTCGTCTCGGACAATTTAGAGAATCTTGCCAACGTATTCTTGTCAGTATTTGACTGTTCGTTAGCTTTCAACAGCTTCTTCTGTGCTGTATTGAATGAGTTGATGGCATCGTTAATTCGTTTCTCATTTCTGAGAATTGCCAACTCTTCCATAAGGTCGTTTACACTTTCTTGACTTGTATAAGCTGTGATAGTACCCTTTGACAAGTTCTTTGTTAACTGCTTATAATGTTCATTCCAAGTGAGAATGTTAAGAATGGTACGCATAGAGCATCCAGCCTTGAAGTATAAGTCCATAGCCCACTGAAAGAAGTATTTAGAACCCTCTGTATAGATGTAAATTCTCTTGATTCTAATATCATTAGTATTTACACCATATTTTTCAGTAAGGCTTTTGACCATTTTGTTATTTTCCTTCAAGAATGATGCATAGTCTTTGTCAAACGAATTAGGAAGAAGTGTTATCTCGCTGAATAAACCGTCATATCCCCTAAATCCGTCACAGCTTTTAGTTACCTCTAATGACCTACTATGAGTAACCTCAGACAACATATCATGCATTTCAGTGGAAAGGCCACTGAGTGTGCTAAGACCATAATTGTTCTGGTTATAGCAAGGATTAAAGATATACATTCGCTCTCCTATCTTTGAGTCAGGTTTTGTCTTTATAACCTCACAAATATCCCAGCCATGCTCTCCACATCTGACTAAGACTTTTCTAAGAGAGCAATCAGACACCCTCCATAGATGCCTGATTCCTCTTATATTAGTACCTATCATAAAGTGTTTTTAGAATTTAATTTCGTTACTAAATTTCTCTGTGATAGCCTTTTCAAATTCATCGAACTTGACGTTAGCCTTTTCACACAGACCCTTCACAGCCTCAAGAACCTCTTCCTTGATTGCAAGTATATGAGAATCATAACGGTTGACGATATACTTGACAGACTCAAACTTGAGTTCGTCCTCTTTCTTGGTTGTGGTAGTGGTTGTAGTGGTGTTGCTACGTGTGGTTTGTGCGCCATATCCGTAACAGCTTCTACGGTTGTTATCGCCAAGGTCTTGGAGCATTTCTGTATCGTCAACAACGACACGCTCGTATGTACCGTTATTGTTACGTCTGAACGAGTTCTCGGTACGAGAAGTCCAGCTGCTGCCTACATGCTTCAGCTTATGCTCTGTGCAACCAATATTGTCAATAAGGTCAATACCCATACCGCAAGCTTGGTCCATATCCTCAACAATGATATACTCAGTTGCTGAGTGTGCGTAGTAGCCACCATTACCGAAGTTCATACAGATGATGTCTGTATTCTCACGAATGTTCTTAACATCGGTGTAAGGCTCTGAGAAGAAACAACCCTTGGTAAGACCCCAACGGTCACATACCTCTTTCATGTGCTTCGTGTAGAACTCGTAGCTAAACAGCTTAACGCCACTACAAGACCATGCGGCACGATAAAGGTCTGGAGAATCATAACCAATCACATAACCTACGTCCTTGAACCAATCTAAGTCAAGAGCGTCAGAGCCATGACAACCAGTTTCCTCATCCAAGAAGAAACAAGCTTTGAGCTTTTCAAGATGGTCAAACATTGACAAGCATATGCAGACACCACTCTTATCGTCAGCACCGATACCGATTGCTGCGCCACCGTTTGCATCAACGCTTACTTTGTGGTAGCCCTCCTTAGTTCTCTCAGTCTTGAGGTCAAGAGGCACACCAGCGTATATGTATGGGTCTTGCTTGTCTTGCACCGTGTCCAAGTGTGACGTTACACAAGGATAGAACTCACCTTCTGCAAGCTCACCCTTTGTGAGATATACGTTACCGAAATCGTCAAACTCATACTTGACACCATTTCTTCTTGCCCACAATATAATGAACGTAACCATGCGATACTCTTTCTTTGAATGAGTTGGCACGGACATACAATCATACACGAAGTCCTTGTTCAAGTAGAGCAACTGCATATCATCGTCCTTTGGGTCTTCAGGCAGTTCCACTTTCTTTTCCTCTTCGCTAGGCTTTGACTCATTTGAGCTAGCATTTGTTGCTGTGTTTACATCAGCATTAGGGGTCTCTTCTGTACCCTTATTCTCTACATTCTCATTAGAGTCATTTTTCTGTTCTTTCTCAGCCTCACTAGGAATGTTTACATTTTCCTCATAAGGTGTGTTGGCAACAACATTGCCATTCTCAGTTAAATTTTTTGAGTCAGCCATTTCTATTATTGATTTAATAAGTTTCTGCAAAGATATAATTTTTTTTTGGTTAAACAAATAATTGATAAAAACTTTAACGTTTTTTAACCCAAATCACTCGATGATTGCACACGCCACAAGTGGTGAATGCTTCTCTTTCGGTGCTATCTGAATTCTTGTTTCTTTTCTTTTTCCTATTGTAATATCTTTCTCACAACAATCTTTAGTGGCAACATTTACTCCAATCTTATAACCAAGTTCTTTAATAAGACTAATTCTAAAATTAATCTCTTTAACATGGTCTATGAAGTAATTTATGTCTCTAATATCCCTAGATATGTCTTTGACTTTCTTACTCATTGTGTAATACTGAGTTTAGAAGTGTTTTCTTGTCTTGGGGTGAGAGTTTAAACCATTTACTTGAAAAATGAGACAATCCAAACTGATTCTTAATCTTAGTTTTGTCTGTATTCGCTAATGCGTCATAAGTCCTAATTAATTCACCTTTAAGCAGAATGTTCCTCTGATGAGAAGTCAACTCATTAAAAATGTTTGACCAGTCTTTCGTTGGAAGATGATACTTTGCAAATATGTGTTTGTATTTGGAACTTGCATGTAGCCTTTCCGTAACGGTTTTATTGTTCCATCTGTCACTCGCCCTTTTTTCTATTGAAGTGTGTGATAAAAGATTACTGATGCTTTCATTCTCGTTCATTATTATTTCTTTCTCTTTAAAACATGGAAATAGAATGACTTGTCAACACCTTCCCATGAACTCACTTGAGCCATAGACTTGTAATAGGTGCTCCATTCGTCTTCATTGAACTCTGGGAAAGTGACATCACCTTCCTCGTCATCTTTCACTACTGTAAGCCTCAACTCGTCAACCAAGTCACCATCCATGAACTGACGATACAATGTCTCGCCGCCAATCACGAAAAGCTCCTTATCTGAGAAGAAAGCTTCACACAACTCAATCACGTCTTTAATGGAATGGACGATGTAGACATTATCAAAGTCTTGACTTACACCGTATTCCTCGTTAGAGGTAAGGATTATGTTAATCCTGTCCTTCAAAGGTTCACCGTTGGGCAGAGATTCAAACGTTTTACGACCCATAATCACAACATTGCCCAACGTCTGGCGCTTGAAATTAGCAAGGTCATTCTTAATGGTATAAAGCAGTTTGCCATCTTTACCCAATGCCCTTTTTTGGTTAATACATGCGATAATCTTAAACATAAAATAAAAAATTTATTACTTTTGCTGCAAAGATATAAAAAAACATGGAGAATTCAAAATCCTCCATGTTAATTTATGTTAATTATATTGTAATATCATGTTAAAAAAACAATTGCTAATAATTTCTTGAACAGCGTTATGGTATAAATATTTCCTACACTCATCAAGAAACGGTTTCTCTTTACACAATTCTTGCGGTTTTTCGCCTTTATAGATTACTTTCCACTCATTCCCATCAAGTTCTTTGTATTTTCCATATGGGTCAATATCTTTACAATAGTAAAGTGTTACAGTTTCTATTTTATAACCAAGTTTAGAAACTAATTCATTACATTGGTCATCTGAAAGTCGTAAATTTATATACATAATTAATCCCTCCAATAACAATACAAACATTTATTATCGCATCTTTCTAGCTTACCCTTGAATAAAGAAGTTTTATTGGCTGGGCATCCACAGCTTTTTCTCTGTTCAGCAGACCCTTCTAATACAATTTCGTCAGTTAAGCCTAAAATATCAATGTCTTTTTGAGATAGGCAAGGAATAGAATCAATTCCTGGCTCACCGCAAGCCTCTACAGTTTCATAACCACATTCTTCGGCACAATACTTGATGGCGGTTAAACATTTAAGTCTTTCTTTCAATGGGGCATGAAACTCGCCATTATATAGTTCAACCCCAATTTCTTTAAAACGCTCTCTGACGTGCTTATAATTGTCCAAGAAGGAAATCCTTACCCTTTTAATCCCAAGACCTCTGAAAAGCCTTAAAACACTTGTAGCAGTGTTTAACCCTTTAATAGTTGGAACTATTGGGTCAACCCTTAATACTATATGGTCTGTTGGGAAACCGCCATAAATCAATTTTTGCAACTTTTCTAGAGTTGTTTGTGGGCTAGGAACAAACGGCTCAATACGAGTTGACCCCATGCCAGTTACAGTAAGGTGTAATATTATCTTATCTTTATACTCGATAAGTTTTTCTATCAATTTATCGGTTAACCTTTTTGTAATGATTATATTACCTTTATACAATCTATCAAAAGCATCTAGATTATAAGCAATTTCACCACTTTCAGTGGTCCCAATTCTGTTTTCTTTGTTCATTTCCTATGCCTAAAACTAATTTTCTTGTCGAATCCATGTGACTCTATATGTTGGTCATTTGTTCTTGTGTCTTCAAATGGCTTATCTCTTAAAGACGAAATGTATTCGTATAGATTATCCCATACTTCCTTTGCCTCAATAAACTTAGGTATATATGTGTTCTTTAATATCGGATTTTCTACCAAATTTCTTTTATAATCTGACGGTAGATGAAAGCCAGTTCTCCAACTATACCTATATCCACAACATATTGACATTGGGCAGTCACTTAATCTTTTATCAAAAGAAACC
>JAEEGL015311356.1_pt1 | contig 12573 bp, 6 predicted proteins | sample 9134231 | NCBI WGS metagenome assembly JAEEGL01 (sample SAMN16246548, study PRJNA631951) | gut metagenome | biome: gut microbiome; feature: rumen; material: fiber-attached | host: Bos | place: Iran: Karaj | collected 2018-10
AACTGATGGTCAGGATTGACTCACAAAGGTAGTGATAATTTAACTCAAAAAACCGAAGCACTTAAAATTTTTCTTGAGAATATACATTTTTTAACTGTCTTTTTTGTGTTTTTGACGCAAAATTATCTACTTTTGTGAAAAATTTATTCAAGTTTCATAGATTGTATGCCAACCCAAAGTAAAATGGTGGCCTGACTTTGTGCTGGATTCTCCGCTGCATTGACGCAAACTTCACGTCGTAGACATCCCTCGCCTGTGTCATGTGGCCGCACAAAGCGTTTTTTCGTTAAATATTACAAAAAACACTTTGGGTGTTTGGTTTTTGCGTTAAAAAATTTGCTCTATGTGAACAAAAATGTTTACTTTTACCCGTTGAATTAAACTTTTAATATTGTAAGGTGTCTAAATGGCACAGAATTTGATTGTGAGTGAAACGAATTGACAACAATTTAAACAATTAGAAATATGATTTACAAAGGCTTATCATTATTGGCTGTCTTAGCACTGGGTGCTGGAGGCATGATGCACGCTCAAGACTGGGACGACATCTATTACGATGGGTCAAAGTCTACTACGGTGAAGACCGAGAAACCGGCCTCCACAAAGGTCACAGCGTCGACACCGGCCACAACCAAGGTGACTGTCGAACGCTTCTATCAAAACGACCGCGACGTTGACGAGTATAACCGCCGCGGGGACTATGAGCAACTTGCCGGCGAGTTTGGTGACTCGACCTATACCTACGAGGGCACTGCCGACTTCGAGACGGGATCGACATTCTCTAACACTCAACGCATCGAGCGTTTCTACAACCCCGATGTGGTGGTGCTTAGCGACGATGCCGACCTGATTGAGCTTTATTATAACGACACTCCGTCGGTCAACCTGATTATTGGCACCAACTATGCCACATCGGGCTGGGGTTGGGGCTCGCCTTACCATCGTTACACACGCTGGTATGATCCCTGGTACCTCGACTACTATTACTACGATCCCTGGTATCGTCCTTACTGGTACGGCTACAGTTATGGTCCTCGTCTGTGGGGCTGGAACTATTGGCATACTGGCTGGTACGGCTGGGGTGGTTACTATGGCAGTTGGTATTGGGGCCGTCCCTACTACTGGGATTACGGCTATCGCCACCACGGCGGCTATTGGGCTCACAACAACTGGCATTCTGGAGGTCACGGCTATCGTCCCAACGGCCGTCAGCCTGGCGACCACCGCAGTTTGCTGAGCAACAACCATGGCCACAGCACAAACAATGGTCAGTTGAGTGGCCGTCGCGGTGCCCATTCGGCTCCTGGCACAGGTGGTACGATGAGCGGTCGCACGCGTCCCAACACGTCGAGCGGCAACGTCGGCACGATGAATCGCACTCGTCCCACTACAGGCAACGTCACACCACGTGGCAGCAATAATGGCGGTCGCTCGTCGAGCGGCTACAGTGGCGGCAGTTCGCGCAACCATCGTAGCAGCAGCAGTAGCAGTGGCAGCAGTTCACGCAGTTACACTCCGCGCACCGGTGGCAGCAGCCACGGCGGTGGCTACAGCGGCGGCGGTAGTTCGCGTGGCGGCGGTGGCGGCTACAGCGGTGGCGGCGGTGGTGGCCGCGGTGGCGGCGGAGGCCGTAGGCACTAATCACCATCATTGAGAAAACAACATTGGGTGTGCCATCGAGTCAAAACTGATGGCACACTCAATATAAAAACAACCCATTATACACGATTAATCACACACTACAATGAGAAAGAATCTTCTTGTAATGGCTCTGCTCAGCCTTCCCTTGCTGGCGAGCGCACAATACACATTCGACGCGCTGCAACTGTCGCAAACCGAGTTGCGAGGCACTTCGCGATTCACCTCGATGGCTGGTGCTTTTGGTGCCCTGGGTGGCGACTTGTCGAGTATCAATCAGAACCCTGCCGGAGTGGGTGTGTACCGCAGCAACGATGTGAGCATCACACTCGGCCCGGAATTCAACGGCACAAAAACTGCCAATGACTCCCGCCAGAGCGAAACTAAGTTCAATGTGAACAACGTGGGCTTCGTGGGTTCTACGAAACTCAATAACGATGTGCTGCTCAACTTGAACTGGGGCTTTTCGTACAACCGCATCAACTCGTTCAACCGTCGCTATCGCGGCGTGGCTTCGGCTATACCCACCAGTATAACCAACTACATTGCCGACCAAACGATGTTCGACGGCATGACGAGCGCCGACTTGGATCCCGTTAGCGGCAACCCGTTCTACGATGGCGATGCTCGCTGGAACCAAATTCTCGCTTACCGTTCTTATCTGATTTTGCCCACAAGCGACATCAATAACTATACGCAGTCGTTTACCGGACTGGGTGTCGATGGCACCTATGGCGCAGCCGAGTTTGAGGTCCAGGAGTGGGGTCACACCGACGAGTACTCGTTTGCTCTCGGCGGCAACATAGCCAACACCATGTATTGGGGTATGGCACTCGGCATTACCGAATTGTCCTATGAGTACAATAAGTACTATGGTGAGTCGCTGACCAACACCGTGGTTTACGATGCGGCCGATGATCCTGATGCACAACTTGTCGACGGTAATGCCGACTTTGGCATTGTCGACTGGTCGCGCACCACAGGCACCGGCGTGAATTTCAAGTTGGGCGTAATCTTGAAGCCGGTTAACGAACTTCGTCTTGGCTTCGCTTTCCACACCCCGACTCTCTACGAGATGAAGGACACTTACCAGAGTGTGGTTCGCGCTTCGTTCTCGGGCGACAATTTGATTGACGGAGGCTATCAACTCGCCGACGAGTACACCCCTGACTATCAGAGCAACTGGTACGACATTCGCACCCCGTGGCGCTTTATCGGCAGTATTGCTGGCGTGATTGGCTCGAAAGGCATCATCAGCGCCGATTATGAGTACACCGGCAACGGTACCATCCGCATCTGCGATGAGAACAACAACGAGTATCTCGACGCTACAACCGAGATTAAGGATTACCTGCAGCCCAGCCACACCGTGCGCTTGGGTGCCGAGTACCGTGTTAGCCCCGACGTGAGTTTGCGTGCTGGCTACAGTTATCAGACCTCGCCCGCCAAGGACGATGTTAAGGACGACAAGGTTGCCGTGAACGTGACCGGTTGCAACACCGCTTACACCTACGACCGCGACATCCAGCACATCACCGCTGGTGTGGGCTACCACCACAAGAATTTCTATTGCGACCTGGCTTATGTGTATCAGGCACGCAACATGACTTACACCGCCTTCCCGATCGACGACCTGGGCAAGACCGTGAAGTGGGACGTGGATGCTGACAACCACCGCATCTCGGCAACGTTAGGTTTCCGCTTCTAAATCACACACATGACGCAAGTTCCTGGGAAAATACCCAGGAACTTGTTGTTATTATAGATTGTATAATTAACTGAAATTCATAAAGATGAAGAAAATACTTGTATTGATTTGCGCTGCAGTGCTGAGTCTGGGCGCTTGGGCCGACGATGACAGCCGTCAACCCATTGAGGCAAAGAAATTGCCAAATATGACGCTCAACATCCTCAAGTCGTATTATCCTGATGCTCAAGTGGTGACAGCCACCCGCGAGAAGAGCAAGATTAAACACAACTATGAAGTGACGCTCGACAATGGCGTGGACCTCACCTTCGACAAGGACGGACAGTGGACCCGCGTCGATGCTCATGGCGAAGCAATTCCCACCCGCATGGTGCCTGGTAAGATTGTCATGTATCTTTCAAAATCTGAGCCCGGCGCTGTAGTCACTCGCATGGAGAAAGACAATCTCAACAACTACGAGATTGAGTTGGCCAGTGGTGTGATCTACCTGTTCGACAAGCAGTTTGTTTACATGGGTACAAAGTAGTCAATTAACCACTTTATATAGTTTGGGGACCAAGTATTGGCCCCCTTTTTTTGTGCAGTGTTTTTGCAATGTTTCCAGACAATTTGTAGGGACGCGCCATGGCGCGTAGTGGAGCAAAATGTGGGTTAAATATGTTCATATTCAGGTTATTATTTTGATTGATGTCGTTTTCGAACTACGCGCCATGGCGCGTCCCTACATCTAAATCGTGCGTTCTTAGCCCCGTTAGGGGTGACAGAACCAATTGCGTCTACATCTGCCACCCCTGGTTTTTATGGACACCAATAAAAAAATTACAGCGTTTTGGGCTGTGGATGGAAGAAAAGTTGTAATTTTGTAAGTTAAACCGCTTGTGCCTTTGGCACAAGGTTTGCATTGAATAAAGTAGGACTCACTTATATAACGAATATGTCGAAAGTTAAGTTGAATTTCAATAGCGATTATGGCATGCTGCGCGTAGCGTCGCTGGTGCCGCGTGTCAACGTCGCCGACGTGCCTTTGAACGTGCGCAGCATCCTGGAGAGCATTGCCTCGGCGCTGGCACAGGGTGCTCAACTAATCGTGCTGCCTGAATTGGCTGTGACGGGTTACACTTGTGGCGACCTGCTGGGCAACGATGCGTTGCTGACTGCAACTGAGCGCGGAGTGACTGAGATTTGCCAAGCCACCGCCGATGCCGATGCCGTGGTGGTCGTGGGTGCGCCGCTGCGTGCACGGGGACACCTCTTCAACTGCGCCGTGGTGATGAACCGAGGCAAGATGTGGGTCGTTCCCAAGACCTATCTGCCTAACTACAAGGAATTCTACGAAAAACGCTGGTTTACCAGTGATAACATTACTCGCAGCACCATACAGGACATAGTTGTCGACGGCAATACTGTGCCCTTTGGCACAAACATGATTTTCGATGCCGGAATGATGAAAATGGCGGTGGAGATTTGTGAGGATTTGTGGGTCCCCATCCCTCCCAGCGCATTTGCTGCCATAAACGGTGCAAATGTGCTTGTCAACCTTTCGGCATCGAACGAGGTTGTCGGCAAGCACGACTATCTGGTGAACATGATTAAGCACCACAGCGACCACAATATCGCTGCCTACGTCTATTCTTCGGCTGGCTACGGCGAGTCGACCACCGACTTGGTGTTTGCTGGAAACGCCATCATCACCGAGAATGGCAACATTCTTGCTCAAGGCGACCGCTTCATCACCGACCCGCAAATGGTTGTTGCTGATGTTGACCTCGAATCGCTCGAGAACGAGCGCCGTGTCAACGGCAGTTTTACCGACAGCCTGCTTCAGCATCGCCGCAATTACCAATTCATACCGGTGCAATTGAGCCGATTGGACTACAGCGCCACCGACTTGAAACGCCACGTTCGTAATATGCCGTTCGTGCCAAGTCGCGACGCCATGCGCGACGCGCGCTGCGAGGAAATCGTAAACATTCAGACGCAAGGACTTATGCGCCGATTGGCCCACACGGGCATTAAGAGTGTGGTAATAGGCATTTCGGGAGGCATCGACTCCACATTGGCGTTGATGATTGCCGTGAGAGCCTTCGACCGCCTGAACCTCAGTCGCGAAAATATTGTTGGCATCACTATGCCCGGCTTCGGTACCACGGGCCGCACGCTCACCAATGCCCTCGAGTTGATGAAGGCGCTGGGAATCACAGTGAAAGAAATTCCAATCGCTGAGGCTGTGAAACTCCACCTCGACGATATTGAGCACGACCTGATGACTCACGACACCACCTACGAAAATGCACAAGCCCGTGAGCGCACACAGATTCTGATGGACTATGCCAACAAGATTGGTGGCCTCGTGCTTGGCACAGGCGACCTCTCGGAATTGGCGTTAGGGTGGGCCACTTATAACGGCGACCACATGTCGATGTACAACGTCAACGGCAGCGTTCCCAAGACGTTGGCCAAGCACCTGATTAACTGGTTTGCCAGCACTACCGGTACCGCCAACCCAAAGAGCGTGACCATTCGCTCCACGTTGCTCGATGTTCTTGCCACGCCCATCAGCCCCGAACTTACCCCGGCCGACAGCAAGGGCAACATTCAGCAGAAGACCGAGGATATCATCGGCCCATACGACCTTCACGACTTCTTCTTGTACAACATGCTGCGCCACGGTTTCGGCCCGGAAAAGATATATTTCCTTGCCTGCCATGCCTTTGACGGCAGTTATGCGCCGGCTCTGATTAAGAAATGGCTGTGCGTGTTTGTGCGCCGATTCTTCAGCCAGCAGTTCAAGCGGTCGTGCTTGCCCGATGGCCCCAAGGTGGGTAATGTGTCGCTGTCGCCGCGTGGTGATTGGCGTATGCCAAGCGATGCCTCGGCAGCAGTATGGATTGCGCAGTGCGACGCGCTCCCCGACGAGCAATAAACCGATAGCCGATGAAGAAATTGCCACGCAAATTCTACAACGCCTTGCGCGCTATAGTGGTGACCGTGCTGGTCACTGCCGTTGCGCTGTACGCAGGATTGTATGTGGCATTACTCATCCCCAGCGTGCAGCAACGCATTAAGAATCAGGGTGAGAAGGCGCTGAGCGAGTATCTCGGCACGCAAGTGAGCATCGAAAAAATTGACATCACACCCTTTGACCAACTGGTGCTGCACAACGTGTTGGTGCCCGACCAGGCTGGCGACTCGCTGCTGCGCGTCGACAAACTGGGGGCGGGCATCGACTTGAAGACGCTCATCACTGAGCGCCGCATTGTGGTCACCTATGGCGAAATAATAGGATTGCACGGCAAGGTCACCCGTCCCGACAAGGACAGCCCCACCAATCTGCAGTTTATCATTGATGTGTTCAAGCCGAAGCCCAACCAGCCGCCCAAGCCGTTCGATGTGCAGATTAACAATGTGGTGATACGTAAGAGCGACCTCAGTTACGATGTGCTCAACGAGCCGCGCAAGTCTGGTCGCTTCGATGCCAACCATCTGAAAATCACCTACCTCAAGGCCGACATCGCTTTGCCGAGATTGAAAAATGACGACTTCGACATCGACATCAAGCGGCTGGCCTTCAAAGAGAGCAGCGGCTTTGATGTCAAGCACTTGTCGCTGCATGCATTGGTCACCAATCAGCATCTTGACATTAAAGACATCAACATTGAGTTGCCAAACAGCAAACTCAAGCCCGGCGACATTTCGCTGGAATACAGTTCGCTTGCCAAACTTGGCGACGAGTTGCGCACGATGCCGCTCTCGCTCAATTTGCGTGATGCCACTGTCACACCCAGCGATTTTATGGCTTTTGAGCCGCGTCTTGGGGCTTACAACTCGCCGCTGCAAGTCAGCGCCAATGTGAGTGGCAACCGCGACTTTATCGATGTGCCGGCACTGAACGTGAGCAGCGGCGACGACCGTCTGCAACTGCAACTTAGTGGCAATGTTCAGCAACTTGGCGATCCCGCCATGATGCATTTTGCACTGCCACAACTTAAACTTAAAGCGCGAAACGATGTCATTGCCGACGTGATTCGGGCCATCCCGGGCATGTCGCCCCAGGCCAGTGCTATGCTTGGCCGGTGCGGTTCGGTAGATATTGATGCAGCGCTCAACGGCAACCTGAATGCACTGTCAGTTGATGGCAAGGTGGGCACCTCGCTTGGTGCTGTCGACTTGAATGGTCGCTTTGCCCAGAATGCTGGAGCGCAGCACTTTGGCGGCCATGTGGTGACAAGCGATTTTGCCCTTGGACAACTGCTCGACAAGCGTGACGTGGTGGGCAACCTTGCCCTCGACGCTAACGTTGATGCCACACTTCATGGTAAGGATGTGTCGGGCACGGTCGACGGTAAAATGGCCTTTATCGACCTCAAGGGACAGCGCTACCACAACATCGTGGCAAACATTGGCGGCGACACCCACCATGTTCATGGCACAGTGAGCGTCGATGATCCCCTCGGCCGCATTACAGCGCAAGGTGAGGCTTTGCTTGCCGGGGCCGACTCGCGCTACGACGTGCACTTGGTTACCAATGGCTTGCAGACACATCCATTAGGCTTGATGAAGAGTGAGCCTAACCAGAGCATCACCATGAATATCGATGCTAATGTTACGGGCAATAATCTCGACAACCTCATCGGTACCGTCGCAATCAACGATATGCACATCCTCTATGGCGACGGCGATGAGTTGGCCATTGACAATATCACCATCGACTCGCACGATGTCGACCAGCAGCGCCGCATAACCTTGTCGAGCGACTTTATAAACGGTTCAATCGATGGCAATTACGACTACCACACACTTGTGCCGTCGATAAAGGGAATGTTGTCAAAGGCTTTCCCGCAATTCTTTGCCGCTTACAATGGCCCCGCGGGAAACAACAACCTGAATTTCAAGTTTGTCATCGACCCTGACGAGAATCTTCAGAACAAACTCAAGTTGCCGGTAAAACTTGTGGTCAAGACCACTGTCGATGGTTATCTGCACGAGCAGGACGGCACTTTCGCCCTCAATCTGGAAGCGCCCTATATCCTTCAGGGCAAGAACATTATCGAAGGCACCAAGTTGAACGCTCGCCTCGACAGTGTCACGCACAACGTCGAGTTGCATGCCTCAACCATGTTGCCAAGCAAAAAGGGACAAATCGCACTCCAAGTCGACGCGCAAGGCAAGAACGACCACCTCGACACCGACTTGTCGTGGCGCGTGATGCGTGACCATGATTTCCACGGCAACATCAATCTAACCACGCTGCTCGACCGCAACGAGAGCGGAAAGATGAAGTTTGTCGTAGATGTCAATCCCACCGAAGTGGTCTTTAACGACACCACATGGCACGTTGATCCTGGTAGGGTATTCGTCGACGGCAGCAATATCAACGTGGAAAACATCAGTGGATACCACGACCGCCAATCGTTGAAAATCAATGGAAAAGCATCGCATGATCCCGACGATGTGCTATGCCTCGAACTGAACGACGTGAGTCTTGACTATGTGTTTGAGACCCTCAATATCACCCATGTGCAGTTTGGCGGCCGCGCCACCGGCAAGTTCTACGCCAGCGACGTGTTCTCCAAGTCGCCGCGCCTGTCCACGCCACAGTTGCACGTCGACCGCTTGGCATATAATGGCGCTGTGATGGGCGATGCCGACATCGAGAGCCACTGGGTGCATGAGACACGCGCTGTGGCTCTGCGTGCCGACTTAAGCCAGTACAACGGCGAACACTCGATTATCGACGGCGCAATATTTGCCGCCGACGATTCGCTATACCTCGACTTTGACGCACACCGTGCTAATGTGGCCTTTATGAAACCCTACATGGCGGCATTTACCAGCGACGTGCAGGGCGAGGTGAGCGGCCACGCTGTGCTGCTTGGCAACTTCCACACAATCAATTTGGAGGGCGACATTAAGGCCGACAGTCTGCGCTTCTTGCTCGACTACACTAATGTGTACTACACCTGTGCGGGCGACTCGGTGCACATGGAGCCTAACCTCATCACATTCGACAACGTGCTCATCCACGACCGCGACGGCCACGAGGCACGCATGGGCGGATGGCTCAGGCACGACAGTTTCCACAAGCCAGTCTTCAATTTTGCCATCACCGATGCTCGTGACCTGCTGTGTTACGACACCAATGAGAACATCAACCCCAACTGGTATGGCACCATTTACGGCAATGGCGCGGCATTTGTGGCGGGTGAGCCGGGAATGGTCGATATTAAGGTAAACATGACCTCGGCCCCACGCAGCAAGTTCACCTTTGTGCTTAGCGACACCGAGGAGGCCAGCGAATACAGTTTCATCACTTTCCGTGATCGCGACGCGAAGGATGTGCCCATCGACACGGTGCCCGTCGAGGATGATGTCCCGGAAATCGTGAAACAACTCAAGGCTCGTGTCCAACATGAGGAAGAGGGCGAGCCCACGCACTATAACATCGATTTGCAAGGCGACATCACGCCTGACGCCCAGTTGATAATCGTCATGGACCCGGTGGGTGGCGACCGCATCCGCGCTTACGGCAGCGGCAACATGCGTCTCACTTACAACGACAACGACGAGATGACCATGTTCGGCAAGTACACGCTGGAGCGTGGCAGTTACAACTTCACTCTGCAGGACATCATCATCAAGGACTTCACCATCAAGAACGGCAGTAGCATCAGTTTCCAAGGCGATCCCTATGCCGCCGTGCTCGACCTTGAGGCCGTTTACGCTTTGACGGCCAACTTGCGCGACCTCGACGAGACGTTCTCGCAGGACAAGGAAATTGCCCGCACCAACGTGCCGGTGCACGCTTTGCTTCGTGCCAAGGGACTTATCAGCCAGCCTGAAATTTCCTTCGACATCGAGTTGCCAACACTCACGGCCGACTCTTATCGCAAGGTGAAGAGCATTATCAGCACCGATGACCAGATGAACCGACAAATCATTTACTTGCTGGCTCTTAACCGCTTCTATACGCCCGACTATATGAATAGCACCTCGCGCAACAACGAGTTGACCTCGGTCGCTTCGTCGACAATCTCTTCGCAACTGTCCAACATGCTGGGCAAGGTGAGCGATAAGTGGACCATCTCGCCTAATTTCCGCAGCGAGAAGGGCGATTTAAGTGATATGGAGTTTGACTTGGCATTGTCGAGCCAGTTGCTCAACAACAGGCTGATTCTGAACGGCAACTTTGGCTATCGCGACAACACTTACGACACGCGCAGCACAAACTTCATCGGCGATTTCGACATCGAATATTTGCTTAACGAGCGAGGCACATTGCGCTTGAAAGCATACAATCACTTCAACGACCAAAACTACTATGTGCGCAATGCCCTCACTACGCAGGGCGTGGGCTTGGTCTGGAAGCATGATTTCGACAGGCCGGAAAACTTCAACAAGCGACTGAGAGAACTCACGAAAGCAAAGAGCGACTCATTGCCGCAAGATGGTGTAACGTCAAAAACCGACTCACAATGAGAAGAGTAACTATAATACTGCTTATGGCTGTGATTGGATGCATTGCGATGCATGCCAGCGAGGCTGATTCGCTCCACATCGAGCAGTTGAGTTATACGCTGAATGAGAGGCTTCAGTCAAAAATCAAAGCGCCCTTCGACACCACGCGCGACGAAGGGTATTGGTTACGCGCTCTCAAGCACGGCAAGTTTGACATTAATGACACAACAGTGATTTATCCGAAGTTTCTCGATTTCTGCTTCGATGTGTATCGCTGGGGCGACAAGGTTTTCAATAGTTACGATTCGGCCTATGTGAAACCTACGGGCAAGAACTGGAAGGTGATGTTTAAGACCAACATGTGGTTTGACTCGTATTACGGGAATTTTCATGACAAGCAGATGCGTTTCTTGCTGAATAGCGACATGAACTCCAGTTTGGGCTTGCGCCTGTCGTTTATGGCTGTTGGCATCGAGTATATGCCCGATATCGACAACCTGCTGTCGCTCGACCGGCAGGCTCACCGAAACACGCGATTCTCGTTCACTTGCAGCCGCATAGCCGCTGATGCTTACTTGATTAGCAACGAGGGAACAACGCATTTCCGACGTTTTGGCAATATCGGCTCAGAGTTAGGTGTAAATAAGGCATTTAACGGCTTGAAACGCCGCATTATGGGCGTCGACGTGTTCTATTTCTTTAACCACAACAAGTTTGCACACGCGGCGGCTTATTGCTACTCGAAGTATCAAGTGCGCAGCGCAGGCTCGTTTATCTTGGGTTTCCAGTACAGCAACCAAAAGGTGACTACCGACCTCAACGACCTGCCCGATGAATATCGCGGACTCGTGACCGACCCCACGGCGTCACATACATTGCATTATTACGACTACGCCATCAATATCGGCTACGGCTACAACTGGGTGTTCAGGCCAAACTGGCTGTTTAACATCGAGTTCACGCCGTCGATCGGCTTTAAGCATGGTGCCGTCGATACTATTGAGGGCCGTCACGACATGCTGTCGACCAATCTGCGTGGCCGCATGGCGCTGGTCTACAATCATCGCTCGTTTTTCTATGGGTTGCAGGGCAGCATTAATGGCAACTGGTGCCGCAGGAGTTCTTATTCGCTCTACACTTCGATATCTGAGTTTAACCTTATCGCCGGATATCGTTTTTAATACTTAAGAAAACACACAAATATGAGTATAATACTTGGAATTGAATCGTCGTGCGACGACACCTCGGCTGCCGTGGTGCGCGACTGCGTTTTGTTGTCGAATGTCATTGCCAGCCAGCGTGTTCACGAGGCTTATGGTGGGGTAGTGCCCGAACTTGCCTCGCGAGCCCATCAGCAGAATATTGTGCCGGTGGTGAGTGAAGCCATCAAGCAAGCCGGCATCACGCGTGCCGATATCGATGCCATCGCCTTTACACGCGGTCCGGGTCTGCCGGGCTCGCTGCATGTGGGCTGCGCCTTTGCCAAGGGCTTGGCGCTGGCTCTCGACGTGCCACTGGTCGACGTGAACCATCTGCACGGCCATGTGCTCTCGCATTTCATCAAGGAAACACCTGATAGCGAAGTCCCCGATTTTCCCTATCTGTGTCTGCTCATTTCTGGCGGTAACTCGCAGATTGTAAGGGTTGACTCGACAACTGAGATGGAAGTGTTGGGACAGACCATCGACGACGCGGCCGGTGAGGCTTTCGACAAGTGCGCCAAGTCGATGGGGCTGCCGTATCCCGGTGGGCCAATTATCGACCAACTTGCC
>JAEEGL010535679.1_pt1 | contig 12572 bp, 10 predicted proteins | sample 9134231 | NCBI WGS metagenome assembly JAEEGL01 (sample SAMN16246548, study PRJNA631951) | gut metagenome | biome: gut microbiome; feature: rumen; material: fiber-attached | host: Bos | place: Iran: Karaj | collected 2018-10
CTTTTTGGCGGGGACCATGTCCTTCGACTTCGGGCTGGCGACGCCCTCCGGCGCCTCCTTGTCCACATCCCAGATCGGCGACTCGCGGAAGGCGTGGTAGGTCCAGTCCCACCCGTATTCCTCAAACAGCTCGATGGCGTCGCGGAGGTAGTTCTCGGCGCCGGGCGCCCATGCGGCGGCGCTGAACTCGCCCACATAGATGCGGCAGCGGTGCCTGGCCTGGAAGTCGCGGATCGGCTGCAGGTTCCTGCGCAGCCAGTCCTTGTTCCAGACTTCGCCCGACACCGGATCGACGCCCGGCCAGGTGAGCGGCCTCTTGGGCGTGCTGAACGGCTGGCTGTTCACCCCCTGGTGGGTGAAGATGCCGGGGATATAGACGTGCGCCTGGTAGATGACGTTGTCCATCGCCAGCGGCGAGAGGTAGCGGAAGGCGTCGGCGCGCGAGGCGAGATTGGCCGCGAAGACGATTGGCGTGTCGGGGTCGATTTCGCGGATGGCCTCCGCGGCGCGGCGCTGGAGTTCCCAGTAGTTGTGCTTCACAGGGCGGCGCTGCGTTGGTTCGTTCACCAGGTCGTAGCCGTAGAGGGCGGGGTGCCCCTTGAAGCGGGTCGCTATGCGGCGCCAGGTGTCGATGAAGGCGTCGGCGTATTCGTCCTCCGTGAACATGGCCATCTCCTGCGGCTGGCCCGGACGCTCCCCGTGCTTGCCGCCGGGGAGGGCGTGGAGATCGACGCAGATTTTCATCCCGCGCGCCTTCGCCCATTCAAGGACATTGGCCAGGTTGTCAAGGCGGCGGTCAACCCATGCGCCGTATTCGGCCAGGTCGCGGTTGTCATCGACCTTGTGCCAGTTGCGGGCGATTTGGAAGCGGGCCATGGTCGCGCCCCACTGGTGGAGGGTCTCGATGTCGTCCTCGGTCGTGTCGCGGCCGGGAAGCATGGTGCCGCGCCTGGGGGCGGCATCCGATGCCGGATAGCGCACGATGAAGTCCTCGTTGACGCGCGGGATGCCGATGTCCTCAGATGTGAACTCAAGGGTGGAGAGGTCGAACTCGGCATGGCCGGTGCAGCCCTGGAGGCCCAATATGAGGGTGGCCTTGCCGTCCTTGGGCAGGCCGTAGGGGGCGAGCCAGTTCACGCGGGTCTCGGCGGTGCGCCAGTCGAATGAGCCAAGCGGGAACTGGTAGCCAGGCCACTGCATCCGGCCATCCTCGCTCACATAGCGGAACATGAACTTCACGCCGTTCCAGTTGCGGTCCGGCTTGGAGATGTCGCGGGCGCGGACGCGGACACGCGCCACCGCGCCGCGCCCGTTTTCAAGATAGGTCGAGAGATCGACTTCCAGCTCGCAGTGGGCGTACCCCTCGTCGAAGCGTCCGGGGTCTCCCGGCGGAACATCAACGACGAGCATGTCGCCCTCAATGCGGGCGCACGGGGGGAGGCGCCACTCGGCGGCTGAGATGGCATAGGGCGCGAAGGCCATTGCAGCGGCAATGGCGAACAGACTTCCAAAGGCAAGGTGTTTTCTCATGAGTGGTTTATTATACCAGATTGGGAAGCTTTCGCCGAAAAATGCGTTTTGGTATAATGGAAATGCCATGGCTAGCGTGGATGAGGAATGCAGATTCGACGTGGGGGTCTTCGAAGGTCCCCTCGATTTGCTTTTGTATCTCATCCACCGCGACGAACTCGACATCTACGACATCCCCATCGAGAAGATCACCCGACAGTACATGGCCTACCTCGAAGGGATGAAGCGCCTGGACATCGACGTGGCCGGGGAGTTCCTGGTAATGGCCGCCTCGCTGATGCTCATCAAGAGCCGCACGCTCCTACCCGTGGAGCGGCGCGGCGACGGCGAGGAGGAAGAGGAGGAGGACCCGCGCCTCGACCTCGTGCGGCAGCTTGTCGAATACAAGAAGTTCAAGGACGCCGCCGGGACGCTCATGGTGCGCGAGGCCGGACAGGCCGAATGCTACCTCGCCGGCGGCGAGGTGGTGATTGCCGACGGGCAGGCTGACGACGCCGCCCTGCGCCTGGCCGATGTTTCCATCATCGACTTGGTCAAGGCATTCGCCGAGATTTTGAAGAACCGCCCCGTCGCGCCGATCGACCACCTGAAGCCCGTTGTGTGGAGCGTTCCGGAAAAGATCGACGCAATCGTCAAGCGCGCCGGATCGGGCGGGACATTCCGATTCACGGAGCTGTTCGATGACAAGGCGCCGCGCGGGGAGATCATCGTAACCTTCCTGGCCCTGCTGGAGCTGATTCGCCAGCACAAGGTGAAGGCGCGCCAGGACGGCGAGTTCGCGGAGATTTTCATCGAGGGCGGAGATGCGCCCGGAGGCGGTCCGCCTGAGGCCGCTGCGGAGCAGAGGGAGACGGCATGAAGAGCAAAGAGCAGGACGCAGGCGAACAGCAAGCGGACGATGTCAAGGTTGAGGACGCAGGCGAACAGCAAGCAGACAACGCCAAGGCCGAGGACAAAGCCAAGGCCGGTGGCAAGATGAACGCCGCCGAGGAAGTGCTGGCCAGCATGGCGGCGGCTTCGAGCCTGCGGCAGGTCGTGGGCGCCCTGGTGTTCTCCAACCCCGCGCCGATTTCAGCCGAGGCCGTCCGCAACGCCATCAGGGACCGCGCGCTCGAGCCGGGCGAAGTCAATCCCTTCGCCAAGATCACCACCCGCGACGTCGTGGCCGCGCTCGACGAGATCGCGCAGGACCTCCACCGCCTCGAACTCGGCATCGACCTCGTCGAAGTGTCCGGCGGCTGGCGCTACCAGACGCAGCCCGGATGCGGGCGCTGGGTCCGCGCCCTGCTCAAGGCCGACAAGCCGGCGCGCCTCTCGAAGTCCGCGCTCGAGACCCTCGCCATCATCGCCTACCGCCAGCCAATCGCCCGCTCTGAAATCGAGGGCATCCGCGGGGTGGCCGTTGACCATGTCGTCCGCGCCCTGATGGAGATGCACCTCATCCGCACCACTGGCCGCAGCGAACTCCCCGGCCGCCCGTTCCTCTACGGCACGACCCCGCTCTTCCTCGAACACTTCGGGCTGAAGAACCTGGACGAGCTCGCGGAACTAGACCCCTCCCTCGGCGCCGCAAAGGCGTAGCGACTAATCAAAAAGGAAACGCAAATGGAAAAGACTTTCATCGTTGGCTCATACACCACTCCCGACAACGCCAAGATTAGGCGCATAGCCGTCGATTGCGAGAAGGCCGCAATCCGCGAACTCGCGCCGGTCGAGGGCATCGGCAACCCGATCTACTTCGCCGTCAACGAGGCCCGCAACCGCCTCTACGTGGCGCAGGCGACCGCGCCCGACACCGACCGCGCCAAGTCCGGCGCACTCGCCGCCTACGCGCTTGACGCCGACCTCAACGCCAGGCGCATAGACCTGATGCCCTTCCCCTTCTCCGTTCCGTGCCACATCTCCCTCTCCCATGACGGGACGCGCCTCCTCTTCGCCGAATACTCCGCCGCCCACGCCGGAATCGTCGCCATCAACAAGGACGGCACCTTCGGCGCATGCTCGGTAGTCCATCACGAAGGGCACGGCCCCAACCAAAAGCGGCAGGAGTCGGCGCACTGCCACTGCGCCGTGGCGTCGCCCGACGACCGCGTGCTTTTCATCTGCGACCTCGGCACCGACACCGTGAACGCCTACGACCTGGCCGGATGCGCCGGAGGCGGCACTCTGGCGCCCCTGCCGGAGAACGACTTCCACGGCACCCCCGGACTTGGCCCGCGCCACATGATCTTCAACGCGGCGGGCGACCGCGCCTACCTCATCTACGAACTCGGCAGCGCCGTGCAGTCGTTCGCCTACGAAAATGGCCGACTCCGCCCGCTCCAGGAGCCGCTCTCCACGCTGCCGCAGGGCTTCGACGGCGACACCAAGTGCGCCGCGATCCGCATTTCGCCCTGCGGCCGCTGGCTGCTGGCCTCCAACCGCGGCCACGACTCCATCGCCGCCTTCCCCATCAAGGACGACGGCACGCTCGGCGCGGAAAATGTCGTATCGCAGCTCACCGGCCGCTTCCCCCGCGACTTCGTCTTCGCCTCGCAGGACTGCGTGATCGTCGGCCACAAGCTTTCGGATGAAGTGGCGCTCTACCGCTTCGACGGCGCGACCGGCGCGCTCACACGCCTCCCGGCGACCTTCGCCATGCCCAAGCCGCTGGCTTTTATAATGTGAAAATGTGAAAACAGCCAACAACCAACAGCCAACAACCAATGACTATTACCCTCTAATATTTCCACACTCTCCCACTTTCACACTTCCACATTTCCACACTTCCACATTTCCACACTTCCACACTTTCACACTTCCACATTTCCACACTTCCACACTTTCACACTTTCACACTTCCACACTTTCACATTTCCACACTTCCACACTTTCACATTTCCACACTTCCACACTTTCACATTTCCACATTTCCACACTTTCACACTTCCACACTTTCACACTTCCACATTCTTCTATGCTCACGATCATTGACTACAACGCGGGCAATTTAACAAGCGTCCGGCTGGCCTTCGAGGCGCTGGGCGCGGAGGCGAAAGTCGTCTCCGACGCCGCCGGAGTCGCCGCCGCAGACCGGCTCGTCTTCCCCGGCGTCGGGGCCGCAGCCGCCGCCATGGACAACCTCCGCAGGGCGGGCCTGGACACCGCCATCCGCGCGGCAATCGCGGCGGGAGTCCCCTTCCTTGGCATCTGCCTTGGAACGCAGATACTCTTCGAGCGCTCCGACGAGGACGGCGGAACCGAGACCCTCGGAATCCTCCCCGGCACCGTCAGGCGCCTCGCCCCCACCGGCCCCCGCGCCAAGATCCCGCACATGGGCTGGAACCAGGCGATCATCCGCAAAAAGCACCCAGTCCTCGACTCCATCAGGGACGGCAGCGACTTCTACTTCGTCCACAGCTACTACGTGGCGCCGGCCAACGGCGCCGACATCCTCTGCGAAACAGAATACGCCGGGCAGACCTTCACCTCGGCCGTCGCACGCGGCAACGTGGTGGCGACACAGTTCCACGCGGAGAAGTCGGGCCGGACTGGCCTCCGCCTCCTCGAGAACTTCCTCCGCTGGGATGGAAAGGAGCCGGAACAATGCTAACTTTCCGCATCATCCCCTGCCTGGACATCCGAAACAGGCGCGTCACCAAGGGCGTGAAGTTCCAGAACAACATCGACCTCGGCGACCCCGTCGAGATGGCGGCGCGCTACTACGAGGACGGCTGCGACGAGCTGGTGGTCTATGACATCACGGCATCGGCTGAGCGCCGGCCAATCGACATCGGCATCGTGCGCGACGTCGCATCCGTGGTGCGAATCCCCTTCGCAGTCGGCGGCGGGATATCCTCGCTCGACGACATGCGGCGCGTCCTCCTCGCCGGCGCGGAGAAGGTGTCGGTCAACTCCCTCGCCATCTCCAACCCGCAGGTCATCGCCGACGGCGCAAAGGCATTTGGCTCGCAGTGCATCGTGCTCGGAATGGATCCCGTGCGCACTCCCGACCTTGAGAAGTTCCCCTCCGGCTACGAGATCACGGCGCGCGGCTTCCGCGTCAGGACCGGCCTGGACGCCGTGGAATGGGCGAAGCGCGCGGCAGACTTGGGCGCCGGGGAGATCGTCGTGAACTCCGTCGATGCCGACGGCACCCGCGCCGGATTCGACCTTGAAATCACGCGCAAGATCGCCGATGCAGTCGGGGTGCCAGTTATCGCCTCTGGCGGCGCCGGAAAGCCGGAACACCTGGACGCCGCCTGGCGCGACGGACACGCCGACGCCGCCATCGTGGCCGGCATGATCCACACCGGCGAATGGACCGTTTCGGGCATCAAGGCGGCCATGCGTGGCGTTCCCCTGCGCCGCACCTAACCTTACCCCAGTCTTGTGGTATAATATTCGCTGATTTATTGGCGAATTTTTGGAGTTTTAATCCACAATGAGGACATTCATAGCGACTTTGTTTTTATCCGCCCTGTTTTTTGGATGCGGCAAGCAGACCCCCACCGTTGAAGATGGCGAGAAGGCGCTTTCCGAAGGCGACTTCAAGACGGCCGCGACCGCTTTCAAGGCGGCGCTCAAGGAGCACCCGTCGTCGGTGCCGCTTCACTACAACTTAGGCGTAGCACAGGCACTGGCCGGCGACATATCCGGGGCGATAGCGTCGTTCCGCGACGTCCTGCGCTTCACTCCCGGCGACCTGGACGCATCCGAAGCCCTTGCAGGAGAACTGCGCAAGGCTGGCTCCGCCGACAATCTCTCCGAGGCCCACGAGCTCCTCGACTTCGTCCTTCAATACCGCGAAGGCACTGCGGCGGCAAGGGCGCTGAACTCGATGGCGCTGGTTGAGTCGGCCCTGCGCCGCAACGACCTCGCGCTCGCGCGCCTTCTCGCGGCGCACAACGCAGACCCCGAATACGCGCCCACTTTCTACAACTTCGGCAACCTCTGCGCCAAGACATTTCGCCTCCCCGCCGCAGCGGTAAAGCCCCTTAACGACTTCCTTGCCACCAACCCTGCGGACGAAGCCCTCGTCAAAAAGGCGACGAAGATGCGCGATGAAGCCGCCAAGTCACTTCCGCCTTCCTATTCGCATGTCACCGCGCCAGAAGCCGCGGCACTCGTGACTCAGGGTCTGGAAGCCTACGCGAAGAAAGAATACGCCAAGGCCGAGGGGTTCTTTGCACAGGCGACTGCCGCCGATCCGCTCGCCTTCGACGCCCTTGCCAACCGCGCCAACGCCCTCATGGCCATGAACCGCGTAGCCGAAGCCAGGAAATCCTTTGAAGCCGCCGCAAACCTCGACCCCACGCGGTTCAACGTCGCCTATTGGGTGGCCAACACAACCTACTCCTCCGGCGACTACGAAAAGGCAATCGCGGCACTCACGTCATCGATAATCCCACGCTGGCCAGATGAGCCGCAGGCCCTGCGCCTAGCCGCCTACTCCTACGCCCAGGGGCAGCGCTACTACGAGGCGCGCATCTACGGCGAACTCTTCCTCGCCGCCACCAAACGCGCCAATCCGGCAGCCAAGACCGCCGACTTCGAGGCCTGGATGGGGAAGATGCCAAACACCAAGTTCAAGCCATAACCGTTCCCCATTCCCCGTTCCCCGTTCCCTGTTCCCCATTCCCCATTCCCCGTTCCCCATTCCCCGTTCCCTGTTCCCCGTTCCCTGTTCCCCATTCCCTGTTCCCCATTCCCCGTTCCCTCTTACCTGTTACCTGTTACCTGTTCCCTGTTATGCTCTCCACCATTCCAGCACCCATGTGGATTGACATCGCCTGCGCGACGCTGATTATCGCCCTCGCGACTTGGGACGCCATACGCGGGCTCTCCGCCACGCTTGCGCAGATAGCGGCTCTGGTGCTGGCCTTCAAGCTCTCCTTCCTCCTCTACCCGCACATCGCCTCCCTAATTCCGTCCTCAGGCGCCGCCGCACCAGCCTTAGTCTTTGGCCTCACGCTCGTCGCGGCATTCGTAATCTTCATAATCCTCCGCCTCATCATCGCAAAAGTGGCGCATGTCATCCTCATACCGCCGATCGACAACATCCTGGGCGCAATCGCCGGCATTATCAAGGGCCTTCTTCTTTTGTTCGTCATCTTCTGCGCCGTCGCACTTGCAACGCGCTCATACTACTCCGACACCGCATTCGCCAAGTCGCGCACCGGCATCCGCGTAATGCCAGTCGTGGAACGCATCATCGCCCCCGACGGCGTAAAACTCCCCTGCGCCACTGGCGGGAGGTAGCAATGGCCGGGTTCTCCGATCAGACCCTCGAGGAAATCCGCGCGCGGAGCGACATCGTCGAAGTCATCTCCCAGCGCGTCCCGCTGAAGCGCGCCGGCGCCGACTTCAAAGCCTGCTGTCCCTTCCACCACGAGAAGACGCCGTCCTTCATCGTCTCGCCGTCGCGCCGCACCTTCCACTGCTTCGGCTGCGGCGCGCAGGGCGACGTCTTCAAGTTCCTGATGCTCTCCGACGGCATGACGTTCCCCGACGCCGTCCGCGCCCTCGCCGACCGCTGCGGCGTCACGCTCGAAACCGCGGACGACTCAGGCTCGCGTCTCCGCAAGCGCCTCCTCGCGCTTCACGAAGACATCGCCGCATTCTACCGCCGTTGCCTGCTCTCCACCAGGGAGGCGCAGAAGGCCCGCGACTACCTCGCCCGGCGCCGCATCGACGAAGCGACCGCCGAGAAGTTCCGCATAGGCTACGCGCCTGAGCAACGCAACGCCCTCGTCCAATGGGCGGAAAAGCACGACTACACCATGGAGGAGATGGTCGAGGCAGGCTTCCTCTCGCCGCCCCGCTCCGCCGGTGACTCCTTCTACGACAAGTTCCACGGCCGCCTGATGTTCCCCATCTGCGACCAGAACGGCCACGTGGTCGCCTTTTCAGGCCGCCTGCTAGACGACTCCCGCAAGGCCCCGAAATACTACAACAGCACCGAGACCCCCATCTTCCGCAAGAGCCGCGTCCTCTACGGGCTTTCCTTCGCCAAGCGCGCCATCACCCGCGACCCGCGCCGCACCGCCCTCGTATGCGAGGGCCAGATCGACGTCATTCGCTGCCATTCATGCGGTTTCGCGAACGCCGTCGCATCGCAGGGCACGGCATTCACCGCCGACCACGTTGCCCTTCTCAAGTCCTACGCCGACGGAGCCACGCTGGCATTCGACGGCGACGGCGCCGGCATGAAGGCCGCCATCCGCACCGGCCGCCTCTTCCTCGCCGCAGGACTCCCCGTCCAGGCCGCGCTCATCCCGCAGGGCGAAGACCCCGACTCCTTCCTCCGCGACCGTCCGGCCGCCGAGTTCCAGGCCCTGCTCGACAACCCCGTCTCGCTCATCGCCCTCCATGTCCGCGCCGCCAAGGGAGCGACCGATGGCGGCGGCGCCATCGACTCCCTCTCGCGTCTTACCGACGAAATCTTCGAGACGGTAGCATCCGCATCAAAGGCGGTGTTCCGCTCCTACATGCTCCAGGAGGCCGCAGAACTCCTCAACCTCCCGCAAGCCGCCCTCGAACAGGACTTCGCCGCCTACCTCGAATCCGCAAAAGCCCGCGAGCGCCAACCTAGCGCACCGCACTCCCCCGCCCCGACTCACACTTCCGAATCCCGGCTCCAAAATCCCGAATCCACCTCTCCGACCCCCGCTTCCACCTCTCCGGCTCCCGAATCCCGAATCCCGAATCCCGCTTCTCCCTCCCCAACCCCTGCTCCCGAACCGCCCACGCCAACCCGCATCCGCCTGCCAGAGACGCCGCTGGTGGCCATTGCGGACGCACTGGTCAAGATCGCGGCCACGCCGAGCGAGGAGAACCGCGCCATCGCCACCTTCACGCACGAATGGCTTCCGCCCATTCCACCAGATTCCCCCGTGGCGCAAATAGCGGCCGCGGCGCTGAACGACCTTGAAAGCGGTTCCAACGCCCTCGGCGCGATAAACGCCTCCGGCACGCCTGAGGCACGCGCCATCCTGGCCTACCTCGCCACGCGCCCGTCCCCTGCCCTGCAATCGGGACTGCCGCTTGCCGACACCATGCGCGAGTTTGTCTTCCGGGCATGGCTCGACTACATCCGCCGCACGCGGGACTCCATCGACCCCGCCGCAGAGGGCGGCACCAACGCACGGCTTCTACTCACATCCGCACTGCGTCGCCTCGAATCGGCACCCGACTGGGCGGCGCGCTCCGCGCTAATCGCACAAATCAAGTAGCACACCAACATGCCTGACCACACCAAAGACAAGGGAGACACCTGGTCGCCATTCCCCGAAACGGCCGACATCGAAACCTCCAACGATGACTACGCCACGCGCTTCCGCGGCAAGACGGGCGCATGGATGCTAGACGTGCAGACGCGCCTGACGCGCAAGCTCCTCGCCGGACTCGAACGCGGCACGCTGCTCGACGTCGGCGGCGGCCATGGCCAGCTGGCGCACCCGCTTGCCGACGACGGCTGGCGCGTCACCGTCCTCGGGAGCGCGAAGAGCTGCGAGCACCGCGTCCGCGACCTCACCTCGTCAGGACGCGCCGAGTTCAAGGTGGGCAACGTAATCGAGCTGCCCTTCCCCGACAAGTCCTTTGACGTAGTCATCTGCTTCCGGCTCCTCACCCACTGCGAGCAGTGGGAGCAGCTGGTGCGCGAACTGTGCCGCGTCTCGCGCGGCCCGGTCATCTGCGACTATCCCACGAGCCAGAGCGTGAACGCCATAGCTCCGATGCTGTTCGCGGCGAAGAAGAAACTGGAGAAGAACACGCGCCACTGGCGGCTGTTCAAGCACCGCGAAGTTACGGACGCCTTCGCGGCCACAGGCGCGCGCATCGTGGCGCGGCGGAAGCAGTTCGCGCTGCCGATGGCGCTGCACAGGGCGCTGAAGTGCGCCGGGCTTTCGGCTCTGCTGGAAGGCTGCTGCCGCGCTGTCGGCCTCACGGCCCTCTGCGGCTCGCCGGTGATCCTGCGCGCCGAATCAGGGCGCGGCTGAGGAGAATCCCGCGAGGATGAGGTCGGCAAGCCGCCTCATTCCCAAATCGCCAGGGTGGTTGGCGACCCCGTTGTGGGCGAACAGCCCGATCGCCTTGTTCTCATCGTCGTCGCCAAGCGGGCTGGCATCGACGTAAATCGCCCCCACCTCGGCGGCGGCCGCGGCCGTGCATTCGGCCTTGGGGACGTTGCGCCAGAAGGGCGAGCGCATCACGACCAGTGGCTTGCTTGCGCAATTGACGAGCGGCCGCGCCAGCGAGACGAGGAAGTCCTTGTAGATGGGCTTCGACTCGTCGTCGAGGTTCTTGGCGTTCTCGCCGATGGCGATCACCACGTAGTCCGGCGCCCAGGCGACGTCTTCGGCCAGCTCCGCGAAGTCTGACAGGTCAACCTTGAAGTTGCGCTCGAGCGACGCAAGATTGCGGATGCGCAGATCGGCCTTCTCACCGCGCTTCGCCTCCAGGTCGGCGACAAGCAAGTGGGCGAAGTCCTTCTCGCGGGCGCTGGCGGCCATACCCCAGTTGTTCGTCCAGCCGATTTGCGGCGCGGGGCCATGTAGCGCGATGGAGTTGCCGTAAACCAGCACCTTGAAGGAGCCGCCAGTGGAGTGGTCGGGCGCGGCCAGGGTGGCGCCCTTGTTCATCTCCTCCGCGCCCATCCTCTGGGCGTCGGTTTGCTCGGCGGCGGCGGTTGAAGCCAGGACGGCCGCTGCGGCGACTGCGGCCGGCTGCACTATCGAAGAGATGCGGCTTGTGATTTTCATGTTTTTCATCTCTTCAATGATAACATAATCCCGCAAGGCCGGCGCCTTTCGCAAGCGGCATCACCGGCCATACCGCAGCGGATACATCTCGGCCCCGATCTCGCGCGCGGCCTCGACGAGTTCCCAGTATGGTCTGTCGCAGATGTCGATGAACCCGCAGGAGAAGTTTTCGCCGTCCAGTCCCCGCCCCGTCAGCGGCTGGTCGCCCCAGCGAAACCAGTGCGTCCCTATGAAGCGCGGGTCGCGGAGCGCGCACTCGACGTAGTCGCGATACATGACCCTGCGCTCCTCGGGCGTGAACTTCGATTCGCCGGGTCCGAAATACCCCGTTCCCCTGGCCTGGAAATAGAACTCGCCCACCAGCATCGGGCAGTCCGGGAACCCCGGCTCATGACCGTGGTGAGGCACCGGCAGTGGCATGTAGATGTTGGCGGTCAGCACGTCGCAATATCTCGCCGCCATGCGGTAGGCGACTTCGCCGCATTTCAGCTCGGCAAACCGGCAGCCCAGGTAGAGCCGCCCCGGCGCCTCGCGGTGGACGATGGCCGCGACGCGCGCGAAATACTCCTCGGCGACGATGCGGTGGCATTCCTCCAGGTCTTCCCCCGCCTTCTCCTCGTCAGGCACGGTCGTGGAGGCGAGAGCCGCGTCCCAGGAGGCGTAGTCCGTCCCCCAGGCGGCGTTCAGGGATTCGATGTCCCCGTATTTTTCCATGAGGCGGTTCAGCATCTCGATCTTGACGGGCTGGTCGGCCGGCGAGCGGACGACGCCGCGGCCCAGCGACCGGTCATCCTCCCCCCAGATCATCTCGTTGTTCACGAAGATGCCGATGCACCATGGGTCGTCCGTCACGCCGGCCTTACGCAGCCCCGCGAGGGCGCTCACGAGCTTCGGCTCGAAGTCCGGCGCGAAGGGGTCGGCCATGTAGCCGCGGTTTCCCTCGATTTCCGTGATCCCCGCCGTGCAGTCCACGGTGTATGGAGTCTTGTGCATGAGGCTGTGGTCGATGTGCGACCAGTCGCCAACGGTGTTCATGCCCCAGGCGTGGAGCCGGCGGTGTGCGAGTTCGCCGTATTTCCAGACGCCGCCCCACGAATGGATGTATTTGCGCCGGATGTTCGCGAGCGCGAAGTTGTAGGTCTTCGCGGCCTTGTTGAACTCCTTGTCGCTTCCGCGCATCCACCCCTCGCAGTCCTGGAACGGGCCGTTGAACCCCTCGTTGAAGGGGCTGAAGAGCGCCTCGCGGTCGCTGATGCGGGTGTGCCCGTTGCGTTCGCCGACGCAGTCGATGCCGTGCGA
>JAEEGL011319640.1_pt1 | contig 12572 bp, 8 predicted proteins | sample 9134231 | NCBI WGS metagenome assembly JAEEGL01 (sample SAMN16246548, study PRJNA631951) | gut metagenome | biome: gut microbiome; feature: rumen; material: fiber-attached | host: Bos | place: Iran: Karaj | collected 2018-10
CTCCTGCGAGGCCATCGCCCGGGCCGGGGCCTATTATATGCTCACGGCCATCCCGCCCGAAACGGTGAAGGGCATGGGCATCCGCGCCTTCTCCGACCCCGCAGAGCTGATGCGGCACGTAGACCTCACGGGCAAGCGCGTCTTCGTCATCCCCAACGGCGGCAGCCTGCTCCCGCAGTTAGCGGAGGAATACAAGCGGCTGAACGGGGAAGTCGGGGGGTAAAGGGATGGCGCAGTCATTTTGTTGTTCCCTGATAGTTCTTGGTATGGTATAATAAAAGGTCATCATATCATTCATTTACGAGAGTTATAGTTCCCTGATAGTTCTTGGTATGGTATAATGCGGGAAGTCTAAACGCTACGTATCAACCAGTTATAGTTCCCTGATAGTTCTTGGTATGGTATAATTCCTCCGCGTCCTCTGTGAGCATCCCCCAGGTTATAGTTCCCTGATAGTTCTTGGTATGGTATAATTCGATCAGCCTCTCCGTATACGCCATTTCTCGTTATAGTTCCCTGATAGTTCTTGGTATGGTATAATATGGAAGATGTTACACGAACTGACCGTCGAGTTATAGTTCCCTGATAGTTCTTGGTATGGTATAATGCTAAAGCTTCGGAGGCCAGCCCCAAGACCGTTATAGTTCCCTGATAGTTCTTGGTATGGTATAATGGATGGTACGGTAATTCTGTACGGCAAAGGGGTTATAGTTCCCTGATAGTTCTTGGTAGGGTATAATCACGAATTACATGATTCGTATCAGTTCCAGCGTTATAGTTCCCTGATAGTTCTTGGTATGGTATAATAGGCTATCAATGAAAGCGCCCGAAGCCTGGGCTTCGAGCGCTTTCATTTTGCGAAAAAGCGGTGAAAAAACTACTCTTTTCTATGAAAAAGAATCAAAAAATCGTGAGCTGTTCACACTGAAAGGGCTCGTCCGCTTCGGTCAGCTTTCCCAAAAGGATCTCTATGGACTCATACTGTTTTTCCGTGATGACCAACAGACGGACCGCCCCGTTATCGGGCAGATTGCTTTTCAGCCGAAGCCGGTGCTTCTCCACTGCGTCCGCCCCGTTGCAAACGCGGGCATAAACCGAGTATTGCAGCATGAAATAGCCGTCGTTCAGCAGAAAGTTGCGAAAACGGGCCGCCTCCCGGCGCTCGGCCGCCGTGGTGACGGGCAGATCGTAAAACACGAGCAATCGCATAAACTTATTCATAGCGGTGCTGTTTCGGCAGCAGAAGGAGCGGCAGCGTCAAGGCCGCTTCCTTCTCCGCAAAGGCCCTTGCCAGGCTCTGCGCCTCCCGCTCCATGGCATAACTAACGCTGTGATGCTGCCCGCCGGAGAGGATATCGAGATTCAGCCCGTTGAAGAGCAGCCTCTTCTTCTCCGGCCCCAGCTCGTCCTCCTCTTCAAAATGCATGTATACAAGCAGATCAACAAGCGGGCGAAAGGGCTCCATCATATCGTCTGCCAGATTATAAGGGTTGAGAGCGCTGCGGTGGTGGAGGCCGAAGGCGGGCTGGAAGCCGTAAACCGCAAGCGAGCGGGCCATACAGCCGCGCAGGATGGCATAACCGTAATTCAGCCCGGCGTTAAATACCGATTCCTCGGTACGGGTAAAGCCCTCCCCGAAGAGCGCAGGGAAATACTGCTGCGCCGCCGTTGCCTCCACGTTCTCCGCGTCGCCGGAGCGCACCCTTTCCGCCATGGCGAAGAGCGGCGCCGCCTTCTTCCCCTTTCCTGCCAGCTCCAGGCAGCGGGCCTGGTTGCGTATCTTCTCTTTTACGACGAGCTGCCAGAGGCGTTTTTTCAGCGGCTCCGTGGCGGCCAGTTGGTCCTTCATGACGGAAAGAGCCCGGCTATGCTGCTGAAAGGGCTGGAGGACGGCGCAGGGCAGGTGCTTTTCGTCACAGATAAAGACGGCGCAGCCGCGCTGCCCCAGTTGGGACAGCGCGGCTGTTGTGACGGTGCTGCGTTCACTTTCCAGCAAAATGGCGGAGATATCCTCCAGAGGAACGGCGTGCTCCGTATCGGTGCAGACAAGCAGGCTGGAATGGCGCACGGATAGGCGCGCCGGGCTTTCAATGATCAGATTGCGATAAGCCATATCAATTCTTCCTTTTTCCAAAGCCCTGTCTTTTTTCTTTCTTTATCGGATAATAACTACCAAGAATGTCTATTTCATATTTTTCAAGTCTCTCTAACGACTTAATCCCAATGCCCCGCGCATAATAACTATTGTCATGATTCCGACAAGAAATCGCTGCAACGGAGATATCAGCCCCGACATAATAGAGCAATTCACTTTTCGTTTCATAAGTTTCCGGAAGGTCGCTTTCTTTCTGCGAGACTTTGAGTTTCAGCTTGCTTTTATGCGTCACCCGCAGCAGATCGTTCGGATAAAGGGAGAAAAGGAAGTTTTCGTCCTTCATTTCCTTCCATTCTTCGTATGGTTTTCCCGCAACCGCCGCTTTCCGGGGAAGCTCTGCTTTCAAGGTATCGGCCACGTAGATCGGCACGAAGTAATATCCTTCCCCCTCCGCGAAAAACACGTCGATACGCACCATACTGTCGTTATCCGCGACGCCTTTCCCGCCAAATACCGGCACGTTCAAGGTGCTGGTTTCGTAAAGCCTGACGCTGCGCACAAGGGGGCCGGGCGTCCCGTCGCTCTTCGGCTTATAAAAGGGTTCGGCAAAGGCTTTCTCCCCTTTTCCGCCGAATTGAAGCAGACGCGCCCGCAGCGCTTCATACAAAAGGCGGTCACTTTCCGGCCTGTAGTAGTTTTTGATCTCCCCGTCTTTATCCAGAGAGAGCTTGGAAAGGGGCTGCTTCACCAGCAGCAGGCCGTTTTCCAGCTCCTTTCCACTTTTGACTGTTTCCTTATGGGCCGCTCCCGTCACCTTCCGCCGGGGCATACGGGAAACGAAGAGCGGCTTTGGCACGACCTCGTCCGTCTGATAAAGCGGCAGGGAAAGGCCCTTTACGTACTGCGCAGGGTCGGGGCTGAGCCGCGCTTCCAGTTCACCGCGGAAGAGGGGCCAGGGTGCAGGGAACCTGTCGATGATCTCCCCGGTTTTCGGATCGACTTCGAGCTGTCCGGCCATGTCGCGGGCATAGCGGTTCTCTCTGTATTTGGCGTATTGCGTGACCCGCTGGATCATCCCGTCCGTCGTGCAGGCCACGACCAGCGCGTCCACCGCATGATGCAGGTCGCCGTTCGCCCGCACCTTGGTGATCCCCCAGCGCTTGCGCAGATAGGAGGTCACGCTGCCGTTCACCGCTGCCACGTGCTTTTTTCGGCCCGGATCGTTGAAGGGCGAAAAGGCAAGATGATCCGCTATGTAGTTCATAAAGAAGCTGGAGGCCGTTTTGGTGTCCGTAAGATTCCGCTCCTTGAAGGTTTTTTCATCCTCTTCCGTCATGGTCTCTTTCAAAAGGCGCTGGCGTTTCTTATAATCCCGCACGAAGCGGTTGACCCAAACGATGAAATCCTCCCGGCGCTGCCCCGTCAGATATTGCAGGGGCAAGCGGTTCCCCTTATCGCGGTTTTCCCCGGCAAGGACCAGGACCTTGTTTTTATAACTGTCGTCAAAGCTGATGCTGTAGGGAATGATGTGGTCCACTTCCGCATAATTGGGCTCGAAGAGCCTTTCCGCGGACATTTGCTTCAAGGAATAGGCACAGACGCCGCCCTGCTCCTGAAACAGCTTGAATTTCACCAGATCAAGGCCCGTGGGCGAGGAAATGTGATAGGTGTCTTTGATCTGCTGCATCATTCTGTCGTTTCTCGAACGGTTTTCCTCCTGCTCCCGCTTGATACTGTTCCGTTCGTCATGGTTTTTTGCCATTTCACGGGCCAGCTCGATTTTGATAAAGGTGGGGCTGCAGCCGCGCTCCCGAATGATGGCGTTGACCACCTTGATGGACTGAGAAACGGCGCGCAGGACCACCGGGCTTGTCAGCATCTGCTTCGCATCTTCATCCAGAGGCGGAAGAAGGCGCGTTTTTTCTTCTCCCCCATGAGCCTTGAAGTCATAGCCCGCCGCCGCGCAGGCTTCGTTATACTTCATGCCCTGCTCCAGAAACGGAATGAGCTTTTCACAGGCTTTCACGGAAATATGGCCAAATTTGCTGAAATTCAGCTTTTCCGCCGCGTCGATATCCAGCTCAGAAAGGCCCGCTTCTCTCAACGGCGGGCGAATGTTCGCGCTTGTTTTATACTTCGTCAGCGTGTCGGCAATGGCGTTGCGCTGCTCTATCGAGATATCCGCAAAGTGCCCCTTGGAAACGGCGTCAAAGGCCAGGCGCATTTCGTGAAAGGCACGCAGATAATTGAACTTCGTCTTCTTCTCCGCCGCGGCAAGCTCGTCCGCCTTTTTGTAAGATACCGCGTTGAAGCTCTGCTTTTCGGTAAGGGCAAGCTCTTTGCGGATGCGGGCAAAGTCCAGATTGGCGACGCGGTGAGCAAGGTCGATCAGCTGGCGGCGCTGGCCGTCCGATAAAGGCAGACTATGCCCATCCGAAACGATGCGCAGGTGATTCACTGCCTGCAGAAGAGAAAAATACTCAAAGGAATAGGTCGCTTTGGCGGCACGCTGCTCCCCCTTCCCTTCCAGGGTGCAGCTTCCGATCATGCGGGTGATCTGGTCGCCCGCATAGGGGCTGCCCTCTCCGGGCCCTTCATCAAAGGACCGCTGGCTGAGCAGGATCGTCGTATACGCTTTTTCCAGTTCTTCATCCGCAAGCGTATTGCCGAGGCTGCGCTGGGCGGCAAAAATCCGGTGTACTTCGTCCTCCACCATATCTCTGCCGACGGTGGACAAATACTGCCCGCCCTTATTGCGGCGATGGTCCTTGTACCGCTCATCCTTCAACAGCAATTCGGCCACGGTCCGGTAGCCCTTTTCCCGCATCAGCGCCTGATTTTCGCTTACGGCGGTCAAAATCTCCCCATCCTCCTGCGTGGACGCACCCTTTCGGTTTGAGCGGAAACCGCGGCGCTGCGCAATGTGGATGAGGATGCGGGCCAGCTCCGGCCCCGTCACAAGCTCGTCAAGGGCTCTGACACGCAGAGCGTAAATATCCTCCACCTTGCCTTCAAAAAGGCGGGAAAGCGCCTCCTCCGTGACTACGTTTTTCCGAACGAGCAGGGCACGGATGCGCTCGTTTCTATGGCGGTGACGGCGAAGCCGCCGCCGCATCCCGCGGGCGCTGCGGCGCGGAGCAGCCAGGGACTGTCCATCCTTTGGGTTCTCCGCAGCATCGAAGATACGCGCCCCCATCCCAATGATGCCGTAGGGGCTGTCCTCTTTGTCCAGCGCCACCGTCGCCCAGCCCACGGAGGTGATGCCGATATCCAATCCGATGCCATAAGAGAGCATAATGATTCCCCTTTCAGAACGCAATAAGCGGACTGCGGATAGAGATAACGCCCCGCTTTCGCGAGGCGTCAGAGCTCTGCGGTGTACTACCTTATTATAGTAACCTGCATAGTTCTTGGTATGGTATAAAGAACTATACATAGTGTATCATCTATTGCAGTTCGTGTCAACCGGTTTTTCGTTTTTCCTATCGGGCATTCGTCCGCCTTGTCACGGAGGCGGGGGCAACGGAAGGAGCTGCGGCGGGGAAAGCGGGCGCCCGAAGGGCGCCCCTACGGCGCGGTGCGCTGATTTTACAAGGGCGATCATCCCCCGGCGGAACATCCCCTTGAAAGTGTAAACCACGTCATGGCAGATAGTGTAAACCATGTGTGTCCTGACGCGAAGGGCGCCCCTGCGGTGCGCAGCGCCGAGTTTACACGGGCGATCATCCCCCGGCGGAACATCCCCTTGAAAGTGTAAACCACGTCATGGCAGATAGTGTAAACCATGTGTGTCCTGACGCGAAGGGCGCCCCTGCGGCGCGCAGCGCTGATTTTACACGGGCGATCATCCCCCGCGCTATCCCGCGAAAAGCCTCCGCGCCGTCCCCAGACCCCGCGCCGTCCCACGATCATCCCCTGCACCGTCCCCTAAAATTTCCTGCTTCGTCCATCGAAACTTCCCTGCTTCGTCCCCGATAATTCCCTGCTTCGTCCATCGAAAATCCGTGCTTGACAAAGCGGGGCAATCGTGGTATTATAACTACCGTTCGGCGCGTGGAGAAGTACCCAAGAGGCCGAAGGGGCTCCCCTGCTAAGGGAGTAGGCTGTGATAAGCGGCGCGAGGGTTCAAATCCCTCCTTCTCCGCCAAAAACCGGGATTTGTTTTGACAAATCCCGGTTTTTTTGTGATTATTGCTTTATTTTCTTAAAGAATGATGCTATAATGATGCAATAAGATATTACAGCCTATTTTCAATGGAGGGTCCCACTATGAAATGTCCGTTTTGCGGCTATGCCGAGAGCAAGGTGATCGACTCCCGCCCCGCAGAGGAGGGCTCGACGATCCGCCGCCGGCGGGAGTGTCTTTCCTGCCAGAAGCGCTTCACCACCTACGAGATCATGGAGCGCCTGCCCCTCCTGGTCGTGAAAAAGGACGGGAGCCGCCAGAGCTTTGACCGGAACAAGATCCTCAACAGCATGATCAAGGCCTGCGAGAAGCGCTCCGTGCAGATCGCGGACCTGGAAAGGGTGGCGGACGATATCGAGCAGGAGCTGCAGAGCTCTCTGGAACGGGAGGTCCCCAGCCAGCGGATCGGGGAAATGGTCATGGACCGGCTGCGCGGGCTCGACGAGGTCTCTTACGTGCGCTTCGCCTCCGTCTACCGCCAGTTCAAGGATATCAACCCCGTTATGGAGGAGCTGAATAAGCTCCTGCAGGAAAAGCTGTGAGCGTTCAGGCATCAGGCATCAGGCAAACACTGATTAACGGCGGTTAAAACGTCCCCGGGCTTGTTTTGGAGCAGCGAAGCGGCCCCAAGGGTATGGATGTGCTTTTTAACAAAATCACATCAAGAACCTGTCAGCGTAATACAACTCGCTGCAAGCCCCTCTTCCGTCAGCCGCCTTGCGGGGGACGGCGGCTGCCACCTTCCCCCAGGGGAAGGCCGGGTGCAGCTCCGCCCGAAGCGCATTGTTATTTCGTTGCCGGAGTATTTAGAGGTTCCCTAATGCCTATTGCCTACTGCCTACTAGGGGCCTCTAAAAACTAACACGTTTAAGAAGACGGTTGCGGAAAGCGTCTCCTGGCTTCCCCTTGGGGGACGCTGTCGCCCGCAGGCGACTGATGAGGGGCTTGCTGAAGATTACGTCGATTCGCGCGGGTATGGATGTGCTTATTGAACAAAATCACATCAAGAACAAATCAGATTAATATAACTCGCTGCAAGCCCCTCATCCGTCATTTGCCTTCCGTGAGACGGCAAATGCCACCTTCCCCCGCTGGGGGAAGGAAGGGTGCATTTCCACACCCTTGCCGCTCTGTATTTCCGCGCCATGAGTTTTCAGAGATTCCCATCAGGCATCAGGAAAAACGCGCCCTTATATCAGCGAGCGCAGCGTCAGCCGCTCTTCGTCCAGCAGGGCGGCCAGGCGGGCCCGCAGCAGGCGCAGTGCGCCGCGAGCCGCAGCAGGGTCCTGCCCCAGGGCCGTTTCATAGACCAGGAAGCTTTCGTTCAGCGCGTCCAGCCGGTCGTGCCGGTAGAAGATGCGGGTAAAGGCCTCCGCCGCCTCCCAGAGGCCGCGGGCCTCGGCGGCATAGCGCTGCGCCGCCTCCCGCGAACCGTCTGCCTCACAGCGGGCCGAGAGGGCCAGCAGCGCCTCCGTGCGGGTGCAGAGGGCGGCCAGCCGGTTCGTGCTCCAGAGGGAAACGGTGAGCAGCAGGCCCAGCAGCAGGGCGCTCAGGATCATTTTCCTCATATCCGCTCCTTTGCCGCATAAAAGACGCGGCCTGCGTCGTCCACGCTGAGATAGTAGACCTCACGGCTGCTTTTCGCGCCGCGCCGCCGCAGCTCTGCCTCCAGCCAGGCCCGGTCCAGCCCCAGCAGGGCCAGATTGTCCGAGAGAATGCGGCCGTCGTTGATGAGGATATGGGGCAGGCCCCCGTCCTCTTCCCCGCCGTGCAGGCCCTCCCGGGTCAGCGGCTGGGCGGCGGCATACAGAATGGGGTTGATCTCCCCGTCCGTTTCCAGGATGGCGTAGCGGACCTTGCTGACGTCCGTTACCCCGCCGGAGCGCAGAGCTTCGGCCAGCTCGTCGATGGAAACGCGGTTTTTCCGCATGGCCCGCTGCTGGATCACCCCGTCCTTCACCAGGACGCTGGGCAGGCCGTAGAGCAGCCTGCGCAGACGCGGGCTTTTCAGCGCCGCGCCGGAGATCAGCAGCTCGCAGGAAAAGAGCGCGGCCATGGGAAAGAGCGCGTTGAGCAGGGGCAGGCCCGTATCGCTCAGCGGCTGGGCGGCGATATTCGTCACCAACACGGCCACGATCAGCTCCGAGAGCTCCAGCTCCCCCAACTGCCGTTTCCCCAAAAGGCGCATGGAAGCGCCCAAAACCACGAAGATCAAAATCGTGCGCAGCAGCACGACAGGCATAAGAATCACCTCAGTTCCTGCGGCGCAAAGCTCCGCAGACCTATTTTCCCCATGAAAGGAGAAATATAATGACCAGGATCAATGACAATTTCTTGAAGCTGCCGGGCAACTATCTCTTTGCGGAGATCGCCAAGCGCGTGGCCGCCTATTCGGCGGCGAACCCGGAAAAAAACCTCGTGAAGCTCGGCATCGGGGACGTGACGCGGCCTCTGGCCCCCACGGTCATCGCCGCCATGCACGAGGCCGTGACCGAAATGGGCGACGCGGCCACCTTCAAGGGCTACGGGCCCGATTACGGCTACGATTTCCTCATCCAGGCCATCCGGGCCGACTACGCCGCCAAGGGCGTGGAGCTGAAAACGGAGGAAATCTTCGTCAGCGACGGCGCGAAGAGCGATTGCGGCAACATCGGGGACATCTTCGGGGTGGATAACCTGGTCGCGGTCTGCGACCCGGTCTATCCCGTCTACGTGGATTCCAACGCCATGGCCGGCCGCCTCGGCGCCTATAAGGACGGAAAGTGGGAGCGGCTGGTCTACATGCCCTGCACGGCAGAAAACGGCTTCGAGCCCGCCCTGCCGGACGAGGTGCCCGACATGATCTACCTCTGCTATCCCAACAACCCCACGGGCACCGTGGCCTCCCGCGCGCTGCTGAAAAAGTGGGTGGATTACGCCAACGAGCACGGCTCCGTCATCCTCTACGACTCGGCCTACGAGGCCTTCATCACCGAGCCGGAGGTGCCCCATTCCATCTTCGAGATCGAGGGGGCGAAGACCTGCGCCCTCGAGTTCCGCAGCTTTTCCAAGACGGCGGGCTTCACCGGCACCCGCTGTGCCTATACCGTGGTGCCGCAGGAGCTGGTGCGCGGCGGCGCCTCCCTCAACGCTCTGTGGGCCCGGCGGCAGAGCACGAAGTTCAACGGCGCGCCCTACATCGTGCAGCGGGGCGCGGCGGCGGTCTTCACCCCCCAGGGGCAGAAGGAGATCAAGGAGACCATCGGCTACTATCAGAAAAACGCCCAGGTCATCCTGAAGGGCCTGCAGAAGGCAGGCCTGGCGGTCTACGGCGGCGTGAACGCGCCCTACATCTGGGCCAAAACGCCGGACGGCATGGGCTCCTGGGATTTCTTCGACCTGCTTCTGAAGCAGGCCAACGTGGTCACGACCCCCGGCGCGGGCTTCGGCCCCAGCGGCGAGGGCTACATCCGCCTCACCGCTTTCGGCACCGCCGAGGCCACGGAAGAGGCCGTCCGCCGCGTGACGGCCGTGCTGTAATACGGAAATAATCGGAGGAAATACGCCATGTGCGGTATCGTTGGATATATCGGGAAGGAAGAGGCCGCGCCCATCCTGCTTTACGGGCTGAGCCGGCTGGAATATCGGGGCTATGACTCTGCGGGCATCTCGCTTTTCGGTGAGGGCGGCATCCGCACCGTCAAGGCCGCGGGCAAGCTGGAAAATCTGATCCGCCTCACGGACGAGGGGCGGAACGTCCACGGCTCCGTGGGCATCGGGCACACCCGCTGGGCCACCCACGGCGCCCCATCGGACGTGAACGCGCACCCTCACGTCAGCGGATCGGGTCGTATCGCCGTAGTCCACAACGGCATTATTGAGAATTATATGGAGCTGAAAACGATGCTCCAGACGGAAGGCGTGGTTTTCCACTCCGAAACGGACACGGAGGTGGTGGCCCAGCTCATCGACTTCTATTATGAGGGAGATATCCTGCGGGCCGTTTCACGGGCCGTGGATAAGCTGGACGGGTCTTACGCCCTGGGCATCCTCTGCGCCGATCAGCCGGATATGCTGCTGGCCGCCCGCAAGGAAAGCCCCCTGATCGTGGCTTACGGCGAGGGCTGCAACTATATCGCCTCGGACGTGACGGCGGTTTTGAAGTATACCCGCTCCGTCAGCTATATGGAGGATGAGGAGATCGCCGTCGTCAAGGCTGACTCCATTACCTTCTATAACGAGTACCTGCAGCAGATAGAGAAGCCCATCGTTCATATCGACTGGGACGTGGAGGCCGCGGAAAAGGGCGGCTACGCCCACTTTATGCTCAAGGAGATCCACGAGCAGCCGCAGGTGGTGAAAAACACCCTCTCCGCCCATATCCGGGAAGGGAAGGTGGACCTCTCCGACACCATTCTGACGGAGGACTACTGCCGGAGCATCGAGAAGGTGCAGATCATCGGCTGCGGCTCGGCCTATCACGTGGGCGTCGTGGGCCGCTACCTGCTGGAAAAATACGCCCGCATCCCCGCCGAGGCGGTGCTTGCCTCGGAATTCCGCTATGCTGAGCCGATCGTGGATGAAAATACGCTGATCGTCGTCATTTCCCAGTCCGGCGAGACGGCGGACACCATCGCCGCCATGCGGGAGGCCAAACGCCTGGGGGCGAAGACCCTGGCCATCGTGAACGTGGTGGGCAGCACCATCGCCAAGGAGGCGGACTGCGTCATCTACACCCTGGCGGGGCCGGAGATCGCCGTGGCCACCACCAAGGCCTCCAGCGCCCAGTTAGCGGTCTTCTATCTCATCACCGTGGCCCTGGCAGAGAAACGGGGCAAGCTCAAAGAGGCTGAGAGCGCCGCCATCGTTCAGGCCCTGGAGGCCCTGCCCGGCCAGATCGAGGAAATATTGACCCGCAAGGAAGCGCTGCAGCAGCTTGCCTCCAAGTATTTCAACAACAGCTCTATCTTCTTCATCGGCCGCAACTTGGACTACGCCATCTCCCTGGAGGGCTCTCTGAAGCTCAAGGAGATCTCCTACATCCATTCCGAGGCCTACGCGGGCGGCGAGCTCAAGCACGGCACCATTTCCCTCATCGAGCCGGGCACACTGGTCATTGCCGTCGCCAGTTACGAGCAGCTTTTCGATAAGCTCATAAGCAATATCAAGGAGGTTTCGGCCCGGGAGGCCAGCGTGTTCTGCGTGGCGCAGCAGCGGAACGCGGCAGCAGCCCGCGCCGCCGCGGCGGACTGCTTCCTCATCCCCGACACCCACGAAATGCTCACGCCCTCCCTGGCCTGCGTGCCCCTGCAGCTCTTCGCCTCCTACGTGGCGCTGAATCGGGGCTGTGCCATCGACAAGCCCCGCAACCTGGCCAAATCCGTCACGGTGGAGTGAGAGACCGAAAAAACGAAAAACGTCTGTCCCCGCAGCCAATTCCGGCTGCGGGGACTTTTTTCACGCGGACGAAAAAAAGACTTGCCTTTTTATTCTTTATGGGCTATAATGCTGATTGAGGATAAATCCCAGGCGCGTTTCCCGGCGCCGACAAAGGAGAAACGACCATGAAAAAGCTGAATCGTTTGCTTTCCCTGCTTCTGCTTTCCGCTCTGCTTGCCCTCTTTTCCGGCTGCGCGGCTCAGCCCGCCCCCGCCCCGGCGGAGACGGTCACGATCACCGACGATACGGGCCGCCAGGTGGAGATCCCGAAGGACGTGACCCGCGTGGCCCCCTCCGGCGCGGTGGCGACCATGTTCCTGGCCACCGTCTGCCCGGAATACATGGTCTGCATCAACGCGGAGCCGGACGCAGAGCAGTGTCATTATATCGGGGAGAGCCTGCTGGGCCTCCCGGCGGCAGGCCAGCTTTACGGCAGCAAGAGCACGCTGAACCTGGAAGCGCTGCTGGCTGCCCAGCCCCAGATCATCATCGACCTGGGCGACTACAAGCCGGGCATGGAAGAGGACCTGAACGCCCTGCAGGAGCAGACGAAGCTGCCCGTGGTCTTCATCCAGGCGGATCTGCCCCACATGGCGGCGGCCTTCCGCAGCATGGGGAAGATCTTTGCCGGGAAGGCCGGGCGCTGCGAGGAGCTGGCCGCCTACGTGGAGGAAACCGTGGCCCTGGCCAATGAAAACAGCGCGAAGCTCCCGGAGGCGGAGCGTCTTTCCGTGGCCTACACCACCGGCGCCTCGGGGCTGGACACCAACGCCCGGGGCTCCTCCCAGGCCCAGGTGCTGGAGCTCGTGGGCGCGGTGAACGCCGTGGAGGTGGACGAGGTCAGCAACAAGGGCGGCGGCAACCCCGTGAACA
>JAEEGL011529853.1_pt1 | contig 12572 bp, 8 predicted proteins | sample 9134231 | NCBI WGS metagenome assembly JAEEGL01 (sample SAMN16246548, study PRJNA631951) | gut metagenome | biome: gut microbiome; feature: rumen; material: fiber-attached | host: Bos | place: Iran: Karaj | collected 2018-10
CAAGAATCCCATTGTCTGCGACCGCAAACTGCTATCCTCTCCCCACGCTTTTTATCTCGGCATTTCCGGCTCCGGCAAGTCGATGGGCATGAAGTCCACCATTATGAACGTCGTCCTCGGCACCGACGACGATATTATCATCGTGGACGCCGAGCGAGAATATAGCACGCTTGCCCGTGCTTTCGGTGGCGAGGTCGTGGAGATCAGTCCGAACAGCAACCACCATTTGAATCCGCTGGAGATCCCCGCCGGGTATGAAGACGAAAACCCCATCGCGCAGAAGTCCGAGCTGATTATGAGTATTTTGGAGCAGCAGATGGGAACCGGCTCGATCAGCGGCAGCTACAAGTCCATCATTGACCGCTGCACCGCTAATGTGTTCAAGCCCTATTTGCGCGGCAAAGCCCCCGCGCCGCTGTTGACCGACTGGCGAAACGAGGTGCTGCGGCAGCCGGAGCCGGAGGCGCGGGAGCTGGCCCTGACCGCCGAGCTGATCACCGAGGGCAGCTTGAATGTGTTTGCCCATGCCTCCGATGTGGATATGGGCAATCGGATCATTGTTCTCGATCTCTATGAAATGGGTGAATCTCTGCGCCCGACAGCACTTGTGGTCACGCTGGAATCCATCCAAAACCGCGTCATGGAAAACCGCAAGAGAGGAAAATACACCTGGGTATTCATCGACGAGGTGTACCTGTACTTCAAGTACCACTACTCTGCCGAAGTCCTGTACCGGGCGTGGAAGCGTTTTCGCAAGTACGGCGGTATTCTCACGGCGGCGACGCAGAACGTGGAGGAATGTTTGACCTCCGACACCGCCCGCCTCATGTTCGCAAACTCCGAGTTCCTTATGCTGTTCAACCAGGCGGCAACCGACCGCACGGAGCTTTCTGCTCTGCTGCATATCTCTGACACGCAAATGGGCTATGTGACGGACGTGGAGCCGGGACACGGCCTCATGCGCGTTTCCGGCGCAGTCATTCCCTTTGACTGCACGATCCCGCAGGACACGGAGCTGTACCGGCTGATGAACACAACGCCGGGGCGCGGTTGATATGGAGCGCAGCAAAGCAAAAGAGGCCGGGCGCAAGAAAACCATCCGAGAGAAAGCTAATGCGCTGAAGGACAAGCCGCCCCGGAAAGCTCCGACGAAAGAGGTCATCAAGCAGGCCGGACGATATCGGGCGATCGAGACAGCCAAGAAGCAGCTAACCGAAGCGCGGCAGGCCATTGCCCCCGACCAGGAGCAGCAGCCCTATACCGCCGTTGACAAGGTGGAAACCTATACCGCCAATGCCGCCCATGAGGTGTTGCAAGCCCTGCCCTCCGCAGGAAAGCCCAGACAGCACCCCGATAATCCGTTTCACCGTGAAACGGATTTCCGGGAGGAAATACCGCGCAAGCCCAAACCGCAGGAACAAATGCGCCGAGGCATCAAGGCCACGGCGCAAAAGAATACTACGGGGTACAGAAGTTCAAGCTCAAAGGCTTTACCCTTCATTCAGACTGCGGGGCAGCGTCAGACGGCGCTGCCCCGTGACACTTCCGCTGCCGCCACGCCAAAAGCGCAGATCATCAAGGAGCAGGGACGTAGGTATGCTCGCAACCAGGCAATCCAAGAGATCAAAACCAACACGGCGAAAAGCCTGTCCGGGAAAGCGGCAAAGGCCAGCGGAGACTTCTTCAAAAAGCTGGGCGCAGCGGTCACAAAAGCCGTTACGCCCAGCCGGGAAACCCTATTATACGCAGCCGGGGCTCTTGTACTAATCCTCGTTCCCTTTGTGGTCATTATGGGCGTGGCCTCCATGTTTACGAGCAGCGGCGAGGGGCGAAGCGCCTACATCCCCATCAGCGCGGAGGTGGAGGCGTACCGCCCCTTGATCCGGCTCTATGCCGCGCAGTACGGCATCCCGGAATACGAGGACTTAATTGCCGCCGTGATGATGCAGGAAAGCGGCGGGCAAGGCACAGATCCCATGCAATGCTCAGAAAGCGGATACAACACCCGGTATCCTCATGCGCCGAACAGCATTACCGATCCCGAATACTCCATCGATGTGGGCGTACATACTCTGGCCGATGTACTAAACATGGCAGGCGTGGAAAGCCCGATAGACCTTGACCGTATCTCTCTTGCTCTACAGGGCTACAACTTCGGCCCCGGCTATATCTCCTGGGCGCTGGCAAACTACGGCGGCTATTCCGAGCTGAACGCTATCGAGTTTTCCGACATGATGGCCGCACGGTACGGCTGGGCAGGCTACGGCGATAAAGCCTATGTTTCTCATGTTCTCCGATATTATCCCATCGGACGATCCTTCATGGGTGAGGGCAACGCCGCAATGATAGCCGTGGCCCAATCGCAGATTGGCAACGTCGGCGGTGCTCCCTATTGGAGTTGGTGGGGCTTAGACTATCGCGTGGAATGGTGCGCGATCTTTGTCTCCTGGGTCGCGGGTCAATGCGGCTATCTGGACGCCGGAGTTCTGCCGAAGATGGAGGGCGTGCGCCCCTATGTGGACTGGTTTATAGAGCGCGGTCAATGGCAGGGCAGGGACTATGAGCCGCTCCCCGGCGACATCATCTTTTTCGACTGGGAGAGCGACGGTCTGGCCGATCATGTTGGGATTGTAGAGAAGGTAGAGGACGGACTGATCTACACCGTGGAGGGCAATTCTGGAGATCGTTGCATAGAAAACCGCTACTATCTCGGCTCCGCGCCGGTGTACGGATTTGGCCTGCCAATGTACTAACAATTCGTTTCACCGTGAAACGAATTGTTTAACAAACAAGCGGGAGCAAAAAAGACTCCCGCTTGTTGTAGCTTAAATCATTTGTTTTCCCATAAAATTAGATCATCCAGGACAATCTGCTGCACATCGTGAATGTCTATCGCACGAGGCCAACTTGTATATAAGCTGACCACACCGTCCTCATAGTTGGAGCTTAACGCACCTTTGGTAACCATGCTGCTGCCGTCTGAAAAGACGATTCTTGCGTTCATGCACACGCTGTCCTCCACCAACAGCCAGGCTTGCTGTAGCTCAAGATTGCTCCCCGTATAGACGGCCTCAGCCTCGTTATAGCGAAGACGCCAGACACCGCTGAGCGGTGTGAGTTCTAAACCAACAAACTCGACTTCTTTGCCACTTTCACTGTCCACCCAGGTTACGTTGCCAAAATCAAAGCAGCATCTCTCCTCTGCGGTCGATGTCAGAGTAATACGGCCAAAGCTTCTTGTGGCAATATAGTCTTCGGCAAGAAACAGCTCGAGCTCCGCGCTATCTGAGCCGCTGCTTCCCAGATATGCTTCAAGTTGTTCGGAAAAGATAAGGCAGCACAGCGTGAGCGTCTGCGTTTCGGAATCGTAGGCATCCCGCCGGATGAGTGCTTGAATTTCCTCCGGGGTATGCGCCGAAGTTCCCGGCTTGATCCATGGACTGGCATAGCCGGTCAGATCAGAATTGACAATCTGCCAGAGGAAAGAAACCGGCTGCTCGGGGTATCCTGCAATATCTTCTTCCGTCACCGGGGACACATTAACATAGATTTTCTGTATCTCGCCATCGTTTATAGTTGAAAGCAGTGTAATGCCTGGTGTGGCATCCTCGGGGACAGTAAATTCCACATAGCTGTCAGTATGGTGTTCGTCCATGTGCAGCTCCGACCTCAGTTCCTGCTGTTTTGCAGCATGGATGCTGCAAATCGCGTATGCGACTGCGCCTAGAGAAAGGATCAGCGCAGCAACAAACGCAAGCGTGACAATTCGTTTGGAGCGAATGGGGACTACTTTTGCTGTCTGTTCGGCAACTCCGATCTCCGCAAAAACTCTCGCTTTTACGCGCTCGGTGAGCGCCGCATCTTCTCTCCCAATCATTACATCCTCCGGGAAGCATTGCTCTGACAAATCAGCAATACTAAGTTTCATTACACAGCCCCCTTTCCACCAATCGCGTTTTTAGTTTCTCCCTGCCGCGGGAAAGTCGGTTCCTTACGGCGGAAGGTTTCATTCCCATTTCCGCTGCAATCTCATCTGTTTTTTGATATAGGAAATAATAGCGTCGAAAGATTGATCGGTCTGGCTCCCCAAGCTCAGCTATCGCTTCCTTTGTTGCAAGAATCGCCTCTTGACGCACAACGTCTGTTTCCGGTCCTTCCACAATCAAGTCTAAGGTGTCGTCCTCAAGAGGGAGCGTCAAATGCAGAGAACGGAGCTTATCTTTTGCACGATTTCTCGTCACCGCAGCCAGCCAGGGACGAAGCTTGCCGTCCTCCACGTCTGCAACATTTCGCCAAAGGGACAGGAAAACATCAGCAACAACCTCTTCCACATCTTCTTCGTGCAAAGGTGGATCAATGATATTTCTCACGATGGCTGCTACATAGGGAGTATAGAGTTCCATGATCTCGCCCAGCGCGGCACTATCTCTGTTTTTCACGCAGCGCAGAAGCATGGTTTCCTTCACGAAATCCCTTCTTTCTATATGATCTCTCTTTATAAGAACGTTCAATTCAGCAAATTTGTCACATGAAAAATAAATGTGACAAAAAGTCCTTCAGGCGCGTTCTTATCTGTGAAAGGAGGTCATCAAATGACCAAAAAAATTCTGTGTATTATCCTTGCTACTTCTATGATACTCTCTCTTGCCGCGTGTGGCAAGAATACGGAGGAATCCTCTGAGATTATTGATGAGGGAACCGTTGTTCCCGGCTACATTCCCACTGAAATCGCCGTCCCCAAAGACCTCGGCAGGGTAAGCAGCGAATGGGACGCGCAGGGCGACACGCTGTTCCTCTCAGGTTATACCGGCGAAGCTCTGATCGGCTGCTACGATACCGTAAACGACGCCTGGACGCTGCTGAACTATGACAGCAACGCGATCCCCGGCTCCGCAGCTATAGGCGGCCTGTCCGTCTCTGGCAATACGGTCTGGGCGCTCCTTCGGAGCATCAACGAACAGACGACGGAGTTCCAATACTGGATGTACTTCTGCGACAGGACGCAGAGCAGCACCGGCATCGTGCAGGAGATCCCGTTTTCGGGCGGCGAATCTACGGAGGCGTCCGGCCTGTTTTTCTCGGGTATCCTTGCGCTGGATGAAAACCGTGCGATCCTCTGCGCAGGTGAGCAGGGCTACATCGTGGACCGGGAGATGAATCTGCAGCAGAAGTTGGATCTGCAGGGCACCGTCTTTCAAAGCAGCTTACGCTCCGGAACGGAGCGTCTGTATCACACGGGGCATATGGATGGGCAGAACTATGTCGTGGGAACCTGCAGCTTTGCCCCCGAAACCCTGAGCTTCAGCCCCGCGCAGGAGCTGGAGTTTGCAGGCAGCTTCTTCAGTGAAAACGGCCGCTGGCTCAACAGCGTAGACGGTACGGTCTGTGAGATCGACCCGGAGAACGGTGCGGTAAAGGAACGGCTTTTCCGCTGGACCGATGTGGCGCTGAGCTATGCCAGCAAGGGTGGCTATGCGCTGTTTGAAAACAGCGCCGGAGACTTTTTCTATCCTGTGATGGACGGGAAATCTGTGATCAAAGTCACACAAGGAATGATCAAAGAGCGGCAGACGCTCGTTCTGGGCAGCTTTGACGGAGCGCAGAGCGGCTTTTTGATTGATCCGGAAACCGGCCTTTCCCGTGACCTGTTGGATGCCGTGATCCGTTTCAACAACACGAATCCCGACTACAAGGTGGAGATCCGTAAGCTCGATTTCGAAGCTGATGGGCAGCGGGACAAGCGCCTGATCGAGCTTGCCACCGGCAGCGGCATCGACATTCTGGACACCTCCGGACTGCCGGAGCTCAGCCTGGACAGCGGCCTGCTGCTGGATATGCTTCCGTACCTTGATGCAGATCCCGATCTGGGCCGTGAGGATTTCATTCAGCCCCTGCTGAACGCCATGCTGAAAAACAGCGGGCTCTATGAACTGACCGCGCGGGTCACTCTCATCGGCTTTGCCGCGCACCCGGATCGCTTCCCGGGGCGCGACGCCTGGACGGTGGAGGAAGCGACGAATCAGATGCGGAAAATGCCGGACAACTGGCAGCTTTTCCCCTCATGGCAGGATCGGGAGGTTCTTCTGGACATGCTGGCCAAGATGGCCACGGCGGAGTTTGTGGATTGGGAAAACGGCAGTTGTTCCTTCGACTGCCCGGAATTCAAGGCGTGGCTGCAGCTTGTGAAGGACGCGCCTTACAGCGCAGAGTATATCGAAGATCCGCAGCTTCTCTATATGAGATGGGATCTTGCCGCGAACACCGGCGCGACGATCCGCATGGCGCTGCAGGACGATTACGTTTATTGCGGCTTCCCCGGCACGAGTGGCAGCGGCTGTTATTTCATCCAGCTCGGAACCGGCCCGGATCAATACCGGACAACGGCAGGCGCTGCGACGCGCCTCGGCATCATGGCTTCCTCTCAGCACCCGGACGGCGCGTGGCAGCTCATCCGCCTGCTGCTGACAAACGCCGCGGAGGGTGATATCATGAACGGAATTCCCGTTCTGAAAAGCAGCTTTGAGGCTGCCCTGCAGGCAAGCATCTCGGATCAGATCGTGCAGGGCTTTGATAACTTCAACGCCGACGACGCACAAAGGCTGCGGGATCTCGTGTATACGACGGACAAGCTGGTGCGCTGCGACGAAACGCTGCTCGACATGATCAAGAACAACGCGCGCGCTTATTTCGGCGGTCAGATCAGCCTCGATGAGGCTACGGATCGCATCCAGAGCAGCGCAAGATTGTATGTAGCCGAGCAGGGATAATGTGTTTCAGGCATGAGCAAAGCCAGCAGCTCGCATAGACGGCGCTGGCTTTGCGGAAAAACATGAATCCCGGTGAAACGAATCTTAAGAACAACCTTTTTAAATTGAAAAACAGATTTGATTGGAGATACAAGGCATGTGGAGATATTTTAAGCAATTTCCTACAATAACGCTCTTCAAGAATAAAAAAAGAGAAGAAAAAAGAATGAGAGCCCTGAAACTACTGAAAGCGATTCATGAGATTGACGATAATTATATCGCGGAGAGTCTTTTGCCCTCTGATTTGCAGGCGTGTAATATTACAGGGCATTCTTTATCAGATAAAGATAGTATCAAGAGAATTAAGGAACTAACGTATAAAAAGATTCAAGCATTGGAAGGGCAATAATGACTGACGTCTTTTCTTCTAATGGATTAGAGCTATCTTGCAAAACACATCGATGTGTTTTACATGGAAAGCGAATAGAACTAACCGATACTAGGTTTTCCATTTTGGAAAGACTAATACCCGAAATGTGGAGCCAGGACGAAAATCAAAATCTATGAGGACACCGTACTTCTGAAATATCCTTTATACTGTACCAAGTGCAGAAAAGAAACCCAACTCGGCGTGATAAAATTCAAAATCGTTGTCAGCGACGAGCCAGACGCTTAAAGCGCAGAGCCTGCTGCTCCGTGAGTGGAGAAGCAGGCTTTGTCTATCATAAGCTGGTTTATAAATCTGAAAATAATACTCTTATATGAATGGTCTTCAAAGAATCGCCGTGACCATTTGAGTTGAAATCTGAAAACTGCTGTGATAAGCGAAATTATCCCATCGAAATCAACATGTTCAGTACTAATATGTGGACCAAAACCGAAATGATAATAGCGGCCGGATTAACATCGATTAATCCGTTTCATGGTGAAACGCATTATATGCTGCTAAATTTGCATTCTTTATTGAGACTGTTATAATTTGTGACAGTAGAAAAACCTCGAAAAAATATTCATCCATAAAACCAAATGTAACATCCTTGCGAATATAAATATGAGAGCTCTTAACACAAAGGAGGTTCAGTATGGAAGACACAGCTATTGTTGATCTGTACTGGCAGCGTTCCGATAGGGCCATATCGGAAACAGACAGGAAGTATGGTAGGTATTGCCACTCTATCGCCTACAACTTTGTTAAAAACAATGAAGATGCGGAGGAATGTGTGAACGATACGTGGTTTCGCGCCTGGAACTTAATGCCGGACAAGCGCCCGTCTATCCTCTCTACTTTTCTAGGAGCAATTACTCGGAATTTGGCTGTTAGTATGTACAGGGGAAAAACTAGCAAGAAACGTGGCGGCGGCGAAATGCCTCTTGCGCTCGATGAAATGTCAGAGTGTGTTCCTTCTGGTTCAGATTTGGAACGAGAATATGAGATTAAAGAGTTTGAAAAAGCAATTGGATCATTCGTAGACGGATTGCCCGAAGCCGAGCAAAAAGTGTTTGTCGCCAGGTACTGGTATCTTGCGCCGATTTCTGAAATAGCAGAGAGAATGCACTTTTCACAAGGGAAGACGAAAAGCATGCTCTTTCGAACTAGAAACAAACTGCGCGTTTATTTGCAGGAGGAAGGATTATGGTAGATTCCTATTTTCTGATAGAAGCAATGAACGGGGTTCATGATGAGCAAGTTGTCTTAGCGGGACAAATGCTTGGCTACTTTGAAGAAAAAGAGGGTATGCGCCCGCACCGCAGATTGTGGAGTACATTGCTGGTTGCCGCTATTATCATATCTCTTTTTACTGGAGTTGCATATGCGGCAAACCTCTTTGGTATACAAGCCCTGCTAACAAAAAAAGAGCCTTCTTCGGAGAACCCGAACGGTGGATATCTGTCTTTCTCGCAGCCACAGGAGTTACCGGAGGGGATGGACAGTACGATACAAGAGAAGATTGATAATTCCACTAATGCCTGGGCAGAGTGGATGGAATGGATAAGTGAAAATGGGTTGAGTATTCCAGACGTCTATGACCCTCCAGAGGGGACAAGTTTTCTTGAAGAGACAGAAAACGAAGACGGAACATATACGCTTCGGTTTTATTCTTACCCTGATAAACCTTTGGATGCATCTGTTTTGCTGGAGCATATGCAACGGGGAGATTACTCTGATCTGATCCTTTTGGATGAAAGAATCGCAACAAAGGAGGAACGCGATAGAGATATAGAGGTGGAGGATGCCAGAGCAAGAGGGTTCGGCGATTACGATTATCCTTATTACGTCTACACCCAGGAAATGGCTGACCAACTGGAAGGCATCGCCTCGAGATATGGATTGAGATTACGCCATAAAAAAACAAGCATGTTCCAGAACTATAACGGTCAAACAGAGTATTTCACCCGTGAAGAGATTACTACGAAGATTAACGAGATTTGCTGTGGTGGAAAGCCATTCTTCCGCTCTGAACCCACCGGATATGACAAGTTTTATTATTTCGACGAAGGGACCTTCGCTATTAGCTTCTACACTTCTAATGATCTGACGAACGCGGGGACAAGATGCTATCTTTATAATTCTCCGTATGGCACCCTATCCAGCGGCTTCGAGATTTTTGAAGAAGTAAAGGATATTTCAGGCTTTTCCGTTAGAAGTCATACTACACCTGATGGGACTGAACTCACCGTTTTGCAGAATGGTTCTGATATGTATGCCTATGTTTATCTTGATAGCTCCTTTGTAACACTTCACATCATGCAACTGAACGGGCTAAGCGAAGCGGAGATTGATGCCATTCTGGATATGATGAATTTTAGCTATATTGGCTGAAATTCAATAAACTAACCATATTGGAAAGATTGTATGTAAGTTGATCTTTGAAAAGGAATACAGAACGAAAGATGTATTGTCTTTCAATGGATTATATCTTTATCGCAGATCTCATAGATGTTTCCTTAACGGGGAGGCAATACGATTAACGGATACTGAATTCGCGATTCTGGAAACTCTTCTGGAAAACGCAGGGCAGACCGTCAGCGTAAAAGAATTAGCAAGATATGTTTGGCCCAACGAAGAGTTTGTCCAATGTAATGATGCTATTTCAGTACATGTGCATCATATCAGAAAGAAAATCAACGATACCCAAAAACCATACAACTATGTAAAAACGACATGGGGAATTGGATATAGAGTTGATTGATCATCTGAAATAAGACGATTGGAGAAAAAATGAAAAGAATTACTGCTTTGTTTATCGCTATTATTATGCTGTTCTCATTGTCTGCGTGTGGCAGCAAGTCACAAGCAAGTACAACTTCTCAAGCGACGGACGCTGAGATAGATGCCATCAAATTATCGCTTGCTGATGCAGACGGTCACTACGCGATGCGTCCGCTGCCATACGCTGAAGATCTTTGGATACTCGATTTTGTTTGCTTTAACGAATGCGTATTCTATATTGCGTCAAACAATCAAGACAAATATGAATTGTGTTGTTTAACACCCAACGAAAACAAAAGAGATATTCTGTGTGTTTACAATGCGAACTCGACCAAGCCAATAAGCATAACTGTTTCAGAGACTGGCCAAATCTATGTTTTGGCGACAGTAGCTTCTACGGAGAACGGATTTGATGGCAACAGTGAAGAAGTCATCCTAGAATACTCCCAAGATGGTATTGAACAGAAGCGGTACACCTTGAGCGGTTTTGATATGCCCACTGAATGGATACCTCACGATATTGAAGTCGCTGGAGATAGGATCTTTCTTTCTGGATATGGAGCTGTTGTATCTGTACTTCTTTCCGGTGATGCCTCAGTTTCCTTTGTGATCGAAACAAAAGGAAATGCACTAATTACAGCATTATCGGACGGCAGCCTGGCTGTCGGTGAGAATAAAAACGAAAAATTTACAATAAGTGTCCTAGAAAAGGATAAGCAAGAATTCAGTTATTCCAAAACCTTCAATATTCCTTTTGTAAGAATCAATCGTGGCGAGAATTGGGATTTGTATTTAGACGACGGCAATAATCTATATGGGTTTAATCTCAATACCAATTCAATGCAAAAACTCATATCATGGAGTTCCTTGGGTGTCTATAGTGGCAAAGTGATGGAGCAAAAGGATGGGACTCTCCTATGTTGCGGACGTCTCAACCTTTCAGAGCCAAGTCCTATGCTGTTACTTAGCCAATCCGAAGGGAATTCGGAAAATGCGCAGAAGCCCTCCGGTCCGATTGTTCTTGCAACCTTGAGCAGACAGGATATTCCTTTCTCAATGCAGCAAGCTATTCGTGAATGGAATCAAACACATCCGGATACACCGATCGAAATAAGAGATTATTCAGTATACTATAGCGATTCCGATCAAAGAGCTGCAGAGCTGAAGTTGTCAACGGATATTATCACAGGGAACTATCCCGATATTTATGATTTCTCTATCCCTTGGCAAGGCTCTTCATTATCCTCCACTGTCTTTATGCGCCGAGGACTTCTCGAAAACCTCTATCCGTATATTGACAAAGATCAGGAGTTATCAAGATCTGACTTTTTCCCAGGTATACTCTCATCATTGGAAATAGATAATGGCCTGTACGAATTGGTATTGGAATATCGTTTTTTGACCTCTTTCGCGGTTAAATCTGACGTCGGGGAAGCTGATCAGTGGTCATATGATCATTTCAATAGCATTGTTAACGATAGCGGTTTTTATGAGTCAATGCTTGACCAATATCAGAGCAGATATGCGTGGCTGCAAACTGCAATTGATTCCTCTGGAAGCAGACTTGTTAATTGGAACTCTTGCACCTGTTATTTTGATTCGGATTACTTTGTAGATATGCTCAACGCAGCTATACAACTTCCTGAGCAAGGTGATGAGTATGGTGCAAGTGTTGTCAGCGAGATTCGTAATAGCGCGTCCCTCTTGTATTACATGGACATGGACAGCATTTGGTGGGCCTCTACTGCCGCTCAAGTTTACGGAGACAATTTTGCCCTCGTTGGAATGCCGGAAGTCGGAAATGCAATAAGGCCAACCTATAGCTTTGGTATTTCAGCGTACTCTCAGCACAAAGATGAATGCTGGGAATTCCTGCGCCAATTCATTGTAGGCGAAAAAGCTAATGAGTTTGAATTCTCAATGCGTCAAGATGTAATGCGATCTAAAGTGGCAAGAAACCTGGAACAAGCTGTAACGGGAGGATATGCCGACAAACACCCGTATGCGGAGATGGCAATGAATGAAGTTTTCGATAATTTAGTGAACATGGAAAACGTTGCACGTCACGATGAGCAAATATGGGATATTGTTTATTCAGAAGTAGGGGCGTTCTTTGCTAACCAGCGCAGCGCTGAAGAAACGGCATCTGCAATTCAGCGGAGAGCCAGCATATATCTGGCGGAACAAGGATAAGGAAATACGTTTCATGGTGAAACGGATTTCCCCGCAAAGGGAAGAAAGGGATGATCGAAATAGATAGCGAAAAAGAAATGCTCTGGCTTCCGTGTCCAAAGTGCGGAGCCAGGACGAAGATCCGAATCTACGAGGACACCGTGCTTCTGAATTTCCCCTTATACTGTACCAAATGCAAAAAGGAAACCAAACTCGGCGTGATAAAATTCAAGATCGTAGTTAGCGACGAGCCAGACGCTTAAAGCGCAGAGCCTGCTACTCCGTGAGTGGAGAAGCAGGCCCTTTTCTTATTTGTCGGCAGTCAGCCTCCGACGTTTTACGATTTTTTTCTCTTCCTCAACGATTGGGCGCACGCGTTGTGTGTGTGTGTCGGTTGAATCTAGCATCAGTATTTGAAGCAGGTTTTTAGCGTTAGCTTCTGG
>JAEEGL012201009.1_pt1 | contig 12572 bp, 12 predicted proteins | sample 9134231 | NCBI WGS metagenome assembly JAEEGL01 (sample SAMN16246548, study PRJNA631951) | gut metagenome | biome: gut microbiome; feature: rumen; material: fiber-attached | host: Bos | place: Iran: Karaj | collected 2018-10
AGCTGCTGATTGATTTTTTAGGTTTTCGGTTACAAAAGTACAAATTATTCTACTAAATCGGCCCGTCTTCGTCTTAAATAACGTTAAAGCCCGAAAACAGGCGGCGGGGTTGGAGGCGGGGTAGAACACAAAAAGTCACACGGAAAGTCACACGGAAATCACGGAAATCACAGAAAGTTTGGAACGTTTTCGTTAAGCCAAATGAACAATGCCAAACTTGTTTGAGCATTCTTGCTCTGGCAAGCGACCAAGGTCGAGCGGTCATGGCGAGAAAAGGTGGGATGGTTCAATAATCGTATGATAATGAATCACACTTTTCAGGTAGCACTTCTCACACTTCTCACACCTATCTTCTTGCTAAGGCAAGCATCATTTGGCTGAGCGAGGTGAGGGAAGTGTGAGAGGTGAGGGTTGTTTTTCCATTTTATAAGGTATACAGGTTATGTACACAGCTCTGTGTATTATTAGTCGTCGTCGAGCTCGTAGCTGCGCGAGGCGGCGTTTGATGCGTCTTTGGTCTCTATACTACTATTGAGTCTGAGAGCTTTTCCGTCGCTTCTCAAGGGACTGCCGCTTAGTAGCGTGATGTGATTGATGGTGAGGACCACTGTTGCGGGGGAATCGTATTTCTTCTTCATAGCGCTTTATCTGATGATGGTTAACTTATTGTTCTTGATGTAGAGTCCGCTGCGGGGGCGCTCTACTCGCTGCCCCTGCAGGTTATAGAGTGTGGCGCTGTTAGTCGCTTTTTTGGTTCCGATGCTATTGATAGCTGTGGCTTCGTCGTCAAGGAATAGACGGGCGCTGCTGGTGTTGAAGTTCTCAGGTACAACGATATAGGCTCGCAGTCCGGGCATCTTGTTTCCTGTCGCCGTGGGCTTGGCCAGCTCGTTGCCTGTGGTAATAAACAGATTGGTGCCGTCCGTAGCCAAGTCCTGGGGGCCGTAGGTGCCTACGAAGCTCACGCCGTCGTTGCCGTTCGCCTGTGCAGCAATGTCGCTGATCGTTACGCCCGTAAACGTAGGATCCTTAATCTCCGCGTTCACCTTAATCAGAAATGGTGTTCCAGCTGCGATGCTGTTGTTCTCGGGCGTCTTGAACTTCATCGTATACGTAGCGTCGTCATATTCCTCGAACACACGCAACTCAACGTTTGTATTAAATGTCGCCTCCAATAAATCCTTGTTGACGTCGAACGGCAGGCACAGCGTGTTCCACTTGTTTGCATTGAGTGTGCGCACGGTTTTTACAGTTATTATTTTTTTTTTGTTGCCAGTAATCCATGGGTCATTGTCAATTGATTCATCAAGTGTCATTCCGTCTTTTGTGACAGACACGTCGTCAATGTCAAAGTTTTGTCCATTAAACTCGATTCTAGTGTCTGAAGTTACTCCAACAATATCGAGATCCTCCTGGGTAAATTTGTTATTGACATGTGTTGGACAGGTAATAGCATAGAAAGAGTCATTGTTTTTTTTGAACTTTCCACTATTTTTACTATTTCTAATATATATTGTAAAAGTAACAGTATTATTGTTAGTTTTAGCATGTTTAAATGAGAGTTTGACATCACCCGCATAACCTAATGTTGGGGTTTGAGCATATCCGTTAGTGTTTTGATTATTATAACCTTCAATTTTCAGGGCACCAATCGATGATATGTGTTTACACCATGATAATCCCCAATTATTTACGTCCTTAGGCCAATCAGATGCTAGCCCCGTAATGTTAAAGTTTGAGAAGTCCTCATTGACGAGATAGTTCTCATCCGCCAACGCCACGTTGGATAGCATACACACGAAAAGTGTTAGTGCAAATTTGAATAGATGTTTCTTCATAATTACTTATAGATGATATGGATTTCGCTATATAATTAAGTTACAGACCCCACCCCCAGCCCCTCCCCTTGAAGGGAGGGGAGAGAGGGGCAGGCTTTCTGCGGTACTTCCCTCCCTTCAAGGGGAGGGGCTGGGGGTGGGGTCTGTATAGTTCTTTCTCACGTTTGCTTTCGTTTGTTCGAAAAATACGCTGCAAAAGTAGAAAAAATATTTCATTCGCCAAGCGAAATAGTAGAATAATTATCGAAGCGGTGCAATAATTCTTTCAAATCCCCCGTTGCCCCACTTTCTTTGGCTGAAGAAAGCTGCACTTAAAACTCTACAGTAACGTCGAAAATGCTATAGAAAGTTTTCTCCAAAATCTTGTCAAAGTATTCAGACTTGACAAAAACGTTGTGGGTGCTGATGACATCAGAGAGCTTAAAGAAACTCATTATGTGAGTTACAAAGAACGACTGTCGTAACATAGGCTTGTTGAGCCACTCGTTTTTGAGTTCAATAGTGTACTGTGGATTGTGGTTCTTCGTGGAAATAAGAATGGCGTAAAACAACCCGTCTTCATCTTCTTGTAAACGGCAGGGGGAAACAACTAAGGCTGGATGAGCCTTGAACTCACCCCCAGGAAACAGGAATGGAACTTCCACAATCTCACCAGGTTTAAGCTTTGTTATAGCCATTTCTCCAATCCTTTAACGATTTTTCCTCGGTTAGCCTCTATAATGTCAGCAGGATTAACCTCGTTATCAGCTATGATAGGGACAGGGTCACCTTGCATCTCCCTTTCCATATCATCGTCACTCATGGCACTTAAACGGTGAGCCTTTGCTGGCTTTTTATTAGTAGTAATCACTTCGTCTTCAACCATTGAGGCACTGATAAGAGTCAAAAGCGTCAGCTTTGCCTTATTGCTGGCGTTTTTGATGATATCCCAATAGTTACTGGTTTCTCTGTCTAATGTTATTGCAGTCATAATCCTTATACTATTGTGGGTGCAAAGATACTAATAATTGATTACAATACAAAACAAAATAACTGTTTTTTTATTCAAAAGTTTTGAAGTCGTAGCCTTGGGACTTGAGCCATTTGATGCTCTCGGGGAGGGCGGCGAGTGTTGATAGATGTTTCATTTTAGGTTAAAGTTTTAGTTGTTAAATGTGAGATTAGAAGTATGCGATGCTGAAGCGCTGGTGTCGCTCGTCGGGACTCTTGATGGCGGCGAGACGGCCAGTGAGGGCATCGTAATATTGGAGGGTATGCTTCAGACCTAAGAGTTGGGTCTTGGTATTGGTGACCCAGAAGGTGCCATTGGGGTTGAAGAACATGCCGTTGTCAATAAGGATTTGCTGAATGTCGTTATTGAAACGGACGATGTCGAGAATCGTCTTCAGCTCGTCAACAGTAGGGAAGGGGTAGCTATAGTAGTGGGTGCCGGAAAAGTATTCTTCACGCAGGTCCTTGCAATATGGTTTGCCATTGATGATCCAGAGATTTTCGCCCCTGACCTTGCCGAGACCTTTTATCAAGATGCCGCGCTGCCATTCAGAGGTTTCGCGAATGCAGACGTAGTGTGAACCAATAAAGCTTGAATATGACCTTGTGCCACTTGTTTTGAGTAGCTTCGTCTCCTTGTCGAGAATGACATAGTCGCCGACGTCCCATTTTTTGTTTTTTGTTTCAGTATTCATTTTTAAGTGCATTAGTGGATGCAAAAGTAGTGGGAAACGTCGGAAAACGTGGCCCACTACTTAAATTATTTGTGTCAAATCTTAAAAAACTGCTATTTATGCCTGTATTGCAGCCTTACGGAACTCGGAAGGCGACATGGAATATTGTTCGCGGAACAGGCGGTTGAAGGTGGAACGGTTGGTGATGCCACTCTGTTCGATGATGAGTCCCACGGGGGTATCGGTCTGAGTGAGTAGTTTGGCGGCGTGGCGAATACGGTAACGATTGATGAAATCGGCCGGTGTAAGTCCTGCACACTCGCGCAGTGCGGTATAGAGGTAGGTTGTGTTGGTGCCAAGCAGTCGTGCCAGTGTTTCGTGGTTGGTGTCGGGAGTTGTATAGACGTCGGACTGCTTCATGAGTTCGCACAAACGGTTGTAGATTTGCATATTGGCAGAGAGGGGTTCGCTGTTGGGGGCAGACACTGACGCTTCAGCCTGTTGCTCGGCCTGTTCGCGCTGTTGTATTTGCTCGTAGAGTTTGCGGTTCTTTGCTGCCAGCACCTTATTATATTTACGTGTTCGCCAGAACAGATAGCCAATGAGCAGGAGAATGACGGCGAGGGCAACAGCCATGATGCGGTGGAGTAGCACCGTGAAGCGTAAGTCGGTGATGCGCAGGTCGCGTTCGTTGGTCTGGTAGATGACGGAGAGTTCGGCAGCATTGTTCCTCTTCTGCCAGATGAGGGCAGAGTCAAGGGTTGCGCGGATACTGTCGGCAGTGGCTAACGCCTCGGCTTGGCGCCCTGCCTTGCGGTAGGCGGTATAGCGTGGCGCGAGTCGTTTGACGATGTTGTCGAAATTCATCTGTGCACCGTCGGTGGCCATATAGGTACTGTCGAGCTGTTCGTACCAATGGACTGCCTCGTTGTAACGCCCCGCTGCCATGAGGTAGTCGGCAGCTTCGAGGTAGCCAGACGGATTAAATATACGGCTTCTGGGAACAGCGGCGAAGGTGGCGGCTGCCTCAGTGGGGCGCCCCGTTTTGTAGAGGTAAAAAGCTCGTTTGAGGGCGATGTGGCCTTTCCACTCCTCGATAAACATGGAGTCGGGGCCCCCCTGTTCGTAACGGTTGAGTTCCTGTTCACACTGTAGTAGCCACTGCTGTGCCTGGTCAATGTCGCCCATGTTGAAGTAGTTGACAGAGATTGACATGCATGCAATGGCCAGGTTGACCCTTTCGGAGGCATTTTTGCTGGTAGCCTGCAGTTGGGTTTGGTATGCCAGCTGGCAATTGCGTCGGGCCTCGTCATACTGATGCAACTCGACCTGCTTCTCAGCCAGCAGCATCAGCAGAGCCGACTTGACACCTATAGGAAACGCCTTGTTTCCATCGGCCTGCATCAGTAGCTTGGAGGTGATGTCGAGTGCACCTTCAGTGTCGCCTCGACTGGCCCTCAGACAGGCCCATCGGTAGCCGGCATCGGTATAATCGTACCAGCTTTGCGACGGGTCGGTGCTAAAGCCTTCGTAGGCACTCTTGAAGTAATGCTCTGCCAATTGCATGAGCCAAGCCCTGTCGTAGGCAATGGCACGCAGGTAGTTGGCTCGTGGGGTGATAATGCCCTTTAAAGATTCGAGTGTGTCGATGATGGCAAGTGTCTGGTCCAGATTGTTGGCACGGCTGGCTTCGTCGTACTGTTGCCACGCTGTCTTCACTTTGGCATCGTCGATAGTGTCGGTGCAGTTAGTGCAGGCTGTCAGGTACGTGAGTGCAGCACATACAAGAAAAAGGCGGAATGGGGACATTGCTGAGTGTAGATACGGTTGGTGATGGGGTTATTCAAATGTCTTGAATTCGTAGCCTTGGGACTTGAGCCATTTGATGCTCTCGGGGAGGGCGGTGCGGAGCTTGTCGATGGACTTGAGGGAGTCGTGGAAGGTGATGATGCTTCCCGGGCGCGCGTACCTTATTATATTGTTGACGACACCCTGGGCGGTGAGCCACTTGGAGTAGTCGCGAGTAACGAGGTCCCACATGACAATCTTGTAACGGCGGGAGAGCAGGAAATACTGGATGAGACGCATCCATCCGTGAGGCGGCCTGAAAAGATGGCTGCGGATGTAGGCGTTGGCATGCTCCACGTTGTAGTTGTACTCGTGGATGGTGCGGTTGAGGGCGCCAATGTGGTTGTGGGTGTGGTTGCCCACCTGATGGCCCTCGTCGACGATGCGCTGGTAGAGGTGGGGGTAGCGGCGTACGTTGTCGCCGACCATGAAAAAGGTGGCATGGATGCCATGCTCCTTGAGGATGTCGAGGATGTAGGGGGTAGCCTCGGGAATGGGACCGTCATCGAAGGTCAGGTATACTGACCGTTCGTGACGGTTCATTCTCCAAAGGGCCCTGGGATAGAGCCAGCGAAGATAAAGTGCCGGTTGCTCTATAAACATCTCAGCGTGGTGGCGGGTTTTAGAGTCCTAAGTTTCCGCCCCGTGCCTGGAAGTTACGGAAGATGTTTTCAAGGCGCTTCTCAACGTCGGCACCGGTCTTCTCGTCGATCTCGTAGCCAAGCTGTGTCAGCATCTGCAGGATGTAGAGGTGCAGCTGGCAGTCGCGCTGGCAGTTGGCAAAGCGTGCGGGTTCGAGGGAGCAGTACCAGTTCATATACTGTTCGGACTTGTTCCAGAGGAGCATGAGGGTCTCCTTGGCCTTGTCTTTCTGTCCGATGTCGTTGTAGGAGCGTGCAATGTCGAGGGAGCCGCTGGTGAAGTCGGCGGGAACGTTGTAGTTGGGAATCTCCTTGTCGGCGAGTGCGAGCACCTGGGCAGCCTTGTCTTTCTTGCCCTCGGCAATGAGGTTGGCGGCCAGCTGGGAGAGGAGGCGGCGGTGGGTGTAGCACATGCGCATGACGGTCTCGTCGAGGTAGATGCCTTCCATCTTGACGTTGCCGTACTTATAGCGTGTGGTGACGTTGTTGAAGGCTTTCTCGGTGTCGAAGTTTTTCAGGCCGGAACCCTTGGTGGTGAACGGCGTGATGCGGTTGGCAAGGCCTTCCTGTATGAAGTTGTCGCCGAGGTTCATGTAGTTGTCGGCACCTACGGTGAGTGCGACGTAGATGGGGCGAGTCCAGTTACACTGGTCGATCATCTCGAGCATCATGAGGTCGCCCTTGTAGAGGGCACTCTTGCCACGCAGGGAGATGACCATGCGGTCGGGAATGGAATCGCCCTGGAGCATCATGCCGCTGTTGCGCACGGCTTCCTTGTCGATAGTCATATAGAGGGTATCGGTAGGAATGACGTGGAGGTCCTTGTTGGTGGAGCGCACCCAGTACTTCAGGATGTTGCGCAGTTCGAAAGGCTCGTCGCCGAACTGTCGGCGGGCTTCCTCGGGCTGTTCGCGGTAGAGGTCGAGCACCTGCTGTTTGAGCGACGGGTCGACCTGGCAATACTCGTTGGTGCCGGCGCAGTATTCAATACGTTCCCAGGAGATGGGTACTGAGGGCGAGTCGTAGGCGGGACGGCGCATCTGGTCGATATACCAGTCGGTCTGCAGGTAAGAGAGGTTGCAGACGCGGGCGTCGGTGCGCACGCCTTCGGTGTCCATGTTGTACCACAGGGGGAAGGTGTCGTTGTCGCCGTTGGTGAAGATGATGGGGTTGCCCTTGTCCTGCAGCGTCATGAGGTAGTTCTGTCCGAAGTCGCGGCAGGTGTAGCGGCCTGAGCGGTCGTGGTCGTCCCAGGTCTGGGAGGCCATTTGGATGGGGACCATGAGGCCTATGAGACCTATAATCCCTATAAGCCAGGCGGGTTCTTTCTTCATCTTCTTGGAGATGAGGTCCCAGATGGCTGCTATGCCGAGTCCGCACCAGATGGCGTAGGCATAGAAGGAACCAGCGTAGGCGTAGTCACGCTCACGGGGCTGTACGGGCGTCTGGTTGAGGTAGACGACGATGGCCAGACCCGTCATGAAGAACAGGAAGAAGACGACCCAGAACTGCTTGATGCCCTTCTGTCCCTTCTTCAGCGACTGCCAGAAGAGTCCGATGAGTCCGAGGATGAGCGGCAGGCAGTAGAACACGTTGTGACCCTTGTTCTCCTTCAGCTCGTCGGGCAGCATGGACTGGTCGCCGAGGCGTGCGTTGTCGATGAAAGGAATACCAGTGAGCCAGTTGCCGTGTTCCAGTTCGCCATGTCCCTGGATATCGTTCTGGCGGCCTGCGAAGTTCCACATGAAGTAGCGCCAATACATCCAGTTGCACTGGTAGCTGAGGAAGAAGCGCAGGTTCTCGAACTGCGAGGGTACCTTCACCATCATGTCCTCGCCGCAGCGGTCGTAGGGTACCTCGGAGCCGCTGACGCCACCCATCCAGGCCTCGTAGTCCTGGGTGTGGCCGGCATCGAACATACGCGGGAAGAGCATGTTCTGGGCATACTTGTATTCATCCTTGGTGCGCACGACGAAGTAGGAGTCCTTCTCGTCGGCACTGGCCTTCTCCTTGCGCTGCCACACGGGCTTGCCCTTGGACATGACGGGCTTGCAGTAGCGTCCGTCGGACTCGAGGGCCACCTGTGAGGTGTAGGCCTGGCCATAGAACAGCGGGCGCTGGCCGTACTGGTCACGTCCTAAGTAGTCGCCGAGGGTGAAGATATCTTCGGGCGAGTTCTGGTCCATGGGTGGGTTGGCGTCGGAGCGTATGACGATGACGGCGTAGGTAGAATAGCCAATGATGAGCATGAGCATGCAGAGCAGGGCGGTGTTCTTGAGGCGGGGTGTCACCAGTGCCACTAACTTCTTGCTCTCGCCGGAGATCCTGATGCGGCGGTTGAGTACGAACCACAGCAGGGCCAGTATGACGACGCCGATGAAGAATGCCGACCAGCCGTAGCCATAGAACGGGATACCGAGCAGGCCGACGCTGAGCATGAAGGCAATGTTCTGGCGCTTCCAGTTAGAGTCGGTGGCATGCTGTGTCTCCCAGATAGCCCAGATAACGGCTGCTGCGAGGAGCAGGATATAGACGTAGAGACCCGTGTTGAACGACATGCCAAGCGTGTTGACGAAGAACAGCTCGAACCATCCGCCGACGGTGATGATGCCCGGTACGACGCCGTAGAGCACCGCTGCCACGAGGGCAAACGACACGAGGAGCGCCACGAGTGAGCCCTTGGCGTTGGCATTGGGGAAACGCTTGTAGTACCACACGAGCACGATGGCTGGCAGACAGAGCAGGTTCAGCAGGTGAACGCCGATGGACAGGCCCGTCATGTACATGATGAGCACCAGCCAGCGGTCGCTGTGAGGCTCGTCGGCATGGTCCTCCCACTTGAGGATGAGCCAGAACACGATGGCGGTGAAGGCCGAGGAGTAGGCGTAGACCTCACCCTCGACAGCCGAGAACCAGAAGGTGTCGCTGAAGGTGTAGATGAGGGCTCCTACCAGTCCCGAGGCCTCGATGGCAATGAGCTTGGCCAGTGAGAGCTCATCCCATTTGTCGATGAGCAGTCGCCGCGTGAGGTGCGTGATGGTCCAAAACAGAAACAGGATACACGTTGCCGACAGCAGCGCACTCATGATGTTGACCATGTAGGCCACTTGTGTGGGGTCGCTGGCAAACTGCGAGAACAGGTTGGCAGTCAGCATGAAGAAAGGTGCCCCCGGCGGGTGTCCTACTTCGAGTTTGTAACCAGTGGTGATGAATTCCGGACAGTCCCAGAAAGAGGCTGTCGGTTCAATGGTGGAGCAGTAGACGAAAGCGGCAATCAAAAATGCTATCCATCCGCAGACGTTGTCCACGATTCTAAACTGTTTCATTTTAAAAAGGTATCTTTTTAACGTTAAAATTCGAATTCAGGTGCAAAGGTAATGAAAAAAGTGAAGAGTGAAGAGTGAAGAGTGAAGAATTTACTGCCGCTCTACATTAATTAACGTTCAAATGAACAAACCGACGCCGTAAATTAAGATAATATAACGGAAGATTTTGCCGAGCGTGATGGCAATAAAGGTGATGACGATGTTGGAGCGCATGAGACCGAGGAGTACGGTGATGGCAGAACCGAGTATGGGCAGGAAGGCGAAGAAGCCCATCCAGGCGCCTCTTCCCGCCACGAAACGCTCGGCACGGTCGAGGTCTTTCTGCTTGACATGCAGGTACTTTTCGAACCACTCCACCTTTCCCAAACGTCCGATGCCGTAGTTGAGTAATGCCCCGAGCACATTGCCGATGGTGCCGTAGAAAGCTAATAGCCAGGGGTCGAGACCCGTTGCCATGAGTGCAGCCATGACCACCTCGCTGCTGAAGGGAAAGACGCTTCCGGCGAGGAAGGATGCGATGAGCATGCCCCAGTAGCCGTTGCCAATCAGAAAGTCAATGATGGCATCCATAGGTTAAAGACAGCCATGATGAAGGCCGTGGCACAAATGACGTAGAAGGCGATGTTGGTGATGCGTGTATAGGTGAGCGAGAGGAAATGGGCTATCAGCGGTGAGGTGCTGATGATGAGGATGCGGATGAGCATGTCGTAGTGCTGCGGCTGCAGGAAGATGAAGAAGGTGGTGATGAACCATATCTGTATGAAACACCTGTAGAGCAGCCTGATGCGAATGCCGTCGGCCGACTGTCTTCGCAAGTAGTGGACGATGCCGGTGATGCCCAGTGCCAGTACGAATACCAGGAGCAACAACTGATTGACGGTGAACTGGTGGTAGTCGTAGGAGAACTGGAAGTCGATAATGGAAACCAAGTGCTGGAAGAGCGGCTCAGGGTCGCCCTGATAGATGAACCACGGTACGGCAAACCAGTAGGGCGTGATCAGTCCGACGATGGAAGCTAAGAAGGTGCGCCAGTTGAGTGACGACAGCCGGTAGAACATCATAATCCAGAGGAATGGCACGTAGAAGAGCACCTGTATGAAGACGGTGCTGGCCAGTCCGATGCAGAGGAAGGCGTAGAACGTCCACCCCATGGACTGCCGGTCCTGGTAACAGCGGAAGAAACAGATGAAGAAGGCTATGAGGCTGAGCTGGACGATGGAGCCTGCTAAGGAGTTGAACAGGAAACAGGCGGAACAGATGAGGACGATGAACGAGCAGGAGACGGTACGGCTGTAGATGCGTATGAGGGCATTGCTGTTGTTCAGCTCGACCATGAGGTAAGCCGACACCATGAAGCAGACAAACGGTATCCAAGCCCCCTGTCGTATGCCTTCGGTGGTAAGGGGCAGCTGTGGTATCAACATTCCGCTGACAAGCCAGATGGCGATGGCATAGGCCACCACCACTGACAATGTAAAGCGGCTCTCGGCCACCTTGTTCTGTGTACGCTTGAGCACGGGGAAATTTGACTATTTGACTATTTGACTATTTTACTATTTGACAATTTCACTATTTGACTATTTGACGATTTACGGATTCCGGACTATCGACAGATCAGAGGTCGGCCCCGATGTCGCGGCGGAAGTATTTATCCGTGAATTGGATCTTCTGAGCCTCAGTGAATGATTTCTGCAGAGCCTCGGCCTTGTCCTTGCCATACGATGAGACGGCGATGACACGTCCACCGTTGGTGACAGGCCTCACCCCCTGCCCCTCCCCCATAGGAAGGGGAGCCATGGCCGTGCCGGCGTGGAAGACTACGGAGCCTTCGACCTGGTCGATGCCTGTAATGGGGTAGCCCTTCTTGTAAGCCTGAGGATAGCCGCCCGAGACGAGCATCACACAGACGGCAGCACGTTCGTCGAACTCAATGGCGCGCTGGTCAAGGTTGCCGGCAGCCACACCCTCGAAGAGGTCGACGATGTCGCTCTTCAGACGCAGCATGACAGTTTCGGTCTCTGGGTCACCCATGCGACAGTTGTATTCTATGACGTAGGGCTCAGGCTCGCCAGTCGGCGTATTGGTGCGGTTGATGAGTCCGAAGAAGATAAATCCCTTGTAGTCAATGCCTTCGGCAGCTAACCCTTCGACCGTGGGACGGATGATGCGGTCCTCTACCTTCTGCATCCACTCCTTCGTGGCGAAGGGAACGGGTGATACGCTGCCCATGCCTCCGGTGTTCAGACCTGTGTCGTGTTCACCGATGCGCTTGTAGTCCTTGGCCTCGGGCAGGATCTTGTAATGCTGTCCGTCGGTAAGCACGAAGACAGAACACTCGATACCGCTCATGAACTCCTCGATAACGACGCGGCTACTGGCATTGCCAAACATGCCACTAAGCATCTCCTTCAGTTCCTTCTTGGCCTCGTCGAGGGTGGAAAGGATGAGTACGCCCTTGCCGGCGCAGAGACCGTCGGCCTTCAGCACGTAGGGGGCTTGGAGGGTTTCCAGGAAGGCCAAACCTTCCTGCAAATGCTCGCCGTCGAAGGTCTGATAGCGGGCTGTGGGGATGTTGTGACGCTGCATGAAAGCCTTGGCGAAGTCCTTCGAGCCTTCGAGCACGGCACCAGCCTTCGAGGGACCGATGACAGGAATGTCCTTGGTACGCTCGTCCTGCTTCAGGTCGTTGTAGATACCTTTCACTAACGGGTCTTCGGGGCCCACCACCACCATGTTGATGCCATTGTCGACGACAAATGCCTTGATGGCTTCGAAGTCGTCGGCCTTTATCGCCACGTTCTCACCGCAGTTGCCGGTGCCAGCATTACCAGGGGCAATATACAGTTTCTCACACTTGCTGCTCTGAGCGATTTTCCATGCGAGGGCGTGCTCACGGCCGCCGCTGCCTAACAAAAGAACCTTCATATTTTACTATTTGACAATTTTACTATTTGACAATTTTACTATTTGACAATTTTACTATTTGACAATTTTACTATTTGACAATTTGACAATTTGACAATTTGACAATTTGACTATTTGACTATTTACGATTTGACGATTTGTTATTTCAAGTAGTCCTCAAAATACTGGGTGATACGCTCATGCAGGTGTACTGAGGCATGACCGCGCATGTTGTGCTCCTCACCGGGATAGGCAAAGAAGTCGGGCTGTGTGCCAGCCTCTATGCAAGCCTTCAAGAACGAGAGGCAATGCTGGGGCACGACGGTGCGGTCGTTGTAGCCTGTAATAATC
>JAEEGL013904287.1_pt1 | contig 12572 bp, 11 predicted proteins | sample 9134231 | NCBI WGS metagenome assembly JAEEGL01 (sample SAMN16246548, study PRJNA631951) | gut metagenome | biome: gut microbiome; feature: rumen; material: fiber-attached | host: Bos | place: Iran: Karaj | collected 2018-10
AGAGGGAATTTCCGGCTATTCCTTCCTTGAAAAGTTCACACGTATGACGGACGAGGTGGAGATAAGTTACAGGGATTTCAAAAATTTTTTGAAAAAAATGCAAAAAAGTTTTGTGGGATAAAAAATCCGGGCGGAATCGATTAAAAAATCGTCGATTCAGCCCGGATTGTTTTGGAGGATTTACAAGGTCTATTTGTTGAACATAAAATTTTGAAAGTATGGAAAATTATAGTAAATTTGCGATTGGTAACTTTTGAATTTACCTGAATTTGCAAAACTAAAACCATTTAGATTATGACCTCATACGAAAGACAACTTTCAGCAATTCAGATGCTTAGCGGCATCGATAGCAAGAAAAGTGCTGATGACCGCCAATCAATTCCACAGACAGATGACGAATGGACTGAGGACCAAGAGTGTGAGGCGTTTTTGTACACATCAAAAGTTAATTCTGCAAAAATCTTCGCTAATTATTTGTAGGCAAATGATTGAAAATTTGGTGGAAATATCACCCCTAAGCGGTTCAAATACTTTGTAAGGTACACAGTCAAATACTTTTACGCTGCCGTCATAGAATGTCAGTTCCAAATGATGGGCGGTGGCAGTCTTTACCGATGTAACCTAAACAAGAGTGGTTTCGAGTTTCATTTCAAACAGTTATTTAACGTGAGTTCGACGAATTTAGAATAAAGTTAATTGCTTGTCGAAATATCTATCACAAACAATGCACGGTTTCTTAGGGAACAAGCAATAAGCGGCAATTGCGCCAAGCGTATTGACCATGAAGTTATTAAAGGACCGGTGCCTTGAGTGTTCGACTTGAGCGATGTTTTTTAATTCGTCATTGATGGTCTCTATGATGGCCCTCTTTCTTATTAACAATCTGTCAGAGATGGACATTAACGCTCCCTTCATGTTGTTCTTGAGCTTTGTTATTAGTTGTATGCCGTCAACAAACAGCCTTTGGAACAGGTCTTTGCCAATATATCCCTTGTCACCGATGAGTTTCCCATACAGGAACTCTACGAATGCGCTATATTCAAGAGGCTTGCGGTCGTCCACATCGCCGGGCGTAATCATGAAGTTGAGGAGCTCGCCCTTCTCGTTGCATATCAGATGCAGCTTGAATCCGAAGAACCAGCCCATTGAGCATTTACCCCTCTGCGCAACGCCCTTGAAAACCTTGTGCATGTGGATGCGTTGGTTTTTGCAGACCCTCAGCGGCGTACTGTCAACGAAACTGATGCCTGTACACTTGCCCAGCAGTACGTTCTTGATGAAGATGGTCAGCGGGACGGCAACCTCCTTTTCAAGCTCAACAAAACGGTTGTACGACACAATCCTTGGAAACAAGTGCCGGAGGTGCTTTGACACTTGTTCCAGATAGAAGTGCTTCAGGCAACGATAAGCCGAATTGTGAAACATGATGATGATTACCATCACTTCCGCCTTCGAGAGTGTCCCATCCCGATGGTAGGTCCTTTTTGTGGTCTTTGGCAGAGTGTATTTTTTCATCTTTGCATCAAAAAATTTGCAAAAATCATCTGCCATACAGAAAATTTCAGTAATTTTGTCTTCGGAAAACATTAGCGATATTATTAGGTTTGACTTTTTTTTGACACTTTAAAGTTACCAAATATATCGCTAATTTCCTAATTTTCAGACGATTATTTTTTAATTATTTTCGTCGAACTCACGTTATTTATTATTCAAACAAAATCACAAAAAAAATTTTTACAAACATTTTTTTTCTATAACTTTGCAGCAACAAATAAGAGAATATGATGTTAAATGCGTTAGATTTATTTTGCGGCTGTGGCGGGCTTTCGCTCGGATTCGAGAAAGCAGGAATCAATGTCGTGTTAGGCATAGATTCTTGGCAGGACGCTATAACCTCATTTACTTATAACCATAAACACTCGAAAGGTCTTTGCCGGGACTTATCAAACCTTAACCCCGAAGATATTGAAGCAGATTTAGACGGCAAAAAAATAGATATAATCATTGGAGGACCTCCTTGCCAAGGCTTTTCTATCGCCGGCAAGAGAATCATCGATGACGAGAGAAACAAATTATACAAAAGTTTTGTTCGGTTTGTAGATTACTACAAGCCCAAAGCCTTTGTACTTGAAAATGTTCCAAACATCCTTTCAATAGGAGACGGCATTGTAAAGGAATCAATCATCAAAGACTTTGAGAATTTAGGCTACAAAGTTGTATATAAGATATTAACAGCAAGCGATTACGGTGTACCTCAAAATAGAAGGAGAACTGTATTCGTTGGAATGGCAAATGGAAATGAATTTCATTTCCCCGCGCCACTTGAAAAAGAAAAGGTTACATCCAAAGACGCCATCTCGGACTTGCCCGATAAAACCATAGAGGACGGAGGAGAATATCCAAACGAACCCTTGTCGGAATATCAGAAACTTATGCGCAAAAACTCAAACGTTTTGTACAATCATCATATAACGATACATACAGAACAAACCAAGAGAATAATTGCTATGGTTCCTGATGGTGGCAACTATAAGGATTTGCCCAAAGAATTGCAAAACACACGTCGCGTACATATTGCGTGGACAAGGTTGAATAGTTCTAAACCGAGTTTTACAATTGATTGTGGACACAACCATCATTTCCACTACAAATATAATCGTGTTCCTACTGTACGAGAAAGCGCAAGAATACAATCATTCCCCGATGATTTTGTTTTTATCGGGAAACTTGGCAGCCAATTACGACAAGTAGGAAATGCAGTTCCACCACTAATGGCAGAAGTTATTGCAAAGGAGGTTAAAAATGAGATATAATCCTGAGAATCAATACAGATGCACAATTATCAGAGGCAAAAGTCAATCCGAAATGGAAGACTTATTGCCTATGTATGCACAGACAGTTCACAACTTCTGTCCTTGTAGAAAGGACGAATTTGACAAATATTGCAACGCACAGTTGTCAAAATATTTTTATGACAACAAAGAATATGATAGCCTTCCTGATGCAAATAAAAAAACAATCAGGAATCACATTACGGAAATAATGGGTAAACTATTGGGGTTGTACTACACAGCAACCGATGACATCGTTTATGAGTCGGAAACCTGTGCTTTCCTTCTTTCATCAAATGATTTACCTGCATTTTTTAAGAATATCTGCGTTAATTTTCAGTTTCCAAATTTCGCTGATTCTATTAATACCCTTAAAGAACGTATTTCCCAAAACATAATTATACGTCCACTATGTTATGTCGTTTCATTTTTGAACTATGCACAGAACCAAAAAGAAAATAAAGCAATAACAAAGCAAGAAATAGGGTATTATATTCTAAACAATCTTGACGTCCTTCGTGGCAATGTGTCTATACAAGAAGTGTACGACAGGATTATATCTGATAGAAAAAACAAAATCAAAAGAGATAAACTATCGGGTTCTCACGATTGGCAACATATTAAGGAACAAATTAACCTTCTTGTATTGTCTAACGTTGTAGAAACCGATGCCGAATTCATTTGGTTAAACAATGACGAAAAACAAGCAATACAACTTTTCATTAAAAAAAATGAAGAGCAATTGTTTGATATTTACAAGTATGATTTAGAATCATCTACTGACAAAAAACAAGCGCATTCAGATTGGGAAAGATATTTTGGAACAATCAACCCTGAGATCAAAAATTTGAAAACCCACTTTGAAAGTGCGAAAGAGTTAAACGATTTAAAAAAAGAGCACGGCGCAGTAGGCTTGTCTTCTGTTGAATTGGGAGATAAAGGCGAAGCATTCGTTTATAAAATGGAATGCGAAAGGGTTCGACGTTACAAGGAACGTCTTGTTAACAAAGTGCTTTTGTTAGGTAAAACAAAAGGCTTAGGATATGACATTAGTTCAATCGAAGCAGATGAAAATCCGTCGAAACCCGAATTCGCACGATATATCGAGGTGAAATCCACGACAAGAGTATCTGAACCAACATTTAACAACGAATGGAAAGATTCTATAAATCTTACATCCAAAGAATGGATTGCCGCAGAACAATACGGAAAGTATTATAACATTTATCGTGTTTATTTTACAAAGAACAAAACCATCGTTGTTAAAATAAACAATCCTTTTCAAAAAGCGGAAAATGGCGAAATTGAGGTTTTCCCAACAATATACCAAATGGACTTTGCTGCAAATTCAATACAAAAACAATACGAAGAAAAAAAATGAAAGTTGCATCTCTATTTTGCGGTTGCGGTGGCAGCGACTTGGGAATTACCGGAGGTTTTTCCTTCTTAGGGAAAGAATATCCAAATCTCGGGTTTCATATAGCATATTCTATTGATTTTGATGCTCAGGCCATAAAAACATACAATGCCAATTTTACCGCCAAAGCAGTTTGCGACGATGTTCGCAATGCAGACTATTCAAACATTGGAGATATTGATGTATTAGTCGGTGGATTTCCGTGCCAATCATTCTCAACCGTCAACCCAACAAAAAATACAAACGACGACCGTGCAAACCTGTACAAAGAAATCGTTAGGTTTTTGAATGAAAAAAAACCAAAATATTTCATTTGCGAAAATGTAAAGGGACTAATGACCCTTCAAAAAGGAGCACTGATAAAAAAAATAACAACTGAATTTGCGAATTGCGGCTACACCGTAAAATACCAATTATTAAAAGCCGTTGAATACGGAGTTCCACAACGCCGTGAAAGAGTAATTATATCAGGTGTCAGGAAAGATATAGACAAGATATATGTTTACCCGAAACCTATATTGAACGAAAACAACTTTGTACCACTAAACAAGGTGATTACATCATTGGAAATCGACGAAAAGAAATACTATTTCTCTGAGAAAGCGGTTCAAGGTATGAAAAACGCGAAAAACAATATGAAACGAGGGTTATGGCAAGACCTAAACGCTCCTTGTCTTACAATTACATCGCATTTGGCAAAAACAAGTATAAACTCACGCGACCCTGTTCTATTGGTTGACCCTGATAAAGAAATATATAGACGCTTTACACCGAGAGAAGCAGCGCGGATTCAATCGTTTCCTGATACGTTTGTATTTCCAGTATCAGATAATTTTGCCTATAAACAAATAGGGAATGCAATTCCTCCTGTGTTTATGTGGCACATTATGAAGGCTTTGCGAGACACAATAGATGGAAAGAACCAAATAGAAGATAAATTTTCCAATACAATATGGGAAAGTTCAAATTACAAACAAACAACCATCGAATTTATCTAATACGATTTGTAAAAAAATATTTAACAGAGACTCATTGTGGCGATTTCTATCTCGTTGAATATCAAATATTTTCTTGGCGGTTTTGGCGGGGTGAAAGCCTTAATATATTTTTTGTGCAAGCGGAATTTGCGAATAGTGCAAGCGCGCTTGCACTATTCGCACCCAACCGTAAAAATCTGTTAAAATCGAATGAAAATTTGAACCGCTACTTCAAATTTTATCGCAAAATTTGAAGTAGCGGTTCAGATTTTCGCACGAAAATTTCGTGGAATGATTGCAAAATAGTATCTTTGTGGCGTATCAAAACGCTGCAAAAATGTTAGACAGATTATTAAAACTCAATGATATACAAACAATCAGCCTATTCTTGTGGGGGCCGAATCAAACGGGAAAGAGCACGTTGCTCAAACAACTTTTTCCTGATGCGCCATATTATGATATGTTGAAGTCGGAAATTTATTCAGTTTATAAACTCCGACCGTCGCAATTCCGCGAAGAATGTATGATGCTCGACGAGGGCGATGTGGTAATAATTGACGAAGTACAAAAAATACCCGCCTTATTGGACGAGGTTCATTGGCTTATAGTCAACAAGGGCATCCATTTTGTGCTTTGCGGTTCAAGTGCGCGAAAACTCAAACGCTCGGGTGCCAACTTGCTCGGCGGCAGGGCGTTGCGCAAGGTACTGCATCCGTTTGTAAGCGCGGAAATTTCGATAACTCCGCCTTAACTATGATTTTTTGGGTAGTTAGGAACCATATTTTACAAAAACGACATTGCATACAGCGGCAAGGAGACCTCAAAAACGGCTATTTCTATTCCACTGCTCTATCTCTTTGAATATCTTACGTTTAAATATCATTGCAGTAACTTTTTGCAGTGTTTATGACGCAATTTTAGTAACTTTTTGCAGCATTTACAAGGGATTTTTAGTAACTTTTTGCAAGTTTTTTTATTTGCCCATCCACAAATATTATATTACCTTTGCATTGTCAAAAAAAATAATTACCAACAGAAACACACAATCACACAAATGAACTTTTTTGAAAACGCCCGCACGGGCAAGAACCATTGGCTGCTGTATGTGGCACTGATAATTGTTGGATTTATGATAAGCCAGATACCGGCTACAATCTATATGATAGCATTGGTGTCGGGAGATCTTTTGGACGGCAACAGTGCGGCAGTGAAGGGAACAATAGACAATTTTGATTCGTTCCTTAACACCATGCCGGGGTTTACGGCAGTGATGCTCAACTTTGCATTTTGGTTGGCGGCAACGTGGTTTTTCTTCAAGATGTTCCACGGTCGTGAACGCATGACGCTCATATCGGGCGAGAAGAAATTGCGCACGAGTAATTTCTTTTTGGGCCTGCTGACATACGGCGTATTGACATTGCTCCTGCCTGTATTGGACATGCTTATAGACCCCGACTGTTACACCGCGCAATTTCAAGGCACGCGGTACTTCGCGTTTCTGTTGCTTGCAATCGTTTTGGTACCGTTGCAGACCTGCTGCGAGGAGTTGATTTTCAGGAGTTACCTGATGCAGGGATTCGCGCTTTGCACCAGGAGCAAGGTCTGGGCGTTGGCGATAACGGCTGTACTGTTTGGGCTGATGCACTGCGCCAACAACGAGGTATATGAGTACGGATTTTGGGAAATGACGCCCGTATATATTCTGATTGGCTTGTCATTGGGATTTTTCGCAATCATTACCGACGGCATCGAGTTTTCGTGGGGCATACATTTCGTCAACAATATGATTGGCTTTTCGGTTTTTAGCAACGAAGGCGGCACGATGAGCGGCAACGCGCTTTTTGTCTTCAAACACGAGGCTATTACCGTTACCGACTACATTGTGCCAATCGTAGCTACCGCGATAATCTACTTCGCCCTCCGCAAAAAAATGGGCTGGGACATCCGAAAGGCGTTTGACAACAGCGGCCTGCAAAAAACTACGCCTCCGCCGTATGTTGCGCCGATGCCTTAATTGTCTGATTGTCAGTATGTAACAAAATGGCAACACTGTTAAACTTTTGCCGTTGTTAACAGTCTAAAATTCTGAATGTCAGTACATTACACTGCAACATCAACAAAAAATAAATTTGCAGCCAATTAGTTTTCGTCGTTATCTTTGCAAAAGATTCATCAACCACTAAAAACGACAAAAAAATGAAAGCATTGACATTCATCTTGGCTGCAATGATTATTGCGACTACCTGCATTTCGTGCAGCACGGCTCATCAGCCCCAGACCCTCAGCGAGAGGGTTGACAACTTTTTCGCCGAAAACGCCAACAAGTTTTCGGGCGCAATCGAGATTCAGCAAAACGGCAAAACCGTCTATCAGAAGGCGCTTGGTTTTGCCGACGTGGAAAACAAAATTCCCGTCAAGGCTGACACCAAGTTCCGCATCGGCTCCATCACCAAGACTTTTATGTCGGTGTTGGTCTTGAAGGCGGCAAACGAGCAGAAACTCTCGCTCGAAGACCGCCTCGCCAAGTATTTCCCCGATGCCAAAATCCCTAACGCGGAGCAGATTACTGTGGACATGCTTCTCTACCACCGCAGCGGTCTGCGCGACGTGGTCAACGACGATTATTCCAACTTCGTCACCTATTACACCAAGCCTCAGACCCGCGCACAGATGATTGAACGCATCGCCAATGCAGGCGTCAACTTCGCCCCCGACAGCACGTTCCGCTACTGCAACACGGGATTCATCTTGCTGACCTACATCCTGGAAGACGTGTATGGCAAGAGTTACGGCGAATTGCTCGACGAACAGATTATCAAGCCGTTACAACTCGGCAACACGGGCGTATGCACTTCGCCGATTGACGGCAAGGATGGGTTTGCGCGGTCGTACAGCTTGTCGGGCGAATTGCAAGACGAGTTTGACCCCACGGCGGTGCTGGGTGCGGGTGCGCTTTACTCCACAACGTCCGACCTCCTCAAATTCTTCAACGCGCTGGCTTCTGGCTACTTCGGCACGGTGGTCTTTGAGCAGATGAGGCAGTTCAAGGACAATTGGGGTAGGGGAATGATCCCAGGCAAAGTGGGTGATATCGAAGGTTTTGGACACACGGGCGGGATTCACGGTTTTTCGGCGGCGTTGTTTAGATATGGCGACATCAGCATTGCGTTCTGTTCCAACAACCAATTCTCAGGACACAACGACCTGATATGCGCGATTATGGGTGTTCCTGTCGAAAAACATCAATACGTCACCCTCACTAAGGAGCAACTCGCAAAACACGAGGGCAAATACCACAACGATCAGTTGAAGATGGACATCGAAATCACCTCCACAGGCGATTATCTTATAGCTCAGGCATCGGGGCAATCTGCGTTCCCACTCGATGCAATCTCCGAAACCAAGTTTGAGTTCAATCAAGCTGGCGTCAAGATTACCTTTGCCGACGATGACAAGTCGTTTACCATGAATCAGCACGGCGGCAAATTTGAGTTTGCGCGAATCGGCGAAATCCAGAAGACGGACTGCCTTGTCATCGCCCCCGAACAGCTCCAAAAATTCACGGGCGTATATCATTCCGACGCTTTGAAAATGGACTTGACCGTTACGGTTGACGGCAATCAGTTGAAAGGACAAGGTTCGGGACAGCCGTCGTTTCCGCTGAACCCGATTTCCGACAATTCGTTTGAGTTTAAGCCCGCCGACATCGTGATACGCTTCGACGTTGAAAACAAAAAACTTACGCTCAGACAGCGTGGAATGGATTTTGAACTTGTGAAGAAGTAAAACTTATTTCGGAAGTCGGGTTTATATCGCCCGGCTTCCGACGTAAGAGTTTAGAAAAGTTTTTTGTGTATTACGCAACAAAAACCCATAAATTTTTTTTAACTTTGCCGTTGCATCAAAACTTTTAATGCTATGGAAACTCGCAGATACCCTGTGGACACGCAGACTTTCAGCACGATAATAGAAGGTAATTATGTCTATGTCGATAAGACGGATTTGGTCTATAAAATGACCCATGAATACCGCTATGTGTTTTTGTCAAGACCGCGACGTTTTGGCAAGTCGCTGTTGTGCAGCACGTTGGACGAATATTTCAATGGCAATAGGGAATTGTTCAAGGGGTTGAGGATTGACGCATTGGAAAAAGAATGGGTGCAGTATCCTGTGATAAACCTTTCGTTTGCCGATGCAAAAGATGTTTCAGAAGACAGCATCAACGAAATCATTGACTCAATGCTTGACAGATGTGAAAAACAGTTTGCTGTCGAAAGGCAGGGCATCGATTCCGGCGTAAGGTTTAAGAACCTTATAATGAATGTTTCCCAAAAAACAGGGCTAAAAGTCGTCGTCATCATCGACGAATATGACGCTGCAATGCTCGACACCATCAACAATGATGAATTGCAAGAGAGGATTCGTGCCATTCAAAACAAGTTTTTCTCGCCGTTGAAAGACCTCGGCAAATACATCCGTTTTGTGTTCATTACGGGCATCACCAAGTTTTCGCAGATGTCGATATTCTCGACGTTGAACAATTTGAAAGACATTTCCTTGCTGCCTGATTTCCAAACTATATGCGGCATTTCGAAGGATGAATTTTTGTCGCAGCTGAGAGACGGGATACAGGATTTTGCAGATGCCAACGGCTATACATTTGAAGAAACTGTTCGGTACTTCAAAGCGAAATATGACGGTTACCATTTTTCGCCCGCAATGTTGGATGTCTATAACCCGTATTCTGTAATCAACGCATTGAGCGACAAGCAATTAAATGATTTTTGGTTCAATTCGGGTACGCCGTCGTCGTTGCTGAAACTTATCGCAAAATTCGACATCAAAATGGAAGATTACGAAGGCGTGGAATGTAGCGCGTCGCGTTTCAACAAGCCCGTTGAAAAAATTACCGACCTTGTGCCGTTTTTGTTCCAGTCGGGATATTTGACGATAAAGGATTACACAACTTTTGCCGACGAAGAAACCGTTTTTCAGACATATAGATTGGGCTATCCCAATGGCGAAGTCCGAATGGCATTCGCAAATAGTTTATACACAGAATATTACAAAGCGACGGAAAACATTGCGCTCAGAGATGCGTACATTGATTTCAAAATCAACGACGACTTGAAAAAGTTCATTGAGGCATTAAAAAAGTTTTTCCGCCAGTTTCCATTTTCGCTCAACAATATGAACGAAAAACATTATCACTCAATCCTTTATACAATACTGACTTCTTTTGGCGCCAACATTTCCGCCAATCAGGAAACCGCTCTCGGCAAATCGGATTTGATTCTCAAAATGCCGAAAACAATTTACGTAATCGAACTCAAATACGACCGCAGCACGGATTCCGCCCTCGACCAAATCGACGACCGCGACTATGTGTCCGCCGTGCTTGATACCAACAAGCGCATCGTAAAACTCGCCATAAAATTCTCGTCAAAGGACAGAAACATTGAGAGTTACGAGGCGATGGAAGAACTTGTGAAGAAGTAAAATCATTTCTTCCTCATCGACTCCACCTTGGATTTCAACGCCCTGAACGTGACATCCTCCATTATGCCCATTGTGCGCATGATTGCGGGCTTGTCGAGGCCCTTGGCGTTGAGGATTTTGAAAAATGTTTGCCGTGGATTGATGCCGATGTACTCCTCTTCTATTTGGGTCAACAGGCTGATATCCACGGTTTTGTAGTATTCGAGAAACTTTTCGTAATCCTTCTTGTTCCATTGCGACGAATTGCCGTCCTGTTCAAAAATCTGGTCGTAAAGGATTTTGCCGTCGTGGTAAATCTCGGCGTAGCGGGTCTCAATTTCGGTGATTTTGCGCTGCAAACGGCTGATTTCCTTGGTGTTTTCGTCGTTGGTTTCGAGAGTTTTGAGTTCGTCGATTCTGTCGCGCGACTCTTTGAGTATCTGACGGTTCACTGACAATTGGCTCTCGTACCTGCGCCGCTGCATCACCACCAAAAAAGCCATCGCCGCCGCCAAAATCACAAAGGCTATCACCCACCGCTGAAAACGGTTTTGATTTTCAAGTAATTCCACCTGAAAATCGTATTTTTCTGAATTTTGCGACACCTTGTAGTCGTGCGCCCAGCCTATCAGAATATTCTTGAATTGAATCACCATTTCGGCAGATTTCACTGCCTTCTCGTAGTCGCCAATCCGCTTGTAATGATTGTAAAACACATCAGAACAGAGTATCGCGGGAAACGAGCCCGCAAACGAGTTTTTGGTGCAAAAATCCTCGGCTTCGGCGGTCATTCCACGGCGGCAGAACGACTTGATGATGGCGAGTTTAGCGTAGTCGGCATCCATAGATTTAGGCTTGTCAGACAATACTTTACGGGCGTAACGCTCGCATTTTTCGGGTTCGTCGTCGGCAAAAATCCACGCATATTTGCTCAGGTAGGCGTAGTCGGTGGTGTCGATGGGACAGCGCAGGATGTAGGTCTTTGCGTTGTCGGGATTGTTGTCGATGGCGTAAAAGAAAGCCTTACTGATATTAATGTCGATTCTTTGACGCTGATTATGAGCGTATTTCGATATCGTGTCGAGTAGCGGCATCGCCGAACGAAAATCCAAATTGTTGGTGTTATAATTAAGTTTGACGGTTGTCAAAATATATTTCAATTCTACATTATCCAACTGATTTATAATATTTTCCGCCTGTTTCAGGAAACGCACGCCGTCGTTGTGCCGCGACATAAGGTAAAGTTTTTGCGATTTTAACAGCAACGAATATGCAAGTTTTTCATTGTCAGGATTTTTGGTGTAATATTGAATTAGTTGTTCAACAATTGAGGTATCCAGTATTTGGGGAAGTTTAGAAACGTCATCTTCAATCTTCATCAAGTCCAAATAATCGTTCAAAAAGTTGCTATACATACTGTCTGACTGCGACATAGGTTTTATGATTTCGGACTTGTGATTGTCGAAATACTCCCGCGCCATCTTGTACTCGCCGTCATTGATAAGCGCATACACACGGTCGAAAAGTGGTTGGTTTTCGGATGGTCTGGCGCAGGCGGCGAGGAGAAATAGCAATATGATGATAATTGATGTTTTTGTCATTATTGATGCGTTTTCGTTTGCACAAAGATAAAATAATTCTCGGAAGTGTGCAAAAATGAAAATTTTTTATTAAATTGCAGCCGAAATCAACTAATACGTTTACACTATGACACACAGAACATTAGCGTTAACCCTAATATTAATGATGGCGCTTGCCGCCTGCAACAATTCTAACGATATGGAGATATACAAATTCACCGTCAAAGACCGCAAGGGCAACGATGTGAGCCTTGCCGACTACAAAGGGAAGGTGCTGTTGATTGTCAAC
>JAEEGL014107691.1_pt1 | contig 12572 bp, 9 predicted proteins | sample 9134231 | NCBI WGS metagenome assembly JAEEGL01 (sample SAMN16246548, study PRJNA631951) | gut metagenome | biome: gut microbiome; feature: rumen; material: fiber-attached | host: Bos | place: Iran: Karaj | collected 2018-10
ATAGCAAACGAATTCAAACGCATATACGCGGCGGAATTCTACTACGACGAAAACGGAGAGGCGACCTGGCCGGCGATGGCGGTCAATTACACCTCAAAAACTCAGTTCATATACAGAATAAACAAAGACGTTTTAGACGTCACGGATTCCAGGCGGTTGAACGAATCAACGCCGGAGGAGCAGAAACGCATACCGTTTCCGAATATGATATACATAGGCGACGGGCTGACGGACGTGCCGTGCATGAAGCTGGTGAAGACCGGCGGCGGTCACAGCGTGGCGGCGTATCAGCTTGAAGGCGGAGAGGCGGACAGACTTATAATCCAGGGCAGGGCCGGACATATAGCGCCGGCGGATTACCGTGAGAACACACAGATGGACAAAACCATAAAAGCGATACTCGATCTTATAGCCGCGAGCAGCAAAACGACGGAGATGTACGTTTCCGATCTTGAAGCGGCGAAAAACAGATCGTAACGAAAGGACGGGTAAAACCATGTACGATAAGTATAAATCAAGCATAGTGTCTATAATAGCGACGTTCATATTCGCGGCGCTCGTTATAGCGGGATGCGTTCTGCTTCCGTTTCTTATAAAAATTTATATGGGTGACGCGTATCTGACTGATATCGGCAGAAAGATCGCGCTTTATATCTGCCTGTATATCTGCGGTGCGTTTTCGCTTCTGATCTCGTATCTTTTGCTCCGTCTGCTTTTCAACATCAGAAAAAACGTGGTTTTTGACCGCGCGAACGTGAAATACGCAAGATATATAAGCTGGTGCTGCTTTGCTGTCTGCGCGGCGTTTTTCGCTCTCGGTTTCTTCGTGACGTTTTCTTTTGTAATATCGTTTGCCGCGGCATTCATCGGGCTTATCGTCCGCGTGTCGAAAAACCTGCTCAACGAAGCGGTGGATATCAAAGAAGAAAACGACCTTACGGTGTGAGGTGGCTATATGATAGTTGTAAACGTTGACGTAATGCTTGCAAAAAGAAAAATGTCCTCCGGCGAACTTGCGCAGAGGATAGGCATAACGCAGGCGAATCTCTCTATTCTAAAAACGAACAAGGCGAAAGCGATACGTTTTTCCACACTTGAAGCCATCTGCCGGGAGCTTAAATGCCAGCCCGGAGATATACTTGAATTCTGTGAGGACGAGGACAGTCCTTTCAACAGAGACTGACGGGTATGATTATGAAAAAAATAACTTCCGTATTCATAGCGCTGCTCTTCGTCGCCGTTTTATGCGTATCCGCCGCGGCGGACACGAGCTTTGACAGGCTTTTGTTAAACGACAATAAAGTGAACGGCAAAAACGTAATGGGTTCTTACGTTGAAATAAACGAGGGAGACCATCTGTATATCCTCGGCTGGGCCGTGAACAAGGCGACCGGCAGCAGACTTAAAGAAGCCGTTTATACGGTAAACGGCAAAGAATATAAATGCGCGGACAACTACCGCGACAGAAAAGACGTTGCAAACGCGCTGGGGATCGATCCTGAGCTCGGAATCCACGCCGGCATAGGCAAGGACGACGACGCGTGCGAGCTTCTCGGCATTGACGGGCTCAAAGCCGGCGAATACAACGTCGCGATAAAGGTGAAATACGAGGACGGCACGGAGGAGCAGCTCGTGAACGCGCAGTTCACGCTGAAGGTCAACTCGGAGGACGAAGAAGTTGAATTCACATACAAGGAGCTATCGGCAATGAATCTTATAGCATATAAGACCGGCGCGAATTACGCGTTTTACGGGCTTGCGAAATTCGATCTTCAGGGACCGTTTGAAGAAAACGGCGAGCCGGATTATTCCGTTTTTACAAAATACTATAACTTTGACATAGAAAAACTGAAAGAAAACAGCGTAAAAAGAACGGATACCGAAACGGGCGTAACCGTTTACGGCAAGACCGCAGATGATCTGAGCGACGACGTGATGAAAAAATACGCGGAGCGTTTTTCGCTGTACGAGGACGTCGTTTACGGCTCCGAGAACCGCGATTATTCGGAATTTGCCGGCGCTCTGCCGGATAAATACAAACCGGCACCGTACGAGGACAGGCTCGTCGGCGTGGCGTATTCAACGTGGATGTATAAGACATCGCGTTTCACAAACAGCTGGGAAACGCCGCTTCTCGGAAAATACACCTCGCTTGACAGCCCGGAAACGCTGAAAGCTCACGCGGAGCTGTTGTACGACGCGGACGTGGATTTCGTTCTCGTGGACTGGTCAAACAACGTTGACTACGATTTCTACAACAAAAAGGACTACCGCGGCGGACGTGCAAGAAACGACTTTGAGACGATAGAAATGGGCACGACCCAGATGTTTGAATCGTGGTCCAAACTCGAGCACACACCGAAAATAGCCGTATTCATCGGCTGCCCGAACGACGAAAGCGCGATAAAAGACGGCAGACTACAGAAAAAAGCTGACCAGGTCTACCGCGAATATATAGAAAAAGAAGAATATAAAGATCTGTATCAGACGTATCTCGGCAAGCCTCTGCTCGTCGTATATCTCGGCACGCCGGCCCTGGCGCAGTCAAGACTTGCAAAGCTCTGGAACGACGACAGGTTCACGGTAAGGTTCCTTACCGGATATATCGGTCAGCAGAGTATGTATAACAACAAAACGCGCGCCGCAACTCAGCCTATATGGAGCTGGGAGGAGCGCGGACAGCAGTGCTACGCCGTAAACGGCGACGTCGTGGAATGTATGACGGTGCAATCCGCGTGGAGATCGCAGGACAGCCCCGGCGACCGCAATTATATAGAACCGGGACTTCGTAACTACGGCGATACGTTTCTTAAAATGTGGGCGAGAGCCAAGGCTTTCGGTCCGCAGATAGTTTTGTGCCCGACGTGGAACGAATACTCAAAGGGCGAACAGCCGACGCCGGAGATCAACAAGGACTTAGAGCCGACGATCGAGTCCGGAACGCTTTACTACGATATCTTAAAAGAACAGATAAAGCTTTTTAAAAACAAAGCTGAATCAACGCCCGAAGAAACGCAGGAAGAGACCGTGACGGAAGAGATCACCGAGACCGAAAAACAGACCGAGACAGCGCCCGAAGAAAGCGAAACGGAAAAGCAGACCGAAGAAGAAAAGAAGACCGGAAATTTGAAGCCTTTCCTTCTCACCGCGGCGGCGGTCGTGCTGGCGGCGGCGATAGCCGTGGGCTCGTTCATCTGGCACAGAAAAAAGAGCGAAAAAAGACGGGGTAAAAACAAGTAAGCGAACCTGATCTGCCCCGCGGCGGCGCGCTTCGCCTGCCGCGAAGCCTGAAATATTTTTCCGGGCTCGCAAAAAAACAATAAAATACGACCCGACGCGGAAAAATATTTCTATCCGCGCCGGGTATATTTTTATATTCATTTATCAAATCGTTACGGCGCGGATCGCGCCGCCGCGCCATGCCCGTTTATCCTTTGCCTCCCTTTGTACGGGAACCGTTGTAGGGGCGATCACCGATCGCCCGCCGCGCCCCCTCATTCGAAGAATGATGGGAGGGGACAGGGGGGTATGGGGGGTGGCGCGCAGCGCCGTGAGGGGTGGGGACCCACCATAATTCGTCGCGTAGGGACACCTTACCTATTCACTATTCACTATTCACTCTTCACTCGGGAGGGGAAACCCCTCCCCTACAACGGACGACCAATGGTCGCCCCTACATTGATTTGTTTGATTTAAAAACGGACGACCAATGGTCGCCCCTACATTTTTTTCGGACGACCAACGGTCGCCCCTGCAAGCGGGTCGTCGAGGCGCCGCCCCCTACATTCTGAATTCTGAATTCTTAATTCTTAATTCTTCCCCTCTCCCACTCTGCGAAGTATATCCACACACGGCGCGGGGATCCTGCCGAGATGATCGGGACCTACGTTCAACAGATAATTGCAGCCCATTCCGTTCAGTTTGTTTTTCTGCCGCAGGATCTCTTCCGCCGGTTTCCAGCTGCAGTCATAGTATTTGAAGCCCCACGAGCCGTTCATCGTGCACGGCGATTCGTACAGCCTGCCTGCGCTGTGTTCGTCCGGTATGAAATTGTCTTCCGCCGATTCGTAGTCTCCGCGTCCGTTTCCTATACGTGAATTCACAAGGCACTCCGGTTGATAGAATTTTACCATGTTATACAGCTCGTCGCTCTGCTCCGGCGTCAGTGTCACCGGGACGTCGAACCAGATAAGGCACAGATCGCCGTAATTTGTCAGTATCTCTTTGACCTGCGGCTTTATTTTTTCCTCAAAACAGATAGAATAATCTTTTTTCGACGCATCCGGATAGTCCCAGTTGTTCGTGAGATACGCGGCGTTATCGCACCAGACCTTTCCGAGCGTATAGCCGCCGCCGTGCGGATGCTCCCAGTCAAGATCCTGCGAATAATACAATCCGAGCTTCAAGCCGTGCTTTCTGCACGCTTCGGCAAGCTCCGCGACGACGTCGCGGCCGAACGGCGTAGCGTCCACCACGTTATAATCGGAGACAGAGGACTTGAACATGGCGAATCCGTCGTGGTGTTTTGAGACGAATACTATATATTTCATACCCGCGCTCTTTGCCGTCAGCACCCACTCCTCCGCGTCAAAGAAGACCGGATCGAACGCGCGGCAGAGTTTTTTGTATTCGCAAAGCGGTATGCGGAAATACTGCTGCGCCCATTCCGCGATATAATTGTCCATTCTGCGTCCTCTCCATTCGCCGCCAAGCAGAGAGTAAAGCCCCCAGTGTATCATCATTCCGAATTTCGCTTCGGCAAACCACTTTTTCATATCAACCGGTTCCATATTCATACATCCTTTGTTTTTTCGTTCTGCAGCAGTTTGAGATTGCGTTCAATAACGGCTTTGCCGCGCCAGGCGTAAGCGCGCTGCGCAAATTCTTCATCCGTCATATTCTGCAGCGTTTCGATTGTCAGATACGGCGTTCTGTCTTCATAGAAAAACTCTATTGGCGTGACCGCAGCTTTTTGCGAGAACGGGCAGACGTCAGCGCATATATCGCAGCCCCACGCGGAGCCGTACTGCAGGATATATTCGCGCTCTTCATCCGTCAGCTCGCCTTTTTTCTGCGTGACGGCGGACAGGCAGCCGCGTCCGTTTTTCATCGGGCACGCTTCCCTGCACGCTCCGCAGTGTATGCAGTACGACGTTTTATCGTCTTCATATTCAAAGACCGCGTCAGTATACAAAGCTCCTATAAAGATATAGCTGCCGTATTTTTCGTTTATCAGCATGCCGTTGTCACCGAGAATGCCGAGCCCGGCGTACGCGGCGGCTTTTACCTCGTTTACCGGCGCGGAATCCGCCATGCCGCAGAACTCCGCTCCGTATTTTTCGTGCAGTTTTGGGCAAATATTCTCAAAAAACTGCCTCATAAACAGATGATAATCCTTTGATACGGCGTATTTTGAGATATTTCGCTTCTCCTCCCCCGCGTAGTACGGAACGAGAAAAACTATGACGGACGCGGGTGTAAGACGTTTTTTCAGCACGCCGAGCCGTCTTTCGTTTATAATACCGCACTTATCAAACGGTATGACGGCGGAAAACTCTATGCCGTATTTTTCAAAATAACTGTTATCGAATCTCATAACGGTCTCCCGGGATCTTTTATATATACAATTATAAAGCCAAAATCCCGATATGTCAATAGATATGCGCGCATTAATTTAAAAAACCGTCCGGGCAAATAAAAGCATTGACAATTAAAAACGTTTATGATAAAATAGGCTAAACGATACGGGAGGGCACGGTATATGCTTACACTGAAAAAAGCAAAAGAATTAAACGATTCTCAGGTGACGGAGCACCATCTGATAATACACGCAAAAAACGTTATGTACGCAATGGGCGCCATGGCGGACCATTTCGGGCAGGACCGCGAGCACTGGATGGCGATAGGATATCTGCACGATTACGATTATGAAAAATTCCCGGACGAGCATCTGCAGCACACCGAAAAGGAGCTTTTGGCGGAAGGCGTCGATCCCGCCGACGTGCGCGCTATAATGAGCCACGGCTACGGCATCTGCTCCGACGTTAAGCCCGAGACTGATCTTGAAAAAAGCCTTTTCGCCGTGGACGAGCTGACGGGCATAATCCAGGCGTGCGCGCGTATGCGTCCGCTTGGAATAACCGACCTTGAAGTAAAGAGCTTTATGAAAAAGTTCAAAGACAAGAAATTCGCCGCGAAATGCGACAGAGAGCTTATCATCCGCGGCGCGGAGATGCTCGGTATGGACGTCGCGCAGCTGGCGGAAATATGTATAGAAGGCATGAAGCCGTACGCGGAAGACATAGAGCTTCTCGGAACAGGAGCGTAATATGAAAGAATTATATAAAAACACCTGGGCGGAGCTTGACAAGGGTGTGCGGATATTTTTGCTTGCCGGGGACGAAAAGGCGCTCGTAATAGACACGGGGATGACCGGGCTCGACATCCGCGCGCTCGTATCCGCTCATACAAATCTGCCATTTACGCTGCTCAACACGCACGCGGACAGAGATCACGTTGGCGGTAATTTTCAGTTTGATACGTTTTATATGCACCCGTCCGAGGCGGCGTATTATTACAACGTGCAAAACGGCAAAGGCAGGATGATGCCGGTGTTTGACGGCGATATAATAGATCTGGGCGGCAGGGAGCTTGAGATAATACACCTGCCCGGTCACACGCCCGGAAGCATAACGGTCTTAGACAGACAAAACCGCGCTCTGATAGGCGGCGACCCGATACAGAGGGACGGAAATATATTCATGTTCGGTCAGCAGAGAGACATGGGCGCGTATATAGCAAGCCTGAGACGTCTTATGCGCCGTGACGGTTTTGATCATATTTACCCGTCACACTCGGAGGAAAAAGTCGGCCGCGACGTCATACCGCTGCTTATAGAAGGCGCGGAAAAGATAGTATCCGGCGCGATACCCGCGGAGCAGAAAGAAGTTTTCGGAAAAGTCATAAGTTACTACGATGTCGGCGTCAGCCGCTTTTTATGCGAGCCTGTCTCCTGATCAACGCGAAGCGTTGCATGTAATCAAGCCGCATGCGGCTTGTATAAAAAAGGGCTGTTTAAAAACCTCGAAAAAAGAGGTGATTAAACAGCTCGTTTTTTGCACATTTGCCTTCTCCTTTGGGGGCGCGACGCGTTAAGAAAACTCCACAGTGTGGAGTTTTTAGCGAGGGGTTCATTGAATCCCGGCAAGCGGTGAAGCGATCTGTGATCGCGAACCGGGCAAGGGGGGACCATTTATGGTGGATGAGGCTCGGGTGTTGAAGATAACAAACCCATTGTTTTGCGGACTTCCGGCCTCATCCGTCACGCATACGCGTGCCACCTTCTCCGACCGAGAAGGCTTTCGGAGCATCACTCCACTATATAGTGGGAAGAATCAAATCTGCGGTAATTTTTTACGTTGAAAAATATAGATTTACACATTATTTTCTTGCTTTTTGCATAGAAATAAGGCTGTTTTTCGCCTAAATCTAAATTTAGGTTTTTAAACAGCCCCTTTTTTAAATCTTAATCCGAACCGTTATTATCTTCACAGCCGTTACTTCGCTGAAAGTCCGGCTATTTCCTTGGCTTCACGCCATTTGGCTTTATACTCGCGGACTTTTTGTCTGACGTCGGAATCGCGCGTTTTACTTGCGATCGTATTGTATACGCTTGTTGCGATATCGTAGAACTGGACGGCGGCGCAGTCCACGTGATACTTCTGGGTCTCGGTCAATGTATCAAGCGCGTAGATCTCGGCCCAAATATCCGCCAGCTTATCCATATAGGCGGTCGTGCAGTTTCCTTCTGTATCGTAAATACGGAAGAATCTGCCGTATTCGCAGATCACGTAGGAGTGTCCCTCCATCAGCTTGTTGTATTTCGTATTATCCAGCATATCCCCGTATACTGTATCCACGTATTTCAGAAGAAGAGGACCCGCGTCACCGTAGTAGTAGTTCATGAAATCGTTTGTGTACGCTGTAAACTCCTCCTCGGTCATATCGGGATTCCATAGCACCCTGCCCCACAGATACGCGCGCAGCTCGCCCATCGCGGTGGAGACACGGTCCTCGGGATGCTGCTGGCCTTCCACGTAGACGGCCGTCACGTTGTGGTCGATGAAAAACTTGACGCTCTGACGTATCACACGGAAATTCGGAGCAAAGCCGTTTTTATCTCCGTTATCGACAGCCTGGAAGTTACCGGAATACGTCCAGATCCTCAGATGATCACAGATCTCCGCCCATCCTTTGACGTAGCCTGCAAACGTCGCGTTGCGCGGGCAGTCGGGATCGTCTATGGCATGGACGAAGCAGCAGCTGCTGGTACACAGACATACGGCCACGTTCTTTTTGGGCTTAGTGACTTTTGGAGGCTTTTCGGTGAAGGTATACGCCAGAGTCTCCACCAGGACGTTCGGATAATCATCTTTTATATCGTTTGCAATGCGGTTGACAAAACGGATCCACGGTCCCGAGGGACTCCCCTCTTCCGCCTCGACAGCCTTACAGTTTTTGCACTGACATCCGTGAGAGGTACCGTCGGTCTGGGAAATATTCACATACTGCGCATTCGGGTATTTTTCCAGTTCCAGGCGAACGTTTTTCAAAACGGTCTGGTAGATATTTTCATCCGTCAGACAGGGATTGGGGCTCAGGTCTCCGCCCGTTTCCGCAAGATGCGCGATGGTATGGACCGGACCGCCGGCAAACTTGAACTCGCTTGAATTATAGCAGTTCCAGAATGGGAAATATGCCCAGCCGTCGTTAACGGCCGTCCAGCTTGTCCTGCGGTACGCGACGTGAGAATAATACACCGTACACAGATCCGCGGGGATATCCACCCGCAGATTCTCTTTGATCTCGTACATTTCCTGCTTTTCGGGGGAAGTCACGCCGCCGTATATACGCACGCCCAGGTATTTCTCAAGGAAATCGTATACGCCGAACAGCGTACCGCGATCCAAAGCGCCCGTTACGTACAGGTTTCCGCCGTCAACGAGCATGGCGTAGCCGTCGTCTTTGATCTGCAACCGGGCGGCTTTGACCGCCTCGGTATCGTAGGCGGTGGCGCCGACCAGGATCATATGACCGGCAGCTTCGGCGTCGGTGGTTTGCCTGACCGTCACGCCCGTTGCCTCGCCTATGAAGCGGACCAGAAAATCCGCGGCAAGCTGATCGTAGCTGCCGGGAGTCGCCGGGATCACAACGGTATACTCGGAAATATCCACGCCGCCGATAGTCAGGTGGTCCAGCTTGAGAGACGGATCGTCGTGATCGGGCTCGGTCTCTGTTTCCTCATCTGTTGTTACCTCGGGCAGGGTGACCGTAATGACGTCAGAATTTGCCGCTGTGGTTTCGTTGTTTTCTCCGCCCGGTGTGCAGGCAGTCAGAGATAAAGACAGCATTAAAGACGCCAATACGGCGCAAAGTATACGTTTGATTGTCATAATTTACCTCGGGGGAATTTTTGAGTGTCAATTCCGTAGTTGAATTTGTCGTATGGACGCAGAACAGTCCGGTATATCCGCATACGTCCGTCCTTACGTTCTTTATTGTATCATACTTTTTTGATTTGTCAATAAGTTTCGTTATCTAACCGTAATGAAATCGCGGCAACACCGCGGTGAAATCCGGGCAAGCCCGGATGAAATCAAATCCGCCATAAAAGGCGGATTTGGTTGAGGGGTGGGAACCTCCAAAGTTTGTCGGCGTCAGCCGACTCCTTAAAATTCAACGCACGATACGCAAGGGTATAAGAATACCGGCAAAGACAAGGATCGTGTTTCCTTACCTCAGCCGGTTTATACAATTCTTTACCGCCGGTCTATCTCGCTTCTGAAATCATCATCAGAACGCCGTAGGGCTGATCGGGCACCGTCACGTTGATGCCGGTGCTCATCAGCTCGGCGCCGGTCGCGGTCACGTCGAACAGTCCGTCGACGTCTTTGACGCGGTATGTGACCGAGTTGTCGAGTCCTTTGAGCTTCAGCGTGTACGAGAAGCCTTTCGTCGTCTCGTGGCAGAACAGCACGGCGAAGCCCGAGTTGTCAGCCGGGTCGAAGAACTCCCATCCGTTCCACCTGTTGGACTTTTCGCTCCATTTCGTAAGCTGATAGTAATCGGCGTAGAAATAGCGGCTCACGGCGTCGTGCTCGGTGTACGCCTGCGTGATAAGCTCCCAGTTAGCGTCGCGGTCGAGCACGCTCGGAAGATTGAGCAGCGACAGCGGCGCGTAGTTCATACGCGTTTTGTACGAGCTCGTCACCTGATATATCTCGTTTTTGAAATACGGGAACCATTCGAACAGCACTTGAGTCATGCGGCTCTTCATGTCGTAATCCTCGTGGTTGCCGTCGAACCAGTCGCTGTAATGCAGCGGCACGGCGCGCTTCATCGACTCGAGATCGTTGCGGCCGCCGCCGGAGGCGCATGAATCCATGTAGATACCGGGGTAGCGTGCGATTATGTCGTCCCAGAGTTTCAGATATCCCTGGACGTACTGGTTTTCAGCCATTCCGGCGCGGTCTTTCTGACCTTTGTATTTGCTGTCCCAGCCTGATGCGGGATCGCTGTTGAAGTCCTGACGGTATCCGGTTATGCCCGCGGTGTCGATCACGTCGCAGATGCGCTCGAATATCCACTGGCGGCAGCCCGGCTCGCCGAGGTCCATCAGATAGCCCTGCAGACCGCTGCCGCCGCTGAGCTTGAGCAGCCAGTCCGCCTCGAAGCCCTCCTGCGTCTGCACGAACCTGTTCTTGTCGAGCCTCATGCTCTCGGGCTCGAACCACAGCAGGCTGCGCATGCCGTGCTCGGCAGTGTATTTTCCGATATCGGCGAGCTTGTCGGGAAAGCGCGACGTGTCGACTTTTAGCGTGCCGGTCGACGGCCAGCCGACGGTCTCGCCCTCCGTGCCGGTGTACCATCCGGCGTCCATCCATAACAGTCCGGGCTGTATGCCGTGGGCGTTGAACGCGCGGCACATAAGCAGGAATTTCGACGTCGTCATTCCGGCGGACATACTCGATATGCCGGTGTAGATCGGCGTCAGCTCGCCGTCGATCTTTCGCATCACGTCGTTTATGTAGTAGTGACGCCAGACGTTGACCTGCTCGTCGACTCCGATATCGCCGTATTCGACGAACGCCATCAGCGGCGTGCGGACCGTTTCTCCGGGCAGAAGGCGAGTGTTCAGCGTGTTCTGACCGGTCGAAAGCGTCGTTTTTGTCGTGTCGGCGTCGTATCTGAAATCGGCGTGCCATCTGCCGGGCCAGCCGATCGCGATGAACGTGCCGCTGTCGCCGTGGCTGAGGTTATAATACGGGAAAACGCCGTGGGTGGGGCGTCCCGAAGTCGATTTGTCGGAATATTTCTTCTGTTTTGCCAGATTGAACGTGTAGCTGCGGTAGTTGGCGCCGCCGGCGTCGCCCTTTATCCCGCGCAGAGAGGCTCCTTCGCCCGAAAACTCTATCTCAAACCGCAGATCGGAGATCACACCGGTGTTTTTGTCGGAGTCGTTTTCGATATACACGACATATTCGTACGCGCTCTCGGACGGGAAAACGTTGAGCGTCAGCGTGAATTTCGCGTTTATGTCCGGGTGACGGTAGACAGTAACGGTTCGGCTGCCGCGGTCGATCTTGTCGGTCGTCTCGGATTCTTTTGCGAACCCGGAAAATCCGCGGTATTCGACGCCGTCGTAACTGAAGCAAAGCGGGAACGCGCCGGGATCGGCGAGCAGCGCCTTGTAACCGGACGGCGGATCGGCGTCCGCGGGATCGTGCGCGATATCTTCGGTCACGGCGTCGGTCTGCGTCGTCTCAACGGTCGTGACCTCGTCGGTCACGTCGGTCGTTTCGGCGTCGTGCGGGCCGCAGCCGGCGATCATAACGAGCGCGAGGAGCGCGCAGATCAGGGAAGTCAGTTTCGATTTTTTTATTTCCGCACCCTCACTTTCTCTTTTTCAGAAGCAGGAACACGCCGGCGCCCGCCAGAACGGTCACCGCCGCGGCGATCGCGACGATCAGCGCCGTACGGCCGCCGTTTTTCTCCTCCGGCTGAGCGTCCGTCCCGGGCGCACCGGTCAACTCCGCCGTGCCGTCGGTAACGTCTTCCGTGCAGGCGGTATCGTCGGCGGGGGCCGCCGGTTCCGTGTCGGTAGTTCCGGTCGTTCCAAAGAGGCTTTCGAAGCCGTCGTCGGTGTAAAGCATGTCGGACGTGATATTTCCGCTCTTGCTGATCACAGCGCCGCCCCATGTCGCCCACGCGCCGCTGATGGACGGGATGCCCGCGACGGCGAGGCGCAGTACGGAGACTCCGGTTATATCGGCCTCCATCGGCTGCATCGGCTCGCCGAACACGATCAGATCGCTCTCGTAAAGCGTCTTTCCGTCGCCTATCAGCGCGAATTTAACCGACGCCATAGTGATATCATAGCTCGTCAGCGTTTCGCAGACTCCGCAGTACGCGGCGAATTTCGTGAAACCGAGCCCGTCGATGTTGACGTCGATGTACGACGTGTAACCGGACGACGAAGCATGGAATCCCACGCCTTTGCTGAAGAACTTGCC
>JAEEGL014651613.1_pt1 | contig 12572 bp, 11 predicted proteins | sample 9134231 | NCBI WGS metagenome assembly JAEEGL01 (sample SAMN16246548, study PRJNA631951) | gut metagenome | biome: gut microbiome; feature: rumen; material: fiber-attached | host: Bos | place: Iran: Karaj | collected 2018-10
ATATTTTAAAATATGAACCGTCAAGCTTGCTTGTAAGGGGCATATTTTATAAATATATGTATTGGATGAATCCAAAACAGCGAAAAATACGTAGTATTTTGAGCCTGTTCTGAATAGTTAGTTCTGAATGGTTAGTTCTGAATAGTTACCCTCATATCACAAAAGGACATACCACGAGGGTACGTCCTTAATATCTCCGTTATCTCCCTACGTTGGCATTATCCAAATCAGGTTACGGGTCGAGATTCTGTATCTCCTCTCAGCCGACTGCAGCCGGCTCCCCTGTTTTCACCTTCGTAGTATATCACCCGGATTTTTTTATTGCAACATATTTAACTATTCAGACCGGCCGGAAATTTTAAATACCTTCCCTTCAGCGCCAATAAATCGGAAGCTCAGGCCTTCTTAACTCACAGTCCATACGTTCCTTGGGGAAACGCGCTCTGAAGCCCTTACCGGAGAGGATTATCCTTACATAATCCATCTCTGACTCTATGGGTTCATCAGTCTCCATCGCAAATACCTTATCTTCGGTCAGTGCATTAACGTTGTGTATATCGGAACCGCAGGTCATACTGACATTGTGTGTTCGTGCATATTCATAAGCCAGCCTGTCCATATAGGGTTCATTACCGCTGTTAGCAACTTCCCATGCATCACAATGGTGCGGATGTAATACTATTTCCCTCATATATCCCCTTTCCCTGAAAGGGTGTGCCTGAATAACCAGACCGCCTTCGCTGTGCACAAGCTCATACTGCTGCTCCTGAGTAAGCTTGATTATCTCCGGATGGGAATGCAGCCATTCGGGAGAAAGACCATATATAAGAAAATCCTCGCCTGTACCATAGGTACTCTCCCATCCGAAGAATACCTTTATACCTACGGACTTCGCAGCTTCAAGTGTATTGTAATAACCGGCACAATAACCATCAACCCATTCGTCCCATGGCAGTTCTCTGTCTATACAGGTATTGCCGAGATAGAAATGATCCGTCACAAATATCCCATCATATCCCAGTTCCTTATATCCCTCAAGATACTCCGGTCCCTCGGAATGCCCGCATCTTGAAGCTTCAGATGTATGTAAATGGGTTTCATATAAATACGGCATTATTAACTCCTTCATTTCATATATTGGACTGCGATCCTGTCCTCGGGACGGGGATCGACAAGATATAACACGATAAGGAATATCCATTCCAATGGTTTCATGATTATATACACGATATCCGCAGCCGCCTTGGTCTTAATGTGTCGTGCTATGGGATAGCCGTGGGTATCATAGAAGCTTCTGACGGCCTTGTGGAAGCGGGGTGTCTTCTCTTCCAGTATCTGCTCGAAGGCATTCGCTATCAGGAGCTGGCGGTTTACCACTATCCTGTGTCCGTGCCTTAAACCCATCCTGACAGGCCTGACCAGCTTCTCATGTCCTCCTGCAGCCACGGTACAGAGATAATGCTCATCATACATAACATTGGGAGGTGCAGTCTGTCTTGACAGATTCCACTGCGCGGTTTCCGTCCAGGCTTTTATAATATTGTCGGGACGCTGTCCGAATAATGCAAGAACAGCCAGTAACACTCCAAGAAGCGGCAGGGCAGCTATAACAGCCGCCACAGGCCAGGTTGACGCATGCGACAACACGCGGTTGATTCCGTTAATAAAACCGTTGTCGTCATATCTTCCGTCATTATGACTCTCATCAGCATTCCATTCATAAATCTTTCTGATGATCAGTCTCGCGACCATGCTGATGCAGCATAGCGGCAGCACTGTCAAGGGAAACATGACCAGTGCGGGAATATCATGATTGTTATAACAAAGTCCCTCATGAGGTGTAAACTTCATTATCTGTATTATGAAGACGATCAACTGACTCACCCCAAGATACATGGCTCCGATACAAAGCACTGACAGAAGCGGCGGTGTCCTGCTCATATCCATTGCATTAAGCACAAGATATCCGATCACTCCGATGACCAGCAACGCGGAAACCGTTACAATGGCACCGGTCCATACAGGCTGATGAACCTCGGTATTGTGCAGCTGCACATTCCATTCCGCAGTGAAATCCACACGGTTTATTTCGATAATCGTCGCATAAAACAGGGTTATCAGTCCGCCTGTTATGATCGTGAACAGATCCATACTTCCGTAGAGCTTAGCTTCATCCATCCCCCGCATCTGCTTCTGCGGATGCCTTATTGCCCTTATAAGAGCTATAAGATTGATGAGGGGCAGCTCAATCGGATAGATAAGGCATGGAAAGACCATTATTCCCCCGAATACAAAATCAAAATCAAACCGGATAACGGCAAACAATATACACAATACCGGACTCAGGATAAGGGGGCCAAGCATCAGTAACAGCCGCAGCTTCCTGTAATCCTTAACAATTTGCGATAATTTTCCCATTTATACTCCCTCATTATTTCGTCTACTATTATTTACCGAGTTGACGATATTTCTTTACAAAATGCTGAGCGAGAAAGCCGCCAGTGCCTCGTGCCAGTGCGGATGATAGCGACTTTGCGACCCGGATTCTTTTCCCGAACACAAGTTTGACTTTCGATAGATTTTATGATATAATTCTAACATGATATCCTTTAAGAACAACAGCAAATATCATACTTCTGAACATCTTGTTTATAGTTGTAAATACCACGTCATCTTCTGTCCTAAATACCGCAGGAAGGTATTAACTGATGGTATTGATGAAAGGCTGAAGCAGATCCTTGTCGAAACTGCAAAACGTCATCACTTCGAAATAACCGGCCTTGAGGTTATGCCGGATCACGTCCATCTTTTGATAGACTGTAATCCAAGATATGGGATCATGCAATGTATCAAAGACTTAAAGCGTGAATCAGCATCCTTGTTAAAAAAAGAGTTTCCTCAGTTAAGATCCAGACTTCCTAATTTATGGACGAGAAGCTGTTTTGTGGCATCTGTCGGTTCGGTATCCCTGGAAACCGTGAAAAAATATATAGAAAACCAGAAAAACGTCTGACCCATGAAGAGAACCAAAACGCCAAGCTTTTCGCTTGCCCTGAAACTAAATACATCTCTTAAGGATGTCAAGGTCTTAAACGACCGTTTCTTTATCGCTTTTTTGATGACGAACCGGTTGGTTTCGCATGTCAATAAAGCTTTGAATGCTATGCGCCGGGACAAGGAATACCGTAAAGCTCTACATGAATACCTCTCTCTTAAAGGGAAGGATGATCCTATATCCAAACATAATCGGAATGTTTTAGGTGAAGAGTTATCCCGTATACGCCTTAAATACGGTCTTTCAGAATACCAGTTCCATGACTGGATCTCTGTTCAGCAACACCGGTACGTTAAATATATCGACAGCTTCACTGCCCAAAAGATCGCTACACGTGTATGGGAAAGTACGAACGCTGTCCTCTTTAAAAAGGGAAAGAAGGTTCATTATCAAAAACTGGACTCCCTGTACTCTCTTGAGGGAAAGACCAATTCTACCGGGATACGGTTTGCTGACGGTAAACTCAAGTGGAATAAGCTTATTATCCAGCCGGCCTTTGATAAGCATGATCGATACGAGGTCGAAGCTTTAACACATCGTGTCAAATACTGCCGTATCAAACGAATGGCTATGGGAAAAAGCTATCATTATTATCTTGAGCTTATCCTGGAAGGTACCCCTCCCAAAAAACATCCGTTCAAAGATGGCCGGGTTGGTCTTGACCAGGGGACTTCATCCGAAGCTGTCTTCTCTGAAAACGGATGTATTTTAACTGAGCTTGCTCCTGAACGGGCAGATATAGAAAAACAGGTATCCAGACTCCAGCGAAAGCTTGACAGGTCGAGAAGGGCGACTAACCCGGATAACTATGATCCTGACGGGACCGTTAAAAAGCGTCGTAAGAAGTGGGTAAGATCCAAAATCTATAAAACAACCCAAATGAAGTTGAAAACCCTGCGCCGCCGGAATGCCGCTACGGTCAAACAGTCCGAAGAGATCTTCGCCAACCGGATACTGGAGGAACACGGTTCGGATATCACTACCGAAAAAATGGACTACAAAGCCCTGCAGCTTCGGGCGAAGGAAACCAAAACAACAAAAACAGGAAGATATGCTTCCAAAAAACGCTTTGGCAAGAGTCTTTCGAAGCATGCACCGGCTAAATTTTTGTCCATCCTTGAAAGAAAACTCCGGTATATCAATAAATCCGTTAATTATGTTGATACATGGAAGTTTAAGGCATCCCAATACGATCATGTTATAGGGGATCATCAAAGTTCTTCGTTATCTTCAAGGTCAAAGATGATCGGAGAACATTTAGTCCAAAGAGATCTGTATAGTGCTTTTCTCTTATGGGCAGCCAAAGATGAAACTACTGTTGACCGGACCATGTGCTTTGAGTATTTTCCGTTGTTCTTAAGTTATCAAAGTACCTGTATTGCTGGATTAAAGGAAAAAACCTGCAATCTCTCATCCTTTGGATTGAAGGATTTCGGATAAACCGTAACTGTTGATCTTAACCGGGTTCGACTGGATCCGTCCATGCTAAACTCTCGTAGGAGGGTTTGTGGTAAAATTCCCTGACAACGAAGAGGCTATACATCAAGGATACGTCACTTGGCTGTTGCCTATGACCCTAAAGATTGATGCCTTGACCGTTTTGGGAACCTGCCGGGACTTTATGTCCGTGCAGAGCAGTCAGTTTGCTTTCCTGATACCTACTACTACGAACCGGCCGTTGTGTACATGGTAGCTGCAGGTTGAGAGGGTCACGAATTCATCACCCCATTCCGCATCGATCCCCATATCGTACACGGATCTCTCCTTAACATTCCTTGCAAAATATTCCCAGTCATCCCTGTCAGACAGATCATTATAGTAATAATACCTGAACCGCCCTCTGTCGTTATCCTTCTCAGGACGCCAGATATCGAGATCTCCGAAATCCTCCCATAAGTCTATATCATTCAGGGTAAGCTCCTCAGGCTCAACGATCTGACCTTCTTCAGCTTTTTCATCGATAGCGGCCTCGTTTATCTGCGCATCGGCCTCGGCCCTGTCCTCCTCGGTTTCGAGCTCATCCTCATCGATCTGTGAATAGAACACACCATACAGTTCATATTCACGCTCCTCGTACAGCGTATCGAAATGCAGGGTATGATGGCTGCGTCCGTATTCTTCTTTCTTGAACTTCGACAGCGAACCAAAGGCAGTCCCATTCTTCATATTATGACCGTAGATCAGGGTATTGTTAAATCCCTCCTGCCAGTTTATCGCAATAAAAAGAGTACCGGATGAGGAATCGCTTCCATCGATCGCTCTGTGAAGGAAGTAATTCTGACTTCCGGGCGTATATACTACAGGTGCATCTATAACCGTATCGTCAATCTTAAGCCATCCGGCGACATAAGGATTTATCTCAAGCAGTTCCTTATACTTATCGAGAGGTTCTGTGGGCCGTTCCGATACCACATCGCCCTTCCACTCTGTGATGCCGCCGAATTCGTATATGTTTGTATAGCCCATCCGGCCCAGCTTATCCGCCGCTTCCTTACTCCTTCTGCCGGTCCTGCAGTAAACAAGGATGGTCTGATCCATATCCGGAAGCATTTCCCTTATCGCATCCGAAGGTTCGGTACCCGTTATTTCCTCATTGGGAATACATATGGCACCCGGGATGTGCCCCTCATTATATTCATCCTGTGTACGGACATCAAGTATCAGGACATTTTCTTCCTCTTCCATCATCCGCATCGCTTCTGTCTGGGATATCTGCATATACACTATGTTGAATTCGGTATCAACCGGGGCACGTGCGGATCCGTCACCCTGTGAAGATCCTGCGCCCTGTGCGTCTCCCAATTCCTGCGAAGATCCTGCGCCCTGCTCCGAGACCGAGGACTGTGGATCCGTGCTGCCTTTATTTGCAGCCTTCTTATCTGTACATCCGCATATTATAACAGATGTTATAGCAATTATCAGGAATAATAGAGCCTGTTTTCTATTCATATATATACTGCCTTTCGACCATTATCGTGTTCTACGGATTTCTGTTTATACCATTTCCGTGTGTCGGGAACGTCATCCGGCCGTTCACGAACAATATAGATTATACCGTATTCTTCCGTAAAAGAAAAATATATATTCTCAATTTGCTGATATAGATAATGCAACTATCCTTCTGACATGTTAGAATGTATCCAGCATAAACAAAAGGATGAATTATCATCCTTCACGAAAGGAGAACATTATGTCAGCATCATCATTTGTAATTACCGCAATAATCATTCTTCTTGTAATCGTTGTTGCCGCCGGATATGTCAAGGCGCCGCCGGATAAAGCGTTTATAATATCCGGTCTGCGCGCCAAACCCCGTATCCTCATCGGCCGCGCCGGCATCAAGATACCCTTCCTCGAGAGGGTTGACCGTCTGTATCTTGGACAGATGACGGTAGATATTAAAACCGAACAGTCAGTGCCGACGAATGATTTTATCAACGTTAATGTGGACGCCGTAGCCAAAGTCAGGATAGGAACGGATGCGGATGCCATTCAGCTCGCGGCCAAGAACTTCCTTAACAAGACTTCGGAACAGATCACCGAGGATCTTAAGGATTCACTGCAGGGTAACATGCGTGAGATAATCGGTACGCTGGCGCTTAAGACGATCAATACCGACCGTGATTCATTCTCCGATCAGGTTATGGAGAAGGCTTCGAGGGATATGAACAAGCTGGGTATCGAGATCCTTTCATGCAACATCCAGAATGTAACCGATGAGAACGGTCTCATAAGTGATCTCGGTATGGACAATACGGCCAAGATCAAGAAAGACGCCGCTATTGCCAAGGCTCAGGCAGACCGTGATGTCGCCATCGCCAAGGCCGAAGCCGACAAGGCAGCCAATGATGCGCGTGTTCTTGCACAGACCGAAATAGCCGAGAAGAACAATGCTCTTGCAATCAAGCAGGCTGAACTTAAAAAGGAAGCGGATACCAAGAATGCCGAGGCAGATGCTGCTTACGAGATCCAGAAACAGGAACAGGAGAAATCGATCCAGACGGCTACCGTAAATGCGCAGATCGCCAAGGCAGAACGCGAAGCCGAGCTCAAACAGCGCGAAGTAAGCGTTAAGCAGCAGGAACTCGCGGCCCAGATAGAGAAGCAGGCCGATGCTGAGAAATACAGGGCTGAGAAGGCTGCTGAAGCTGAGCTTGTAAAACGTCAGAAGAACGCCGAAGCAGAAAAATACGAACAGGAAAAGGATGCCGAAGCAAAGAAGGCACAGGCAGAAGCCCAGAAGTATGCTGCCGAGCAGGAGGCCGCAGGTATCAAGGCAAAATATGATGCGGAAGCCGCAGGTATTGCTGCAAAAGGTCTTGCGGAAGCAGAAGCGATCAAGGCCAAGGGTCTTGCGGAGGCCGAAGCCATGGAGAAGAAGGCCGAGGCATACAGGAAATACAATGGTGCGGCAATGGCCGAAATGATGATCAAGATCATGCCCCAGATGGCCGCAGAAATTGCCAAGCCTCTCTCACAGATCGACAAGATCAATATTTACGGTACCGGTGACGGTGCTAACGGAGCAAGTCAGATATCCGGCAACATGCCTATAGTCATGAAGCAGGTATTTGATACAATGAGTGAAGCTACCGGGGTTGACTTTACCGAAATAATGCGTGCAGGAACCTATGATGCAAAGGTTAACCGGAACATCAATCTGTCAGGTGACGGCGTGAATGTACAGGTTAACGAGCCGGATAAATACGTGAACACAGCCGACGCTTAGCAGATCCCACAACTACCATTAAAGACAGGAGACGCGTTTGAACCGCCTCCTGTCTTTTGCTTTCCTGTTCTGAACAGTTACCATTATTGACAGATTTGAAATGTCATTCGGAGCGCTGACTCCTTCCATCTGTTCTCTTTGTGTCATACGTTACGGTTACCGGCAAGAACCTCACGGTAATCCTCAAGGTTTTTCTTAAGCAGCCTTGGTATATCAAGCTCATACGGACATTTCGGAAGGCAGGCTCCGCAGGATATGCACTCCTCAATCCTTGCCATTTCTTTCTGCCAGTGCTCGCCGAGCCATCCTGCACTGGGTGAACGCCTTAGCATAAGGCTCATCCTGTTACACTGATTGATCTGTATACCCACCGTACACGGCATACAGTAACCGCATCCGCGGCAGAACTCACCACCAAGCTCTTTTCTTTCGGAATCAATAAATGATCTTATCTCATCATCCATCTTTGGTGTATCTTCCATATACGAAAGCCATTCATCAAGCTCACTTTCTTTCTGTATACCCCAGATGGGAACCGTCCCGTCGAACTGACCCACGAAGGCCATGGCAGCCCTTGAATTGGTTATAAGACCACCCGCAAGACCCTTCATACAGATAACTCCGACATTGTTCTTAACGCACAGCTTTATCAGTTCGATCTCCTGCTCATCGGCAAGATAACTGATGGGGTACTGGACAGTTTCGTACAGTCCCGATTCGGCAAGCTCCCTTGCTATTCCAATCTTGTGGGCAGTTCCGCCTATATGCCTTATCTTTCCCTGTGCTTTTGCTTCAAGCATGCATTCATACATTCCGGTACCATCCCCGGGCTTAAAACATCTGCCCATAAGATGGAACTGATATATGTCCAGATAATCGGTCTTTAAATTGTTAAGCGTGGTTTCAAGATCCTTCAGGAATCCCTCCGGGGTTGTAGACGTGGTCTTGCTCGCGATAAATATTTCCTCCCGGTTTATATATCCGTTACCGAATGCCTCTCCAAGCTTTACTTCACTGTCACTGTATGCCCTCGCCGTATCGAAGAACCTCATTCCTCCGTCATATGCCTTTCGCAGTATCTTAACTGCTTCCTCCATGCCCACACGCTGTATCGGCAATGCTCCAAATCCATTCTGAGGTACTTTTATCCCTGTACTTCCAAGTGTTATTTCTCTCATATTTCCTCCTGTATTGTTCAACACGCGTTTTAAACCTCAACTCGATTCCGCATGTTATGTCCTGGACACTTCGGATCCCATTCCGAATCCTCCTTTACCAATTTGTAACTAATAATACCGTAAAGTCCCGCCCTGGTTCGCTCTCTTTCCGCCTCCACGTAGTATTTACATGCTATATTGTCCGAAACACTGCGCGGATCGGAAGATGAGAAGCGCTGCGGAACACACATATTGTCGTCCTGATAATATGCCGTTTCACAATGTATGCAGTTGGTACATTTTATCTGAATTTCCATATCCTACACATTCCCTCAAACACACCCTGAAGACACAGGGACGGTTCTTTTGTCTTACATTTATATTTATCTGATCTTGCAATCTGTATAACTTCATTTTCAATATCTGAACTGATTAGTTACCTTAAAGTATTATACCAAATCCGGTGTCCTTTGAATATAGCACGAGATGAGTCAATTTGTTATGTTGGAATACATTCTGAAATGAACAGACGACATGCAGTCATCATACCGTTCGCTAAGCTGATCATCACACTCGTAATCAGCATAAGTGATAACAACCGCATTCTCCGGAGTTTGAAACGCTTCCGGAGACAGACCCTCTATAATATTAATGCGCTTATCTTTGAACCAGAACTGCAATAGGTTTACATAATCATTATAAGGTGAGTTAAGAAATATCAACTCCCGGCCATCATCAAAAAAAGCTTCTGCTCTCTCTGCCAGCATCCTGTCTGCAGCATCTGCATCCTGATAACGCCAGACATGCTTATATAAAAGAAAGACAGCAGATACAATAAATATACAGGAAAAACAAGCAGCACAAACTTCTCTCAATTTTTCTTTCTGTAATGCTTTATCCAGGAGAACCAGCATTACCGATGTTATCACAAACGGTGTTATGTAAACTGTTGACACCTTTGGCATTCCCATCCCGAACATCCAGTCAATACCGTTGACAAAATCAGCAACATATTCGTTTTTTCCAAGATAAGTTATATACAGGGTAAGCATAAGCGCTGTGATCCCCATAAAGATCATCGCACGTGTCAGCGCTTTTCCTTCTTCCCTTTCCGGCCTTTTATTTCTGTCCGACATATTCCTTATGCCAAAATACATAAGAAGAGGGAGAAACATTTCTTCATATCTTCCGTATACCGGCTGATCCATTCGTGTTCCCCCGCAAAAGTAGAATGATCCAAGTATGACCATATACACAAACGACAATAAAATAAACAAACCAAAAGGCTCTTTGCGCCTTCTGTACACTTCAGCCAAACCAATGAGCCCTGTTCCGAAGGTGGCAGCGCCTGTATAGAATATCTTTCCGGCTGCACCCAGTATAAGATCAGAAAAGAACGCAGGATCATAATCCTTATTGCCTATACTTCCTCCTGTGCGACTGTAAAATACCATAGCCGCAAACAAAAAACAGAGTACAATGGCCGAGATCATCATGCTCTTTTTTCCGGAAACATTTCTTCCCCGGCTGCTCAAAAAACATACGAAAACATAAACGACCAGTATCCCGACAGTTCTGTAATGCACTGAAACCATAAGAGCCGCTACAAGCACACCGCAGCATATAAGCAATACTTTTCTTTCACCACCGGATATCCTTGCCATCACGCAGCACAGTTCAAGGAAAAGAGCATAAAGAAGGACTTCTGATATAGTGTAGCTCATATATACAAGATATGCAGGAAATAAAAAGCACGGTATTACCCATATCCCGGGCTCACCATAGATGATTGTGATAAGTCTCATAAACAGAAATGTGCTTAGAAGCAGCAGTAATCCGTTGAGTATAAGCGCTGCCATATACATAACAACCGGATTTTTGCCAAGAGCCATTATGGGAACAAGCAAAAGGCTGTATCCGGGAGCGTAACTGCTCATACCGGCCGTTACATTCGACCAGTCTATTCCCAGTATAGATGCGGCATTACTCCAGTATCCGAATTCATCTGTCGGAAAAAATATACCCTGAGCTTTAATAACGGAAACTATCGTTAAGATGCTCGTTATCACGGCAGAAATCAGGAAATATTGTATTGTCCGTTTTTTTGTGGTGGATAATTTTTCATTCATAATAGATTTACCTAAAAGCAGGCAATCCCGCTTACGAGACTGCCCGCCTTTTATGCAAATTATGTATTGATCAAGATTATTCAATCATTAAAATTGGCTGTTACAATAAAAGGAAAAAGATAACCCTTTCTGGAACTTAGCGTCATGTAATAATTTAAGACTACCTACCGGAACCTGGGTGAGCATATAGACTCCCTCAGGATGGTCTACAAATAATAAACCTGTTTCTCTATTTGATACATTAAAATCAAAAGACATATTAGGAACTATCTCTGTCGACCCATCAGGCAATAAACAAATAAATGCCGGTTCATATCCGGGCATAAGATAGCCGGAGGGGAGTTTATAACTAACTCCTATTACACCATTATTATTGAATTCAGACGGATATGTTATTGTTCCTGCTTCAGTTTTCTTACCAATATTTATGTCAATGACAGGACCACCGGCAGGATATCCGTGACTCACAGCCTCAGCATTAAGAACCGCTTTAGCAGCATCTCCGCACTGTGAATCCATAATATATGCGTAGTTTTCTTCGTTAGGACCAAGACCAACAGCAAAATCAACAAGGTTGTACGTTATATTTCTCCACCCGTCTTCCCCTTTTTCATTAACAGAAAAAGACATTCCGGATTTACGTGTATTATAACATCCTTTCACCGTGGAGCGCCTACCATTAACTTCAGGTGCCAAAGCCTCTCCAGCCGTTCCGTTTGCCATACCTGCTTCATGCTCTGCAGCAAGAATCCTTGCACGGTCATTTGACGATCTCTCCTCCGCTGCTTCTTTTTCCTCTTCCGTCATCTGCCTCGGTTGAACCGGTTCAACCGGTACAGGACCATACTTGGAAGCCCTGGCTTCAACTTCAACTCCACTTAAAACTGTACCCTTTACTACGATCATAGCCACAACTACGCCGGCCAGTAATGCTTTTTCCAAAGTCAACTTGTTCATTACTACTTATCTCCTTTCTAAGATAGTATTTCTTTTTTGTCACGTATATATATATATAATATTATTATCACTTTACATATTTTTGTCAAGTATACCACACGGGAAGGATATCTTAAAAAATTTATTAAAAAAGACTGCCGACATGAGACATATCACACATATCGACAGTCGTATTTATAACTGTTTAGAGTCGCGGGTGAGTCAAGAAACCTGTCCCCGTGACTTTAAAAGATCATCGGAGGGCGGTCTTCCTCGTAGTGACCTTCCTCCTCATTCCATACCTCATGGATCATAATACCGTATAGTCCCGCGCGGGTTCTCTCTCTTTCCGCCTCCACGTAGAATTTGCATGCTATATTGTCCGAAACACTGCGCGGATCGGAAGAGGAAAAGCGCTGCGGAAAACACATATTGTCATCCTGATAATATGCCGTTTCACAATGTATGCAGTTGGTACATTTTATCTGTATTTCCATATCCTACACCGATCAATCTCTCCTGTATTTATCCCTGAGTACCTTCATTGAGTACATCTTGTCATCGGA
>JAEEGL014697949.1_pt1 | contig 12572 bp, 9 predicted proteins | sample 9134231 | NCBI WGS metagenome assembly JAEEGL01 (sample SAMN16246548, study PRJNA631951) | gut metagenome | biome: gut microbiome; feature: rumen; material: fiber-attached | host: Bos | place: Iran: Karaj | collected 2018-10
ACTTCCGCAAGATCGTTATCGCCTACGAGCCAATCTGGGCTATCGGTACTGGTAAGACCGCTACCGCTGAGCAGGCTGAGGAGATCCACGCTTACATCCGTTCAATCATCGCTGAGAAGTATGGTCAGGCTGTTGCCGACGATACCACTATCCTCTATGGTGGTTCTTGCAAGGCAAGCAACGCTCCTGAGCTGTTTGCTAAGCCTGACATCGACGGTGGTCTGATTGGTGGTGCTTCTCTGAAGGCTGCTGATTTCAAGGGTATCATCGATGCCTTCAAGTAAAGAATAAAACAAGGTGAAAAAGTAAAAGAGTAGAAAGAGTAATGATTATGCGTATGAAAACAGGGCTATTGCAACCTATTATTAAAAAGGTATTAGTCATTTTACCTTTTTACCTTTTTACTTTTTTACCTTTAACCGCACAAACCTTTACCCAGCGCATACAAAAAAACAGTGCAGGTGAAGGTACAATAACCATTCATCAGGATACAGCCATCGATGAACTGGTCAACGGTCCGGTTCCTACCCCAAAGCCTATATCGGCCCCCAAGAAGATGACACCTACACCTGTCAAAACTGCCGTAAAAGCAAAAGAAACGACTACCGCCGTAAAAGAAAAAGAGACGACTGCCGTAAAGGCAAAAGAAACGACTGTCGCTCCGGTTAAAGAAGCCATGGTGAGTCAAAGTCAGCAAAATCAGCAGGAGGCCGACACCACACTGATAACACCCAAGCGCGTATTCAAGACCGTCGGATACAGAGTACAGGTCATGGCAGGAGGTAACACACGTCGGGACAGACAAAGAGCAGAACAGGCCGGACGTTCACTCAGAACACTCTTCCCTGGAGAAGAGGTATATGTTCACTTCTATTCTCCACGATGGATTTGCCGATTAGGCAACTACCGCACTTATGAGGAAGCCCACGAGAAAATGCTGGAAGTACGTAAGTTGGGCTACGACGCCGCTACCGTCGTCAAAGGAAAAATTACCGTCACAGAATCCATAAAATGACATTAGAACCAGAATACAGAGAAGGCCTCGACGAATTGGCCGTACATTATAAACGAATACTGGAACTTCTTGGAGAAGATCCAGACCGTGAAGGACTGCAGAAAACACCCATGCGAGTGGCAAAAGCAATGCAGGTACTGACACGTGGCTACGAAATGGATGCACACAAAGTGCTCACTGATGCACTTTTCAAGGAAGACTATAATCACATGGTCATTGTCAAGGACATTGACTTTTTCTCGCTCTGCGAGCACCACATGTTGCCTATGTATGGAAAGGTACATGTGGCTTATATCCCCAATGGCTATATCACTGGCCTCTCAAAGATTGCCCGCGTGGTTGATATCTACAGCCACCGCCTGCAAGTTCAGGAACGCATGACGATGCAGATTCGTCAGTGTATCCAAGAAACACTCCACCCTCTCGGCGTTATGGTTGTTGTCGAAGCCAAACATATGTGTATGCAGATGCGAGGCATCGAGAAGCAGAACAGTATCACTACTACCAGTGAGTTCAGTGGTGCTTTCGAACAAGCCAAGACCCGTCAGGAATTCATGAATCTTATTCACCATAACAACGCTTTATAGTTATTTGATTATGTATCAGAAAGACCACGGTTCATATCGTAACAAGGAATCACTCCTTGCAGAGTTTCAGCACAGTTGTCTGGGACGAGTTGTCATCTCTGCTGCTATTCTCGCTGTCATTGCTATCATTGCTATTATTACCTGTCCTTCTGAAGAGACAATGTACGAAGAGATGAACGACAACATCCGTCAGTGCATCGAGGAAAAAGACAGTTTAGCAATCGACTGGATTGATGACGCCATCAATAATGTCGGCTATATTTTCACCACAGCCGACACAACTATCAACACTGGGGCGATGAATGACTTTAAAGAGCATAACAACTTGGTTTATCATAACCATCTGTTCTTCTCGACCATGAATCTGTATAACACATTCCAGGTACAGGGTCTACGTTGCGGCATCGGTATTTTCGGTCTCGTGATACCAACAGTCAATTTCAATGACTTCATACTCAAGACGGGCACGATGCGCAAAGAATATAATCAACAGATAATACGAAACGTCATAGCCGACGATGACTACATGGGTGAAACCCCAGACCTCGGAGGCATATTTGAATATGAGGGGGATTAGATTCTTTCTTCTTATCCACACACTATTACTGGGCATGGCTATCCATGCCCAGCAATCGTTACAAATCTCCGGCGCCATCACTGACGACGAAACCGGAGACTCAATCTCCTTTGCCAGTATTGTTTACAAAGGACACAATATCTCAACGGTAGCCAATGTGTACGGCCAGTACACCATCCCACGCCATGAAGGATGGAATATCACAGTGAGTGCCGTAGGCTATAAATCACGCATCATTCCTATCAACAGCAAGACAAGGCGCAAACTGAATATTGCACTAAAGCCAGCCAAACAGGAACTGGCAGAGGTGACCGTCAAATCCAAGCGCAACAGGTATAGCAGGAAGGACAATCCTGCCGTGGAACTAATGAAACGTGTGGTGGCAGCAAAGAAAAAGACCGATCTCAGCAATAACGACTACTACCATTATAACAAATACGAGAAACTGACGCTGGCACTCAACGATTTAACACCTCAGCAGCTGGAGAGTTCGCTTTTCAAGAAGAAACCATGGCTACTTAATCAGGTAGAGGTCAACCCATACACCAACAAACTGGTATTACCGGTCAGTGTCGATGAGACCGTCTCCCAGAAATTCTACCGCAAATCGCCAAAAGACGAGAAAATCGTCATCCAAGGCCAGACATCAACAGGTATCAACGACTATTTCCAGACAGGAGACATCATCAATACGGTTGTGAAAGATGTGTTCACTAATGTGGACCTCTATCAGGATGACATCCGCATCCTTCAGCGCCCGTTCACCTCGCCTATGTCGGAAAAGGGTATCGGTTTCTACCGTTATTATATAGAGGACACATTGGCCATTGGACAAGACAGTTGTATTCATCTGGCCTTCGTCCCCAACAACATGCAGGATATGGGATTCCGCGGCGACTTGTATGTCTTGAAGGACTCGACGCTACACCTGCGTCGCTGTCAGCTGTCTATCCCCAAACAGAGCAATGTCAACTTTGTGGAAAGTCTGCAGGTGCTACAGGAATACGAGAAGCTTCCTGACGGCCAATGGGTGCTGACAACTGACGATATGATTACAGAACTGCAACTCTTTGACTTTATCAGTGCCGGCGCTATCGTGACGCGTGTCACCCGCTACTCTGAATACGACTTCAGCGAGGTTCCCAACAAGATCTTCCGAGGACAGAAGAAAGAAGTGACAGAGGCTGACGCACAGATGCGCGATAAAGCATTCTGGAACCAATACAGACAGGTGGAACTGACACGTAGCGAGAACTCCATGGATAAGTTCATGGAGAATATCGAGAACATGAAAGGTTTCAAATACGTCATCTACGGACTGAAGACAATCGTGGAGAACTCCATGGAGACGGGCGATCCCAACTATCTTGATATCTGCCCCATCAACACGTTGCTGACCAGAAACTATGTGGACGGATGGCGTACACGACTGAGTGCAAAGACCACCGCCAACCTCAACAAGCATTTCTTCTTATCAGGCTACTACGCCCACGGCTGGAGCAGTCATCGCAACTATTACGATGCAGAGATGACCTATTCACTCAATGCAAAGAAATACCTGCCACATGAATTTCCCAGACGCACGATGACTATACAGTTGTCACAGGATATCTGTTCACCCAACGATCGTTTCATGGAGTCCGACAAAGATAATATCTTCGTGGCAATGAAATGGGCTGAGACCAATAAGATGATGTCCTATAATCGCCAGAAAGTCAGTTTTGAGTACGAGACAGACTGGGGACTAAAAGCAATCGTCAGTGGAAAGATGGAAGAGAACGAAGCCTTCGGAGCCATGAATTATCAGACGCTCGACAAGCCTTTCGTACCTGTCAACAGCAAGACGGGCAACGGCGAATATCTGCGTACCACAGAGGCTTCCTTCTACCTGAGGTATGCTCCCGGAGAAACTTATATCAACAATAAATTGCGTCGCCGCGTCATCAATCTTGATGCACCAGTATTCAGCCTCAGCCATACCATAGGCTTCAATGGAATCTTAGGTGGTGATTATAACTTCCACCTTACCGAGGCCCATATCTTCAAACGTTTCTGGCTGAACAGCTGGGGAAAATTTGATGTCGATCTGAAAGGCGGTATCGAATGGGATCAGGTGCCCTACCCTCTGCTCATCATGCCGGCATCCAACGCATCGTATATCATCCAGAAGAACACCTTCAGCCTCATCAATACGATGGAATTTGTCAACGACCGCTATGTATCACTTATGCTGGCATGGGATATGAACGGCAAGATCCTCAACCGCATCCCATTGGCAAAGAAACTCTACTGGCGCGAATACATAGGAGTCAGAATGCTGTGGGGCGATCTGACAGACAAGAATAACCCCGAGAAGAATCCAGGCAATCCCCGTCTGATGTATTTCCCCGAGGGTACCAATATCATGAATCCCAATCGTCCATATATGGAGATGGTCGTTGGAGTACATAATATCTTCAAGTTCTTCCGAGTGGAATATGTGAAACGCCTGACTTACAAGGATCTGCCTTCTGCTCCACACTGGGGCATGCGCTACGGCGTATCACTCACATTCTAATAATCCATCATTTTTTGAGAGGAGAGCCTTAAAACAAAAAAAAGACTGAAAGTCATTGACTCTCAGTCTTTTCCATTTTGGTCGGGATTACTGGACTCGAACCAGCGACCTCGCGCCCCCCAGACGTGTGCGCTACCAACTGCGCTAAATCCCGATCCTTGAAGCTTAGCACTGACGTTTCCGTCGAATGCGGGTGCAAAGGTACGGAGTTTTTCTGAGACTACCAAATTTTTCCTTATATTTTTTGCGTTTTTGCAAAAAACTTTAATTATTCAAGTGCTATGACACGAATATTACTTTTATTTTGTATCTTTGCATCAATTATGACAACATATCAAATAACTGGACCCAAGCGATTACAGACAACCGTTAAGTTGCCCGCATCGAAAAGCATATCTAATCGTGCACTCATCATTCATGCGCTGTCAGGAGGTACTATTCTTCCAGAGAACTTGAGTGATTGTGATGACACCGAAGTCATTATACAGGCATTGCAAAACATGCCTGAAGTCATCAACATCAAAGCGGCAGGTACTGCCATGCGTTTCATGACAGCTTTCCTTGCTACAACTGAGCAAGGGGAACATGTCATCACAGGCACAGAGCGCATGCAGCATCGACCCATCAAAGTCTTGGTGGATGCCCTTCGCCGTCTGGGAGCCGACATCCGTTACGAAGGTGAAGAGGGTTTCCCGCCACTACGCATCAAAGGACAAACACTGGAAGGTGGCGAACTGGATGTGGCAGGAGACATCAGTTCACAGTATATCTCTGCTCTACTGATGATTGGCCCCGTCCTGAAAAAAGGATTGACCCTACGCTTAAACGGAGAAATCATCTCCAGACCCTATATAGACCTCACCCTCTGGACCATGCGCGAATTTGGTGCCGATGCCGAATGGATATCCATGGACACCATCAAGGTGGAACCAAAGCCCTATACCCAGCGTCCCTATTTCATTGAGAGCGACTGGAGTGCAGCCAGCTATTGGTACGAGATGGTTGCCTTGTCTCACGATCCCGAGGCAGAAGTAAAACTGGAGGGACTGATGGATGGTTCCAAACAAGGCGACTCCAGCGTACGTTACATCTTCAGCCTATTGGGAGTGAAGACCATCTTTGCATCAAAGACACCAGGAAAGCCCACTACCGTCACACTCACCAAGAGTGGTCACCGCGTGCCACGTCTGGAATATGACTTTGTCAATGCTCCCGATCTGGCCCAGACTTTTGTCTGCGCCTGCTGTGCCATGGGCCTTCCATTCCATTTCACGGGTTTACAGACACTGAAAATCAAGGAGACCGACCGCATTGAGGCATTGAAAACGGAGCTCGCCAAACTGGGTTATCAGATAGAATCCATCAATGGCTGTGAGTTAAAATGGGATGGAAAGTCATCGCCCACCACCCCTCAAACACCCATCGACACCTACGAGGATCATCGCATGGCCTTAGCCTTTGCACCACTCGCATTCAAGATGCCCATCAGCATCAACAATCCGCAGGTCGTCACCAAGTCCTACCCGCATTATTGGGACGATTTAAAGGCAGCACAGTTCACCATTCAAGAATAATACATCATGGAGTTCGCGCTGATTTGCATCGGTTCAATAGTGGTATTAGGCATTGTTGCGGCATTAGCATCAATATTCACCAAGGGCGGTACCGACGAACCCGTGGTAGAGGCTCACGACTGTGCCTCGTGTAGCAGTAAGGTATCTGGTGACTGCAAGATTGCCTGTCTGATGGAAGAGAAAAAGAAGCGAGAAGGCAATAAATCAGACATTTAGGAGTTTCTATAATTGATGCGCAGATACTCATACATATCATTTATGGTTGTCGTCAGTATGCTGATGACGGCTTGTTCTGTGCAGAAAAACACGTCCAGGAGTCGTTTCTGGCAATCGTTCACAGCGAAATACAACACCTACTATAATGGTTCGCAAGCCTACATTGACGGCGCAAGGGAAAAAGAGAAAGGTAATAAAGATAACTTTACCGAACAACTGCCCCTCTTCACCGTTGGCAACAAGAACAGCCGTACAATAGGAAAAGGTAATTTCGACCGTTCGATAGAGAAGATGGAGAAGACCATCAAGCAGCACTCTATCAAAGCTAAACCCGAATGGAAAAAGACACGCAGGAAGACCGCCAAGGATAAGGAGTGGCTGGGACGCAGAGAGTATAACCCGTTCCTATGGAAGGCATGGCTCATGTTGGGACAAGCCCAATACCAGAAAGGCGAGTTCGAAGAGGCTGCTGCCACCTTCAGCTATATGTCACGCCTCTACTTGACACAGCCTATGGAAAATGCCATCGCCCGTGCCTGGCTGGCCCGCTGCTATACGGAGCTCGACTGGATCTACGATGCCGAGGATGTTATCCGCAACATGAGTCGTGACTCCATCCATTATCGTGCACAAAGCCATTGGGATGATGTCTATGCTGGTTATTATCTGAAGACAGGCGAATTTGAGAAAGCCATCCCCTATCTGCGCAAGACTATCAAACATGAGCATCGTAAGACACAGAAAGCCCGTGAGTGGTATATCATGGGACAGATACAGACTGCCATTGGCAAGCGCGAGGAAGCCTACAAAGCCTATCAGAGGGTAATTCGTCAGAACCCACCCTATGAACTGGAGTTCAATGCCCGTATAGCCCAAACCGAGGTAATGGCTAAAGGCAACTACAAGAAGATGATCAGTCGTCTGAAGCGCATGGCACGCTCGGACAACAATAAAGACTACTTAGATCAGGTGTATTATGCCATCGGCAATATCTACCTGATGCAGAAAGACACCACTCAGGCCATCGCTGCTTACGAGAAAGGCAACACGAAAGCCACACGCAGCGGTATTGAGAAAGGTGTGCTGCTGCTTAAACTGGGCGATCTCTATTGGGTACTCGAGAAATACAATGATGCCCAGCGCTGCTATGGCGAGGCTATCGGACTGCTTGACAAAGAGCGCGACGACTATGAGATGCTATCCAAGCGCTCAAAGATTCTTGACGAACTGGTACCGTTTACCGATGCCATTCATCTCCAAGACTCCCTACAGGAACTGGCCAACATGCCCGAAAAAGACCGTTTGGCAGCTATCGACCGTGTCATTGAAGCACTGAAGAAGAAAGAAAAAGAGGAACGTGATAAAGCCCTTGAGGCCGAGGTGGAGCGCGTTCAGCAGAAACAAGGTGCCGTTGGTAATCGTAACCAGCCCACACGTCCCACCCAACAGTCAACAACACCCACCAATGGTCAGTGGTACTTCTACAATCAGATGGCTGTGAACCAAGGTAAACAAACGTTCCAAAAGCAATGGGGCAAGCGTGAGAATGCCGACGACTGGCAGCGCACAAACAAGACCGTTGTTGGTAATCTGAATATGGAGGATACGCAGGAAGTCCCTGATAGTCTGGATAATCCGGACAATCCAGACAGTCTGGCTATTGCGGAGAACAACGACAGTCTCTCTGCCGAGGCCGACACGCTGGCTAATGACCCTCACAACCGAGAATACTACCTGGCACAGATTCCCTTTACGGATGAACAGAAAGCCGAGAGCGACCTGATTATCATGGATGGTCTGTATCATGCCGGTGTCATCTTCAAGGATAAGTTAGAGAATTTCGGACTGGCTGAGAAGCAATTGACACGCCTGACCTACCAATACCCCACCTACGAACAGATGGATCAGGCATGGTATCATCTCTTCCTGCTCTATTCCCGCAAGGGACAGACAGACCTTGCCGACAGTTGTCTGGCACGTATGCAGGAGAACTATCCAGAAAGTGAGTTGACTATCCTGCTCAGCGACCCATATTTTGAGGAGAACGCCCGCTTCGGTGAACACATAGAGGACTCCATCTATGCTGCCACCTATGAAGCTTTCAAGGAAGGCAGACACGATATCATCACTGCCAATGCGAAGTTATCAGCCGAACGATTCCCGCTTGGCGAGAACCGTCCGAAGTTCATCTTCATCAATGGTCTCAGTCTGTTGAACCAAGGCGATGCTACAGGTTGTGTAGCAGAACTGAAGACCGTGGTTGAGAAATATCCAAAGAGTGAAGTCTCTGAGATGGCGGGCATGATCATCAAAGGCGTACAGGAAGGTCGCACCCTGAGTGGTGGCACCTTCGACGTCGATGATTTCTGGTCGCGTCGTGACATAACCCTGTCTCAGGATTCCACCTCCACCGACACCCTTTCAGCCGACCGTAACGTGCCGTTCACCTTCTTGTTGGCATTCCAACCTGATTCTGTCAACGAGAACCAGTTGCTCTACGAGATGGCACGTTTCAATTTCTCCAACTTCCTGGTACGCAACTTTGACCTGGAGATAGAGCGTCAGCAAGGCTTTGACCGTATGATGATTCGCGGCTTTATGAATTTCGACGAAGCCCTGCAATATGCCCGTCAGTTGTATCAATCAGATACCATGTCGCGCATGTTACGCCATTGTCGCAGTCTCGTTATTAGCGACCACAACCTGACGCTCATCGGCACTCGCTATAGTTATAAAGACTACGATGAATTCTACGAGCGCACGTTCCTGCCTCTGCAGATCAGTAATGAGGAACTGCTCAATATTCCTCCTGATTTACAGATAGCCGACCCCGAGGATGCAGAACCCGAGGAAGAGGTAGAGGAGGAAGAAGAGGCAGACGATACAGATGATTTCGACCTTTGGTAAACACTAAAAACGACAGTAAGATATGACTAACGGACATCTACTATGGGTTGACGATGAGGTAGAGCTGCTCAAGGCTCACATCATCTTTCTCGAGAACAAAGGCTACGAGGTGACCACCGTATCCAATGGTACGGATGCCATAGACCTCTGTCAACAGAGTTCCTTTGACCTGGTATTGCTTGATGAGCAGATGCCTGGTCTCAGTGGTCTGGAGGCCCTGCAGCGTATCAAACAGATATCACCCGCTACACCTGTCGTCATGGTGACCAAGAGTGAAGAGGAGAATATCATGGAACAGGCTATCGGTCAGAAAATTGCCGACTACCTCATCAAGCCTGTCAACCCTAACCAAATCCTTCTTGTCCTGAAAAAGAATATCCACCGTCGTGAGATCGAGACAGAGGTGACACAGAGTCAGTATCAGCAGCAGTTCCAACAGATTGCCATGCAGATCATGGACTGTCGCACCTGGCAGGACTGGGTGAAAGTCTATAAGCAGTTGGTCCATTGGGAGTTGCAACTCTCAAGTACCGACTCACAGATGACCGATATGCTGGCCATGCAGAAAGAAGAGGCCAATCTGGGATTTGCGAAATATATTAAGAAAAACTATCTGGACTGGATAAAAAAACCGCAGGAGGCTCCTCTCCTCTCCCCCCGTATTTTCAAGGAGCGGGTTTTCCCGTTTTTAGATAAGCAAGAAAAAGTTTTCCTCGTCGTGATGGATAACTTCCGCTACGACCAGTGGCGCATGTTGTCACAGGAGATTGGCGACCAGTTTGATATCGATGAAGACCTCTATTGCAGCATTCTGCCCACCGCTACGCAGTATGCCCGTAATGCCATCTTCAGCGGACTCATGCCCAATAAGATTGCGGAGATGTTCCCCGACTTATGGGTTGACGAAGATGAAGAGGAGGGAAAGAACCTCAACGAGGGACCACTTATCCAGACCCAGCTGGAGCGTTACCGCCGTCACAACACGTTCTCGTATCATAAGATTAATACATCCTCCGAGGCTGATAGATTCATTCAGCAACTGAAGACGCTGGAGCGCAACGACCTCAATGTCGTCGTATTTAATTTCATCGACATGCTCAGTCATGCTCGCACAGAGTCGAGGATGGTGCGCGAACTCGCCAATAGCGAGTCGGCCTATCGCAGCATCACGCTCTCATGGTTCCGCCATTCCGTCATTGCCGATTTCTTCCGCCAGCTGTCACAGACAGGCTATAAAGTCATCGTCACCACGGATCATGGCTCTATCCGTTGCACCAAACCCGTAAAGATTGTAGGCGACCGCAATACGAATACCAATCTGCGCTATAAACTGGGCAAGAATCTGGGCTACGATGCCAAGGATCTCTTTGTCATCAAGAATCCCAATGAGGCATTGTTGCCACAGCCTAATCTGTCGACAACTTATGTCTTTGCTACTGGCGATTCGTTCTTCGCCTACCCTAACAACTACAACTATTACGTATCCTATTATAAGGATACCTTCCAGCATGGAGGCATCTCTATGGAAGAGATGATTATCCCGCTGATCACTATGACAGGAAAGAAAAGGTAAGAGGAAAGGTGAAAAAGAAAAAAGGTAAAAAAGTAAAAAGTAAAACAAATGGAAATAAAGATTCAGAACATAGACACTATCCGCGAGTCTGCTCGTGAGTTTATTCAAAATATTGGCGACAGCAAGGTGTTTGCCTTCTACGGTAAGATGGGCGCAGGAAAAACCACCTTCGTCAAGGCTATCTGTGAGGAACTGGGGGTAGAAGATGTCATTACATCGCCCACCTTTGCCATTGTCAATGAATATGAAGCAAATAATCAGAGCATCTTCCACTTCGATTTCTACCGCATCAAGCGCCTTGAGGAAGTCTATGACATGGGCTATGAGGATTATTTCTATAGCGGCGCCCTCTGTTTCATCGAGTGGCCCGAACTCATAGACGACCTATTGCCCGAAGATGCCGTGAAGGTGACCATCACGGAAAATGCTGATGGCACCCGCACCGTGGCATTTTGAATAAAAGAAAACATTACTACATCCAACTACAATGAAAAGACTACTGACATTATCACTAAGCATCCTAACTGCCCTCACAACATTCGCAGCACAGGAGAACACTGACATAACCTCTACAGAAAGTACTGTGCTCGGCGATTTTGTCTCCGAGGAAACCATGAAGTCTGACCTCCTTCAGATGCTTGCCAACTTCGCCACCTATCTGAAGAACGACTTTCAGGACTGTGTAGCTCCTAACAGTCAAAATGAGGTCTGCGGCTGCTTCAAGGGCGAGAACACCATGGCCAACGATGAGCGTGGTGTACGTCCCAACGCCGATCTCTCAATGATCTGCGCCTTCCTTGTCAAATATGGTAAAGGCAAGGTAACCCTTCCAGCTAATGTTACATGGGATGATATTGAAACCATGGCCATGAAGAGTCTAGTCTTTGCCTATTCCACACATAAGGCCAACAAGTTAAAGGTCTGCAGTGGTAATAACTACTGGGGATCAACATCTACCAGTGACGCCGTCTGGGAGAGTTCGCTATGGGCCATGTCAGTAGCCTACAGCGCATTCTTCCAGTGGGATAAGTTGAGTGATACCCAGAAGAATTATATCTACAAACTTCTGAAGGCCGAGTGTAATTACGAGCTGTATCGCAGTATCCCCACCGGCTATGCAGGCGATACCAAGGCCGAAGAAAACGGATGGGAGGCCGATATCCTGGCTGCCACATTGGGACTCTTCCCCAACGATGCCCTGGCTCCAAAGTGGTTTGCCCGTCTGCGTGAGTTTGCTATCAACAGCTACTCTCAGAAAGATGACGCCACAGACAATACCATCATCGACCCCGAATACGACAACAAGACCGTGAAGGACCTCTATAAAGGACAGAACCTCTACGATGACTTCACATTGCAGAACCACAACTACTTCCACACCTCCTATCAGAATGTGGTTATTCAGGAACTGGGCGAAGCAGCACTGGCATTAAAGTTATTCCAACAAGGACTTTATGGTGAAGAGAAATGGAAGACCAATGCCTTGATGCACAATAATGATAAAGTGATGCAGGAGGTGCTCTACTGGCTGGCACTGGCCGATGGCGAACTGGCTATGCCCAATGG
>JAEEGL015667471.1_pt1 | contig 12572 bp, 7 predicted proteins | sample 9134231 | NCBI WGS metagenome assembly JAEEGL01 (sample SAMN16246548, study PRJNA631951) | gut metagenome | biome: gut microbiome; feature: rumen; material: fiber-attached | host: Bos | place: Iran: Karaj | collected 2018-10
ACGGCGGAAGAGGCTCTTGAACTACGCGGAGAAGGTATAAAAAAGGATATTCTCATCCTCAGCTATACTTTTCCCGATAAATATGAAGAACTGATAAAAGAAGACGTACGCATCACGGTTTTCAGGAAGGATTCTTTGAATGAACTGTCCCGTGCGGCATCAAATGTGGGTAAAAATGCCATCGTTCATATCGCTGTAGATACCGGAATGGGCAGGATAGGCATTGAGCCCGATAAGTCCGGTCTTGATTTTGTCAGGAAAGCTCTGGATACATCAAATATCCTGGTGGAGGGGATCTTCACGCATCTTGCCAGGGCCGATGAAAGCGATAAGAGTTCTGCTCTTGAACAGTTTCGTAAGTTCAAGGACTTTATCAACGATATCTCATCTAAAGTGGGTGCTGTGATCCCTGTATCCCATATTTCAAACTCAGCAGCCATTCTTGAGATCCCCGACACATATATGGATGCTGTCAGAGCCGGCATTACCATGTACGGACTTGCTCCATCCGAAGAGGTTGATATGGATAAGATAAGCCTCAAGCCCGTCATGAGCCTTTTCAGCCATATCACATATGTCAAAAAAGTTCCAAAGGGCACCAGCATCAGTTACGGCGGCAAATTCACCGCTCCCGGGGAAATGCTTGTTGCTACCGTACCACTCGGATATGGAGACGGCTATCCAAGGTCTCTTTCCGGAAAGGGAGAGGTGCTTGTGAGGGGTAAGAGATGCCCCATTCTCGGAAGGATCTGCATGGATCAGTTCATGATAGATGTATCCGCTTTTCCCGACATAAAAGAGGGTGAAACAGTCACTCTCCTGGGCTTTGACGGGGATGAACACATATCCGCAGAAGAATTGGGTGAGAAGTCCGGAAGATTCAATTATGAGCTGGTCTGTCTCATAGGCTCCAGGATCCCCAGGGTATATACCCTTCATGGTGCTCCGGTGCTTGCTTTAAGCTCCACCTAGGGCTTGCCCGAAGGCTTAAAATACTTGTGTTTTTGAATAAGGGTTTTCTTTACTAAGGCCCCTTAAAATGATAAAATGTAACGAATGCATAAATTTAAGAAATAATTTTTGAGAGGTAGATTATGTCAGGACATTCAAAATTTGCAAACATCAAGCACAAGAAGGAAAAAAACGATGCCGCAAAAGGTAAGATCTTTACCATTATCGGCCGTGAGATAGCCGTTGCAGTTAAGGAAGGCGGACCCGACCCCAACAATAACTTCAAGCTTGCTACCGTTATCGCCAAGGCGAAGGCAAACAACATGCCCAACGACACCATTGAGCGTGGTATCAAGAAGGCAGCCGGTGAAGGCGGAAACGTTAACTACGAGTACATCACCTACGAAGGTTACGGACCCAGCGGTATCGCCATTATCGTTGATACTCTTACCGATAACAAGAACCGTACCGCTGCAAACGTAAGAGCAGCATTCACCAAGGGCGGCGGTAACATCGGAACTCCGGGCTGCGTATCTTTTATGTTCGACAAGAAGGGACTTATCATCGTTGACAAGGAAGAGACTGATCTTTCCGCTGACGATCTTATGATGACCGCACTAGATGCAGGAGCTGAGGATTTCAGCGAGGAAGAGGACAGCTACGAGATCTATACCGATCCCGATGCTTTTGATGAGGTCAACAAGAAGCTTACCGATGCAGGTATCCCCATGATGAGCGCTGAAGTTACCATGATCCCCCAGAACTGGGTTGAGCTTACCAAGGAAGACGACATCAAGTGCCTTAACAGGATCCTTGATCTTCTCGATGAAGATGATGATGTTCAGGCTGTATATCACAACGGGGACGAGTCATATTCCCCACCGAAATTATAGATTAACAAGAGGATTGATATGGAACGTCTTGCAATAGTGGTTCCCTGCTATAACGAAGAAGAAGTACTCGGCATGTCCTCCGAGGCTCTCAGAGGAGTCATTGAGGATCTGATAAAAAAGGGAAAAGTTTCCTCCGACAGTTTCGTTATGTTCGTCAATGACGGAAGTGCCGACAGAACCTGGGAACTTATCGAAGAAGAGCATAACAAATACCCCGAAAGGGTCTTTGGCGTTAAGCTTGCAAAAAACGTAGGCCATCAGTATGCCCTTACCGCCGGTCTTATAACCGCTGCGGATCTTTGCGACATATCCGTTTCCATCGATGCGGATCTTCAGGATGATGTGGCTGTCATCGAAGAGATGGTGGACAAATATCATGAAGGCTGCGAGATAGTTTACGGTGTCAGAAAAGAGAGAAAGACCGATACTTTCTTCAAGAGATTTACTGCCCAGTCATTCTATAAAGTGATGGCAAAGATGGGTGTCAAGACGATCTACAATCATGCGGATTTCAGACTCATGAGCAGAAAGGCTCTCAAAGAATTTGCCAATTATCATGAGTACAATCTGTTCCTCAGAGGTATAGTTCCTCTTATCGGATATAAGACCGACTGTGTATATTACGACAGAAAAGAGAGAGCTGCGGGAGTTTCGAAGTATCCCCTTAAGAAGATGTTAGCCCTTGCTTTTGACGGTATATCTTCATTCTCCACCAAACCAATTGATATGATCCTTACCGCAGGATTCGCAAGTATCTTTCTTGCCGTATGTGCCCTTGTCTATGCACTTGTATCATACTTTACAAATAACGTAGAACCCGGATGGACCTCCATCATCATATCCATCTGGTTCCTGGGTGGTATGCAGCTTCTTGCTATAGGTCTTGTTGGAAAATATATTGGCAAGACATACGTAGAAGTTAAGCACAGACCCAGATACAACATTGAAAAGGTTTTGACTGATGATCCTTCGGAAGACTAAGTTCAGCTACGTTACAAATGCTATATTCGCACTTTTGGCCTGCGCGATCTGTATTCTTGTTATCATGGATGCTGCCGCAGGCTTCGGTGTTACTTATATGACCGGTCTCATCGCATTTGCGGTGATCATGGCAGTGGGACTTATCATCAAAAAACTGCTGTCTTATACGGCTAATTCCGATCATATCAAGGTGCTGTTCGACAAGGGCAATCTCCTCGGAGGCATTGTCTTTGTCATACTTTTGGGATTTTCGGCTGCTTTCAGATTCGTATCCTATAACTGGAACGGACTCGGAGGCACCGCTTATTTTGAATTGTCAAAAGTTACCGGTGAAGCAATGGAACCTTATGTTCATGCCTGTGATCACTGGTATATATTCCTTCTTCATTCCGTATTTTTCCTTTTCGGAAACAGGATCTTCATAGCTGCCATCTTCAACTGCGCATTACAGTTTCTTGCTGTGGTGTTCGGATTTATGGCATTCAAAAAAATGCTTGGGATCGTTCCCGCACTGTTCTTTGCAGGTTTCTGGACCATCACCGGTTTTTCCGTTCATGAAGCTCTTACCCTTAACTCCAGAAATCTGGTATTCCTTCTTTTCACATTGGCGCTCTTTGCGCTCAGCACCGCAGTGCCCGCAACTGAAGGAGGATTCTTCGGATTCCTTATCACCGGACTTCTTTCCGCAGTTTGCATCTATGCCGATATTGCAGGACTTGTTCTTATACCTTTTATCATCGGCATTCTCTTTAACGATATGACTGAAGATGAGGAGACCGGATTTGGACTCAGGCTCAGCAAACTTTTCTTTACGCTGGTGTCCATTATCTTTTTCCTTGTACTTATCATCTTTGCGGATTCTTATCTTACTTCAACCAATCCTTTTAAGATCCTTTCTGCCATCGTTTCGCTCTATGAGCCCCACGGCAATTTCAGTCTTGGTTTTTCATACATGACTCTCTACATGGAAGTCATTGTGATGGCTGTCATTGTTTCACTTGGTATTTTTGTAAGCTTCTTTGAGGATAACGATTCAAGGAGCATCCTTACTTTTTCATTTATCATCACCCTGGTCATTAACAATTTCTCAATGACTTATCTTGAGAATGACGAAAGAGAGATCCTCTATCTTCTGGGTGCATGTATCGCGGGTGTGTGCTTCAGGGGAATGTTCCCTTCGGAGATTCACGGTGACCTGTTCAAAGCCAGCGCAGAACTTTATGACAATGAGATATCTTATCCCGATCAGGGATATGTCCCTTCGGGGCTTAAATCTGCCGGAATTGATGAACCCGAACTTGATGAGATAGAGCTTGATCCCCCCAAGGCTAAAGCTCCCGAGCAGAAGGAAACGGAAGAGGACCATGCCATCAAGCAGCCTTCCATGCCACCAGTATCCGAAGAAGCATCCAATGCGTATGCACCTCCCACGCCTCAGGGAATGGCATCCTACGCTACACCTGTTTCCACACTGAATTTTGAAAATTCAACTCCCGGTGTTAAGTCCTACGCAACACCCGTTTCCCCTCTTCATGGAGGAACCGTGGAAGCAGCCAAGGCTGCCGCACAGACTGAATCACAGTCTGCAATCCAGTCCTCAACACAGACCGCAGCTCAGCCTGCAACTCAGACCACGCCGACTGCACCCCAGCCCGGTTCCGCACGCTTAAATCCTCCTTCTGCAACCGGGGAAAAGCCTGCTGAAGAAACTCCCAAAAAGACTGAGTATACTTACAGAAAGCCTCAGCTTAAGCCCGAATACAGAAGAAGACCCGGTGCCTGGATCCAGCAGGTAAATGAAAAGAACGCTCAGGAAAAGAAGCAGGAAGAACCTGCAGGCAATAATACTGCTGCACAGAACAATACACCTGCTCAGAATCCCGCACCTGTACAAAGTGCTGCACCTGCCGCGAATCCCGTGCCTGCAGTTAATCCTGCACCTCAACAGAACGGTGCCGGTGAACAGGGCGTTACACTTCTTGAAAATCCCATACCTCATCCCGTAAGGAAGACAGAACACAGGGCAATGGAATATGAAGTTGCCGTTGATTCTTCCGCAATGGATTATGACATCAAGGTATCGGATGATGATGACTTCGATATTTAAAAGGTTTTTGATATATGGCTCAGCGCAACAGCGGAAATAATAATAATTCCACGCTTCCCGCATCAAGACGTCCCGGACCTTCATCCGGAGGAAACAGACCGGGACCCGGACGCGGAAACAGCGGTAATACCAGATCTTCAAACACAAATACCAGAAAGCCTTCGTCAGGCGGCAGCAGAACTTCCGGTAACAGAAATTCCGGTAATTCCGGCAGCCGCGGTAACGGCGGTTACGAAAGCGACGGATCTGAAAGAATACTTTTTACGGTTGTTCTTATCGGAATAGCCCTTCTTTTGATGCTTTGCAATTTCGGCATCTGCGGAGGTTTCGGTGACGCCGTATCGGGATTTTTATTCGGTGCTTTCGGATTTGAAGCATACATCGCTCCGATCTTCATTGTCGGAATGGTGATGTGGTATATGTTCTTTTCTTCAGACGACGACCTGTCTCCCATAAGGATGACCGGTGCCGTCTTACTGTTTATAGTGATAGGAATTTTCTCGGATATGATCTCGGGAAATTCCGCAAGTCTGGCGAAATATAATATCGGTGATATATACAGACTTTCTGCCGAGGGTAAAAACGGCGGAGGTGTCATTTCCGGAAGCCTTTCATATGCGCTTCATACAAATTTAGGTACAGCCGGAGAAGTGATAGTATGTATCCTTATCCTGATCCTTTGTCTGTTTGCCATAAACAAGACATTCTTCTCGAGACTTTTCAAAGGAATGTTTTTCGGAATGGTCAACGGTTCCAAAGAACTTGTCAGAAGATCTGTTGAAAGATCCGAAGAAAGACGTCTTGCTATTGAAGAGAACGATCACGTGTATGAACTTCCGGATCATGAGATGGATGAGGATGGAGCCTATCGTGATGATTACGGCGATGAGACTACCGAAGACGGATCACCCCGTGAAGCCATGACTGTAACCGAAAAGATGCAGCGTGGCCGCGATAAGAATAAAAAAAGCGAGCCTTCTAAAGTTCCCGGAATCATTGATAAGTTTGTCAATAACAGGATTGAGAGATCTGCAGAAGACAAAGCAAAAAAAGAACAGGAAAAGAAAGTCCGTGAAGAGACAAAGGATGCTGAATCCATCCTGGATGTAAGAAAGAGTCCCGAGCGCGGACAGCAGTTCATTCCTCATCATACCGGCGAAATGCATGAGATGAGCTACTCGAAACCTGATGATCCGTACGATGACGATTTTTCATCAGAGAGCGAAGAAAAGTGGAATGATTCGAGAAACAGTCTCGGATTTAACTATGATACACCGGGTTCGGGTAATGATAATCCTTCTGTCACTACTGATGATCATCCCGCAGAAGAGCCCGTTCTTCCCGTTGTTCCCGACAGCCTTAAGGTTTCGGTTAATTCCGATCATAAGATCAGAGTCACTGATAACGAGCCCGAAGAAGTTGTGGAACCCGAAGAGGAATTCCCCGTACCCGAGCCTGCTCCTTCGGCTCCCTACAGCAAGCCTGCATCTGCCGTAAAACCCGAAAGGGCTTCAATAAGCAGAGAACCCGCAGTACAGCCTGCTGCATCCAAGGCAAAGCCCTCAGGAAAGAAATATAAATATAATGCACCCAGTCTGGATTTTCTCAAGAAGAACAAGGCCGGGGCAAGAGATGCCGCAGCCGAGATAAAGAACGTACAGAACAGACTCATAGAGACCCTTTCATCCTTCGGCATAGAAGCTGAGATGGGAGCTTACTCACAGGGACCTACTGTTACCAGATATGAATTTACCGTAAGCCAGGGTACTAAGCTTTCAAGAGTTGTTGGTCTTTCCGATGAGATCAAAATGGCTCTTGCTGCAACAGATATAAGGATCGAAGCTCCCATTCCGGGAAAGAGCGCCATAGGTATCGAGGTGCCCAACAGCACCGCGGTTCCCGTGCTTTTGGGTGACCTGCTATCGAGCGGAGAATACCAGAAGTCTAAGGATCCTCTTTCTTTTGCGGTTGGTAAGGATATCGAGGGTAAGACGGTAGTTACTAACATTGCGAAATTCCCTCATGTACTTATTGCGGGTACCACCGGTTCCGGTAAGTCTGTTTGTATAAACACACTGATACTCAGCCTTTTGTATAAGTCATCTCCGGAGGATGTACAGCTTATCCTTGTGGATCCCAAGGTGGTGGAACTTAAGATATATAACGGCATCCCTCACCTTCCATTTGGTGTTGTGACCAAGCCCAGAGCCGCATCCGAAATGCTTGACTGGGCAGTAGCGGAGATGGAGAGACGTTACAGAGCTTTTGCAGACAGAGAAGTACGTGATATCGAAGGCTACAACCAGTATGTTGAGGATGTCAACGCAAAGAGAAGAGATCCTCTTCCCATCGATGAGCATCCCGAGACGGATTCCCTTGTTCCCGCACTTCGTAAGATGCCGAGAGTTGTCATCATAATCGATGAGCTTGCGGACCTTATGATGGTAGCAGCCAAGGAGGTTGAAAAATCAATCTGCCGTCTGGCACAGCTTGCCCGTGCTGCGGGAATGCATCTGGTAGTCGCAACCCAGAGACCTTCGGTTGATGTCATTACCGGACTTATTAAGACAAACCTTCCCAGCCGTATCGCATTTGCGGTATCCAGCGGTGTGGATTCAAGAACCGTTCTTGATCAGGTCGGAGCGGAAAAACTCCTTGGAAAAGGAGATATGCTTTTCTACCCTCAGGGTAAGATGAAGCCCGACAGACTGCAGGGTGCATTTGTATCTGACGAGGAAGTCCTCAGAGTTACCGGATTCCTTAAGGCTGCGGCAAATGATCCTACATTCCATAATCCTCTCGATGATGCGGACGGAATAAATGAGCTTAAGAAGACCATAGCCGATATAGAAGCCGGAATGGATCCAACACCTTCTGCGGGATCTTCATCACAGGCTCCCGCATCAAATTCTGCTTTTGATGATGAACTGTTTGTTGAAGCGGGACTTTATATCATCCGCAGTAAGAAAGCATCCATAGGATACCTTCAGAGGGTCCTTAAGATAGGATTTAACCGTGCGGCAAGGATCATGGATTCGCTTGCCGATGAGGGAGTCGTAGGTCAGGAGCAGGGTACAAAACCCAGAGATATCCTAATGACCGAAGAAATGTTCAATGCATTTGTTGCAAGCAAACAGAATCCCGACGGTGAGTAACAATCAAGATAAATTCAGACAGGTGGTAAGAAGATGAAATCAGACATTGAAATCGCACAGGAATGTGAAATGCTGCCCATTACAGAGGTGGCTAGGAATGCAGGCATCGATCCCGATGACCTTGATCTGTACGGAAAATATAAAGCGAAGATCTCCGATGAGTGTCTTAAGAAGATCGAAGGTAATAAGAACGGAAAGCTGATCCTTGTTACCGCCATCAATCCCACTCCCGCAGGTGAGGGAAAGACTACGGTTACAGTGGGTCTCGGTGAGGCTTTTGCACGTATCGGCAAAAAAGCAATGATCGCATTGAGAGAGCCTTCACTCGGTCCATGCTTCGGTATCAAGGGAGGTGCTGCCGGCGGTGGAATGGCTCAGGTTGTTCCCATGGAGGATCTTAATCTTCATTTCACCGGTGATTTCCATGCCATCACTTCAGCCAATAACCTTCTTGCAGCACTTCTGGACAATCATATCCAGCAGGGAAATGTTAAGAGGATCGATTCAAGAAGCGTAGTCTGGAAGAGATGTCTTGATATGAACGACAGGGCTCTCAGAAATATCGTAGTCGGTCTCGGAAGCAAGAGCGACGGCTTTGTAAGAGAGGACCATTTCGTTATCACCGTTGCAAGTGAGATCATGGCTGTTTTGTGTCTTGCAGATGATCTTAAGGATCTCAAAGCCAGACTTGCAAGGATCGTAGTGGCATATGACCTGGACGGAAATCCCGTTACCGCAGGTGATATCCAGGCAGTCGGTGCCATGACCGCACTTTTAAAAGATGCCATCAGACCTAACCTTATCCAGACTCTTGAGCATACTCCCGCTATTGTTCACGGCGGACCTTTTGCAAACATTGCTCACGGATGTAACTCCGTGATCGCCACCAGGACTGCTTTAAAGCTTGCTGATTACTGCATTACCGAAGCAGGCTTCGGTGCGGATCTCGGTGCGGAGAAATTCTTCGATATCAAGTGCAGACAGTCGGGACTTAAGCCTGATGCGGTTGTTCTTGTGGCAACAGTAAGAGCACTTAAATATAACGGCGGAGTGGCTAAGGATGATCTTTCTAACGAGAACCTGGATGCTCTTAAGGCAGGTATTGAAAATCTCGGTAAGCATATAGAAAATATCCAGAGTTTCGGACTTCCCGTAGTTGTTGCTCTCAATGCATTCGTTTCCGATACCGATGCAGAGATCGCATTCGTAAAGGAATACTGTGCATCCAAAAACTGCACCATGTCAGTTGCAAGAGTATGGGAAAAAGGCGGAGAAGGCGGAACCGAACTCGCACAGCTTGTTATTGATGCTGCAGAGAGCGGAAAGGCTGCTTTTAAGACTGCATATGCAGATGATCTTCCCATTCGCGAGAAGATCGAGACCGTTGCTAAAAACATCTACGGAGCTGACGGTGTTGAATTTTCATCCGACGCCATTAAACAGATCAAAAAGATCGAAGATATGGGCTTCGGAAAATTCCCTGTTTGTATGGCAAAGACCCAGTACAGCCTGTCCGATGACCAGCATCTTCTCGGCCGCCCTACCGGATTCAGGGTACATGTAAGAGAAGTGTATGTCAGCGCAGGCGCAGGATTTGTAGTGGCTCTTACCGGTTCCATCATGACCATGCCCGGTCTTTCAAAATCCCCTGCGGCATACAGGATCGACGTAGATGATAACGGCAAGATAACCGGACTTTTCTGATTTTAACAGGAGTATATATGGCAAAACTTATAGACGGAAAATCCATATCCAAAGCAGTTAAGGATGAGGTTAAAGCAAAAACCGAAGAACTTGCCGCAAAGGGCATTACAGCAACCCTTGCGGTCATCCTTGTGGGCGAGGACCCTGCATCACAGGTTTATGTAAATAATAAAAAGAAAGCGTGTGAGTACTGCGGTATCAGATCCCTTTCTTATGAACTCCCCGCAGATACTACGGAAGAGAAGCTTCTTGAACTTATCGATGAATTAAATAAACGCGATGACGTTAACGGAATTCTTGTTCAGCTGCCTCTTCCCGCAGGCATTGATGAGGACAGGGTTCTTGATTCCATATCACCCCTTAAGGATGTGGACGGTTTTCATCCCGTCAATGTGGGAAAACTTTCCATCGGGAAAAAAGGATTTGTCAGCTGTACTCCCGCAGGCATAATAGAGCTTCTTAAGCGTTCCGACATTGAGATCGCAGGTAAGGAATGTGTTGTTGTAGGAAGAAGTAATATTGTCGGAAAACCCATGGCAATGCTTTTGCTTAGGGAAAACGGCACTGTAACCGTGACTCACAGCAGGACTAAAGATCTTAAGGAAGTTACAAAGAGAGCGGATATTTTAGTTGTAGCCATCGGTAAACCTAAGTTTATTGATGCTTCATATGTAAAAGAAGGAGCTGCCGTTATAGATGTGGGAATACATCGTAAGGATGACGGAAAGCTCTGCGGTGATGTTGATTTTGAATCCGTTGAACCTGTCTGCGGAGCCATTACTCCGGTTCCCGGCGGCGTAGGACCCATGACCATCGCCATGTTAATGTACAATTGTCTGTCATCCGTTTGTGATGATATCTGATTGCGGCGGTAAGCCGTTTGATCTATGAAATGTAAAGTATGCGGAGCTGAGATTCCGGAAGGGTCACTGTACTGCGAAAAGTGCGGACAGGATATCCATATAGTCCCGGACTTTACCGAATTTGCCGAGAAGAAAGCGGAAGAAACCGTCAGGAGCATGATGAATGATTTTGACGATGATGAAGCTGATTTCGGCAGATCCCCGGAAGGTGCCAATGACGAAAGACCCGTAAAAAAGCCGGAACCTCACGAAGAGATAAAACCCAAAAGAGGATGGATACGCTTTACGGTCCTTGCCGTGAGCGTAATGCTTCTGGTATTCGTCTCACTTGGTTTTATAAACAGATCGACTAAAACAGAATACATACTGGAATCCGCAAAAAGTGCAGCGGCAGAAGGCGATATAACAAAGGCCGTGGCACTGCTTGAAGGAATAGAGTGTTCGGACAGCTCGGATGTAGATGCTCTTTTGTATCTTGCCCAGCTCTACATAGATACCGGAGACACCATCAAATACGAAAACCTTCTGCTTTCCCTTATCAATACGCCCTATGCGACATCGGAACAGAATGCGGTATGTTACGAGATGCTTCTTGCGATATACAGTAATTCCGAAGACTATGTCTCCATGGCGGACATCCTGTTAAACTGCAACAACGTTGAGATCAGGGATAAATATATCGATTACTGTATCCAGACTCCGGAGATAAATCTGGACAGCGGATATTACGGAACGGATCAGCTGCTGAAATTCTCTGTTCCCGGAAGTGCTGAGATATACTACACAACCGACGGGACGGATCCTGACGAGGAATCGTATCTTTATACCGTTCCCCTGCTTCTTACCAAGGGTGAATATAACATCCGGGTACGTACCAGAAATCTGTACGGTATATGGAGTCCTGTCACCGAAGTAACTTATGTCATCGAGAGTGAAGAGGTTTTCGAGACCATTGAGCCTGTGACGCCGGAAGAACCCGAAGGACCGCTGATCATTGAAGTAGGCGGCGGAGTATTTCTGGTTGATGGTGTACCCAGTATATTTGATGCACAGACCGGAAGCTTTATCACCTTCGGTGCAAATATAGACGGACAGCCCTTTATCTACAATGAGAATGGGGAACTGGTTCCGCTGGATCTTGAAACCATCTTGGGAAACAATTCGGGAGATGGAACTGAAGCCGGTGCAGAAGAGACCACCGGAACAGAAACTGAAAAAAGTGATGATACCGAATCAGGTATTGATTAATCAACAACAACGGAAAGGGAAAACAAATGTACAAGATCTTAACCAAATCCTATCTTACGGACAACATCATCAGAATGGAAGTCGAGGCAAAGAGAACTGCCGACAGATGCCTTCCCGGTCAGTTCGTCATCGTCAGATGTTCTGAAGACGGTGAGAGAATTCCTCTTACCATCTGTGACTATGACAGGGAGAAAGGCACTATCGTGCTTGTTTTCCAGACCATCGGTGCTTCCACTACCGTTATGGCAGATCTTAAAGAGGGCGACAGCTTTACCGATATCGTAGGACCTCTCGGATGCCCTTCCGAACTTACAGAGATGAGTGTTGAAGATCTTAAGAAGGAAAAGATCATCTTCATCGCAGGTGGTGTCGGAACCGCACCCGTTTATCCCCAGCTCAAGTGGCTCAAGGAGCAGGGCGTTCCCGCTGATGTCATCATCGGTGCAAGAAATAAGGATCTTGTCATTCTTGAAGAAGATTTCAAATCCGTTGCTGAGAATGTATATATAACCACTGATGACGGTTCATACGGAAGAAGCGGTAATGTCTGCGTATGTCTCCAGGCTCTTATCGATGAGGGCAAGAAATATGACAGATGCGTTGCCATCGGTCCCCTTATCATGATGAAATTTGCCGTTCAGCTTACCAAACAGCTTAACATTCCTACCAT
>JAEEGL016159907.1_pt1 | contig 12572 bp, 8 predicted proteins | sample 9134231 | NCBI WGS metagenome assembly JAEEGL01 (sample SAMN16246548, study PRJNA631951) | gut metagenome | biome: gut microbiome; feature: rumen; material: fiber-attached | host: Bos | place: Iran: Karaj | collected 2018-10
GCCCACCTGATTCATCAGCAGAAACCTCCCATCACCTGTGCTGCACTGGTCAAGGAAAGCGACATATCGCAGGTAAAGCCTCGTCTGCGGTTCGTCAAATAGATCAATCGAAACCCGCCCGCTCGCAAATACGCCGTCAGCTCGCCTTACCATGTCCCTAAAAGCCTCAAAAGCGGTTTCTGCCCTCGGGAGCAACATCTTAAGTACGGTGGACACGAATCTATCCTTGAATCCGATTTTCTCGAACTCCTTGCGAATTGCATCGATGTCATATTCTTCTTCGTATCCATCCTCATCATCGTCGTCCTCAATCATCGCAACGAGACGTTTCCTGAGATCGGCGTAATCCTCCTTGCGCTGCCGCTCAAGCTGCATCGGCTTTGTACGCTTCTTCTGCCAATCGGGCGAAGCAAAGAGCGTCTGTCCAAAGTATTCAAAAAGGTCTTCGGCGTCCTTGGCGATCTTGCCGTCCTTTTCAAGGATAGCCTCAAAGTCATCCATGAAGAACCGCCCGATGGGCGCAGGCTTGAGCAGGCCAAGGATTTCCTCTACGAACTGTTCTTTCTGGTCGTCGGACTCGAGTGCCTGAACGGCTGAGAACGCCTCGTCTATTTCCTCGTCCGTCAGGTGCAGCGAAAGCCCGATGTTACGGACCTTGGTACGTTCTTCATCGGACACCTCGGCGTCATCGAGAAGCGTCGCCAAGACGCATCCCTGCAGATACGCCGTCTTCACATCGACGGCAATATCAGCTTCCTTCAAGAGGGGGTGGTCGGCCACCGTAGCCGCCTCAGCCTTCCGTTGCATCATCTTCTTGTTTAACCAAGCCATTTTCTTTTCCCCTCACTATGTGTTTGTCACAATTCTCGTTTTACTGTGTCGAGCTGAAGTTATTCAACATCCAATTGACTTGGATCGGATTGGAAGTCGTTAACGAGACCTTGCAACGCGTTTGCCACCGCAGCTACCGCATTATTGTCGCCAATGGTACACCCGATCTTGCCATATCCATCAAAATAGATGTACATGCCGCCATACGACACGCGTTTGAGGTCTTTCCAAGGAATACGAACAGGTTCCTGAAATGATTCTTTGAAATAGATGGCCCTATCAGTCACGACAATGCCATCGTCTGCGCCACCAAACAAAGTTATGTCCATCTGGAACAAGTGCTCATCCTCCAATACGCGCATGGATGTGCGAGCTTTTGCCCTTTTGGATGCGGGAATCGCATTGTCACCGAAATAACATCTGCTATTGGAAATAGAAAATTTAAGATTCGAGAGTGCCATGTGTATCTTGGAATGTAGAAGTGTTCTTCTTATATCCCGACTGGCGGCATTCAATTCCGCACGAACAGATTCCATGCCTTTTCTGACGATTGCACTACCATACCCTGCCGGCTGAAACCATTCCCACCACTTTTTGGCGACTTCGTCATCGTCAGAACACATCTTGTAATCAAGCTCTGCATCAGACCATCCGGATTTCTTGATGACAATCTCGCGTGCCTTGTCCAACATAATTGCATCAGCCGGTTGGACTGCCGCAAGTCTCTCGAACGCAGAAACAAGTTTCAATGCATTGTCGCTGAGCATACCATCGGCAGACATCACCAAAACAAGATCAAGAATGAAAAACAAGATTGTCTCTCGTTCTTTTAAAAGCGAGGCAGTTTCCTTGATGAAACCAATTTTGTCGCTTATTGCCATCGTTTGTTCTATCGTCTCATTGATATCCGCCAAAGACAAACCAAGGGAAGTCCCTGTTGCGACCACCTTGCTCTTTTCCTCTTTTTGCAGCTCGCTGTCATCGGCAAGTGCGCCGAAAACAAGCCCTCCAACATATGCAAATTTGAACTGCATGCTCAACTTGTCCTTCAGCGGATGCGCTCTGACACCTTCCGTCTGTTCCTTGACGGAAAGATCCAATTGGTCAAAATCAAGAAAATCGCTCATCATTTGCTCCTTGTTTGTCTAGTTAGTTTTTACTTGCTTTGTTTTCACTTTTTACGGGCACGACCGTAAAAACTACTCTCTTGTCCGAGTACTGAACCTCGTACACGGTCAACTCCACCTGCGTGCCGACGGCGAAGGATTCCTCGGGGCTGGTGTAGTGCCGCTCGATCTCCTTGTACTTGATCCGTATCTGATCGGACGCGGCAGGAGAATTGATGAAGCAGCCGAGAAATTTCGACAGCTTCTCCACCTTGCCCGCGATCTTGTCGCCCTTCTTGAGCGCCAGCAGCTTTTCGTCCGAGGTGCTTGTAGCCTCAAGCCCCACCGCCGCCGCCGTCTCATCGGACACGCCAAGGTTCTTGAGGATCGACATCAGCCGGCTTTCCACCTTCTGCCCGAACGAGATGAACTGCTGCGCGGCGACCGCATGGGCCTTGCGCTCTTTCGCCACGTCCGACATCGCGGACTTGACGGCGTCGATCTGATCTGGCGTCAATACGCCGTCGGCCTTGAGATAGACGGGCTTTAGGCTTTTCTCCAGGGCCGAGCAGCGCTTCTCCTCGTCGTCGTTGAAGCGGATCACCTTCTCGACCACGGCCTTGAACCGTCCGCGCCACTGCGTAAACTTGCACTTGCCGTCTATCTCGTCGAACCACTTGCGCGGATCGTCGCCGCAATAGACCTTTCCCGTCCGCGCCGAGAATGCCGAGGCCCCCGCGATCTCGAAGCCGGCGGCCTTCGCCGCCGCCAAACTTCCGTCGAAGATGCCCTTGACGTCGCTTTTCGCGAGCTCGTCGCACTTGTTTATGAGCAGGTAGAACGGACGGGGCCATTGAACCTTGTCCCGAAGGAAGGCGATGTCCGGCCCCTGCAAGACGCCGTCCTTTCCGGCGATCGACCAGATGAGGTGGTCGGCTAGGCTCAGATGCTCGCGCGCCTTCTCCTCGTCCGTGTTGCCCGCGTTCGTCCCCTCCGCGGCGGCATCGCCGATGTTCGGCTTGGAGTAGCCGGGCGTGTCGAGAAGCGCGACGTTGCGCCACTTCATGCAGGGCGACTGGATCTGGATCAGCTTCAGGATATGGTAGAACTGAATCTTGGATTCTTCGCTCTGCCCCGCGTTGAACGCATGGGAGATGGCCGTCAGCTCCGCGCGCGTCAGCCGCTGGGTACGGTCGAACGTGTTGAGCGCGAGGATCGATTCCTCGTCGGCATGGGTCAAGTACGTGGGAATCGCCGTCGTCTCGCGGATGCCCTCCGGCAGCAGGTCTGTCTCGCCGAGGATCGCATTGAGAAAGCCGGACTTCCCCGAACTGAACCCGCCACCGATTGCCAGCACATTCTTGTTGGCGAGATGGGGGAACTCGATCAAGTCGCGCAAGTCGCTCAACAGCACGAGCAGCTCGTTGTAGAGCGCGCTCTCGCCGGGGATGCCGACGCCAGCCGCCAACTTGAGAAAATCGGAGCGAATCAGCGTTTCCAGCGCCTTGAACTCCTTGGCTCCGGCGGAAAGCGCGTCGGGCGTGGAAATGAGCGTCGAGATCAGCTTGAAACGATCGTCCGCCACGGTCGCCGGCTTGATCTCTTCTTGCGAAGGGTCGTAGTCGAAGGCTCCGTCAAGGGCATTAGACATTCCACGCCTCCATCCTGTTCAAGATTCCGTTAATCCTACCCAGCGCGTCCCGCCGCTTGCCTTGTCTGGCCTCCCAGGCGCCGCGATCCTCGCTTGACTGGGATTGAAGCTCCTGCATCTGCGCCTTGAGGTTCTGCATCTTGTCTTCCGCGGCTTTCTTGAGGTCACGCCCGTACGCGGCCACGGCCTTGTCGAGAACGTCCCTGATCGGCTGGCGTGTATCGGCGCAGACCTTCTCCAGCTGCGCCGTGAATTCCGCGTCGATGCGCCGCTCCTCCTCTTCCTTCTTGTTGCCGCCGCCGAACAGTCGCCCGAGAAGCCCGCCAAGCAGACCGCCGATGATTCCGCCGAGCCCGGGGACGACGATGTTGCCGAGCCAGAAGCCCGCTCCGGCGCCGCCGGCGCCCATCAGGACCGAGCCGAAGCTGAATCCGCCCTCCCCCGAACCGTCCGCGGCACGCTGTCCGTCCACCGATACGTCGACGTCCGTATCGCCGACCTTTGCGGCCAACCGTTCACCCAAGACCTTATCGGCCTGGCGATTCGCCCGTTCCACAAGATCGCCCATCTCGTCAGGCGCGGCCGAGATGATCGTATTCTTGATGACGGACGAAACCTCAGACGAGCAGTCCTGTCCGCCCTTTGCCATCGAGAGATACAGGGCCTTCTGCGAAAACACCGCGCTGCGTACTTTCTCCTGAATCCGTGCGGCCGCCGGATTGACGCCCTGCCGCATGTCGGCCATGACGTCTTCGACCAATTCGCCAAGGTGCCGCTCGGTGTCCTCCAGCCGTGCCAGGTTCTCCTCGCCCTTCGGGTCGTGGTATGGGCTGGCCAAGGCACGGTTGAGCGGGCCTGTCATCTCGTTGGCGATCGCGCGGATGTCTGTTCCGAACCGCCCGGCGAGATAGTAGTCCTTGCGTTCCTGGAACAGGTTCAGCATCTTCACGAAATCCTCGACGGAATCCTTGGACACCTTGCCGGACACGAAATCCTCCGCCCGGAGGCCGAGCGTAGCCCTAATGGCGTCGACGGTCGCCTTCATGATGGCGGCATGCTCCGATGCGCCCTTCTCGTCCGCCTTTGTCAGCAGCAGGCAGAATTCCGAACGGAACCGCTCCATCTTCTTCAAGAAGTTGAGGCTGTCCTCATGCACCGTGCCGTCGGCCATCGGCACGCAGAAGATGCCGACCGCCCTTTCTTCCACGAATCTGTTCAACGCCGCCTCGTGGGCGGGGTTGGCGCTGCTCAAGCCAGGCAGATCGACGAGGCAGATGTCCGAATAGTCTTTCAGCAGCGGATGGTTCAAGTGGATCACGACGTCCAGCAGTTCCTTCGCGTTCGCCTTTCTGCTCACGAGGTCCATGTTCGCGTTCGAAACGCCGTCCAGACACTCCACCGCGCCGCCTTCCCTCAGTGGATACAAATCCATGCACGGTACGGGCCCGTAACGCAATTCCGTCGATATGGCCGTCTCCGGCGCGATGCCGGTAGGCAGAAGATGCTCCATTCCGAGCCACCTGTTGAGCAACGAGCTCTTGCCGCAGGAGAACGGGCCTACGAGATAGACCTTGAACACGTAATCGCTTATCTGCGCCTTTATGCTTTCGATGCGCCCCGGCAGTTCCTTTCCGTACTCGACGGCGGCCTCTTTCAGCACGGCATCAAGGTCGTCGCAAATCTGAATCAGCTCTTCCTTCCGCTTCGATACGACAATCTCCCTTCTTCCTGCGGCGGTGCCCGCATGAACGGCAGCAGGATCGACGCTTTTTCCGCCGTACGCCGCCAGTTCTTCGGCAGCACCCAACTCAAGACGGAACTTGCGGGACGATAGAAGGAAGAGTCGCATTGTCCCTGCGTCGCGCTGCGGGCAGAGCATGCGCTCTCCCTCTTCCGTCAAAAGTGTGACGCCCCTGCCCTTGAATTCCTCCTCTTCCAGGATCTGCTCAAGAACCTCGCGCTTCCAGCCGGATTCCTCCGTACGCTCGAACAGCCATTCCGGCAAAGTCCTGATCGCATCTTCGCCGTCAGAGAGGAAGAGCATGTCAAGGTGATCCCCTTCCTCCACCTCGTTGTCGTCGCGCCAGCGATTCCAATACTTCCCGGCATCGTATTCGACGGATCGTTCGGCACCGTCTGATTCGACGAGATCGATACTTCCGTTGTAAAGTTTCCACCTGTAGATTCGGCCATCAAGAATCGCAAACAGGTCTTTGAGCGTACGCGTGTTCGACTTCAGTGTCTTTTCGCCCATGGCTATCCGATCCCCTCAGGTCAAGCCTTGTTCAGTTCGCCGCGCACAGCAGAGAAGTATGAAGGCGCGTCCACGGCCTTGTCGGCGGGAATGGCCTTCATGCCCGCGTTGACGGCCGCCAGAGCCGTACCGGCATTGGATGGATCAAGCTTACCGTTGACGGCATCGACGACAGGCTTGAACGAACCGACGATGGACAATGCGCTTTTCATCCCGTTCGAGAACTTCACAAGCGTCGGATTGTCCCATTTTAGCGACGCGCCGCTCGCGAACAGCATGCCCATCGCGTCAGGCGTGACCTCGAATCCCTTGGATTCCTTCATCTCCTGAACCAGTCCGGCCATGCCCGCGAAATTGCAGGCGGCCTTCTCGTCCGGCGAAAGCGCGTCGAACGCAGCCTTGTCGAACGGGAAGTCCTTGTCGAGGTACTCCTTGTACTTCTCGAAGGAACCACCGAATTCAGGATCGTCGAACGCCTTGTCCGCCTTGTTCATCTGGTAGCCAAGCTTTGCGCCGTCCTTCTCGTCCACGCCCATGAACGCCCCAACGATTTGCAATCCAAGCACGACCATGACGTCGTATGGCGGAGGAATGATCAACGCCAGGCTTTTCATTGCCTCCGGATTCTTCAAAACCGTGCTTAGGCAGGCTCCGACCTTTGACCAGAATCCTGTTTCCTTTGTTTCGACTTCCTTGACAGAGCCCTCGTTGACCTCATTCATTTTGATTTTCCTTTCTTAATTGAACTATTGCTGATAAAAGGGCAAAACGAAATTGTGCACCTATCGGTCCGAACATCCGACAAGTCGTCATCTGCCCTAGATAGCGCCAAGAAGAACGCCCGATACTGATCCGCCAATGCCTTTATGCTCGGCAAAAGCCTGACGAGCCGCGCGAGGAGCGTATCGACGCCCTGCTTCTGACAGGCGAACTCCAGCACTGGGAATCTGTCGCGTCCAGCATGTTCGTAGTCGCGGACCAAGCGACATTCGTCAAGAAGTCGTGCGTCGTCCTGAGCATAGTACGCAAGTGTACTCTCGCGCAAGACATTGTCCTCTTCCGGCGACGTTTCAGCCTCGGTGTTGTACTTGGCTGTAACCTGCACCTGAACGGCCTTCGTCCAGTCACCGCTGAACACGATCGCCCTGCCGGGAGTCAGATTCGAGAGAAAGGCCATCTGATCTTCGTCAAGGCCCATCGTGTGGCCCACGGCATCCTTGTCGTCCTGCGCGAAGATACGGTGTATGATCTTCGTGTTCGTGTTCTTCAGCACATCTGGCGTCAGCTTGCAGGGTATCTGATCGGCGATCACGAGCGATTCGCCGTACTTTCGGATTTCGGCAAGCATGTCCGAAAACGTCTCTGCGGCCTGCTTCTGAGATGTTCCGCCGCCTGGCTCGGGTTTTGCGAGCAGGCGATGCGCCTCTTCCACAAGCGTGATGTGGTGGAACTTTCTCCCGCCACTCTTCTTGAATTTACGTTTCACGGCCTGGAGCAGATTCGTAAGAACGAAACCGATGACGAGCGATTTCTGCGCGCCATTGGGAATCGGCTCCAGCTCAAGGACGACCTTCTGCTCGATGAGCTTTAGAAAATCCACCGAACGCGGCGTATCGAGCATGAAACCCTTCGCGCCAAGCGTCAATCCCTGTAGACGTGCCTTGATGGATCCGATGTAGTCCTTCTTGAGGCGGGCGTCAAAACCCTGCTCATCAACGACCGTTTCGGTCTTCTTCAGGACATCGCTCAAGGTGGGGAAAGCGAATACACCGGGCGCAAACGGACCCATCTCGGGATCGGCCTTGCCATCCTTGTCTTTCACATAGGGGTACTTGCGGTTCTCGCTTGTGCCGATGTTCCAGCCGTAGTCTTCGTAGCAGGCGTAAATGGCGCGTTCGATGAGCTGCGGGATGGCTGCCTCCATGTCGAACGCCGCCGATATGCTCGCCATGAGCATGTCGACGCGCGCGGTGACGCTCTCGCCGGGAATCATCTCGAACGGGTTCAGGCGGAACGGCGCGACCGTCTCGTCGCCGAGGGTGAACACGAGCAAGTCCTTGCAGAGGCTGTTGCGCAGCCCGCGATATTCTGTCTTGGCCGGCTCGATGACAAGGAACGGCCACCCGCTTTCGAGAAGCAGCGTCTGGCACGTCGTGGTCTTTCCGCTTTTCGTCACGCCAGCCACAAACACGTGGCTGTCAAGCGAACTCTTCACCAGCGAGACCGTGCACTCCTTGCATTCGTTACCGCTCTTGACGAGCGTTCCCAACGGCAGCAAGTCCTTTTCATCAAGCGGCTTTTTGTCTTTTCCCAGAGCATCCGGGACGTTCAAGCCGAACTCGACTTCCTTCTTGAGGCGAAGTCCGACAACCTCTTTTTTGGGCAGGCTCGCCATCAAGGCCAATTCCCGCGCGCTCATCCAATTGCCGGAATAAAGCACTTTCTCCTCGAACTTGCCACCCACTGCCGCCATGCCACAGTATTCAAGCGACTTCGACTGGACGCACGGCAGCCATGGCTCGATCTCGGGGCATTGGTGCAGAGGAACGTATGGCAATGCGAAGTTTTCCAGCTGGCGTCGCTCTCCTTCGTCAGGATCGTATGGTGCGAACGGAACCATGTTCGCCGTCTCCCCCGCGAATATCGAACGTGCCACGCTTGAGAGCTTGCTAACGACGTTGGCGTTAGCCCCCATCAACGCCACGTTCACGACGAACGCGCCTTTGCCGCGCGCATAGTCCAGACGAGGGATCAATACGTCATCGAAATACTTCACCCAATCCGCTGCATCCTTGTTCGTCAGATCGCGCGTAGTGGAAACCGATATGCCGTCGGTTTTACCTGCTGCATCTCCAGCGGTTAGACTCCCGCCTTTCCCCGCCGTGTCGGTATCCTGCTCGCTCGTGCCGCCGCCAATCGTGCGAGTGGCTGTACGCGAATGTTGGGAACTTGTGCCCGTGTGCCCTTCCTTGTCGTTTTCCGTCGTGCCATTCGTATCGCCGTCTGCCACGGCCAAGCTGTCGTTTCGGTTTGTTCCTTGGCTGTGCGCCGATGAAAAACTCCAGTTCTCGCCGTAGTTCAGCGTCCGATTGACGTTGACGCTGGAGTTCTTGCTGTTCTGCACGGACACCTTCGACAATGCCGAGAAGAAACCGTACGTTGAAAACACGTTCCTTCTGAGTTCCGCAAGGCTCTCGGTCGTAATCGGCTTTGCGATCACCATGAACGCGAAGTCGTCGCCCTGCATCACGTCCACCAGCCGGTCGATGCCTCGAAACGCCTGCGCCTCCTTGTCCTTCATGCCTCCTGGAACGCCCGCTAGGATTTGGCAGCAGCCATCTTTACCCACGTAGCCATTCAGCAAATCATGTATGCGTTCCTTCTCGCTACGCAAGAGCGCATCCGACACCTTGCTACCCCTGAAGTTCCCGACCAGCGCGGGCTTCAGGAACGTCTCGCCCTTCGCCTTGACGGACGTATCGCCTTTTTTCTTCTTCGCAAGGCAGTCTCTTGAAAACCCGAAATAGAAGCGGACTCCGCTTTTCCCCTTCTCGCCTAAGACGAGATAGATCAGGTTCACGCCCGGAACTGCCATGCAGGAAAACACGTTCTCAAGCGCCTCCAGCTGGGGCGCCTCGTCCTCGTACGTGATCTCTTCGATGCGGTAGAGGCAAATCTCGTTGATGTCAATCAGGTCAGGGACTTCATGACAGATGTCCGGCACGACGTCGCGCGAGCAGCCGACACGCAACCATTCTTTCCATTGATTTTGTACGGTCTCGGCGGAAGCATCGGCCTGCCATCCGGATGTTGCAAGTGCTTGTGCCGCTCTCACCGGCAGGTTGTTCTTCATCACAGCTTCTCCCACTTGCTCCAGCGGAAGCAGGTCATCGCGCCACCGAACTTGCGGCCGTCCCAGGCTCGGCAGCCGACGGCGGGCAGGACGCCCCCGATGCGGACGAACTTGGGATCCGCGCCCACGAAAATGAGCTTGCGCGCGCCGCTCCACCAGCGGCACGTCGCGCACTTCTTCTGCGCTATCGGTATGTCCAGTTGCGCCATGTCGTGTCCTTTCGTCTTTCTCGCATGGCGCGCCAAAAAGCGGCGTCCCCTGCGGTGGTCCTTCGGAGGCGACTGGTATGCCTGAACGGGAAACGCACGCAGGGGACACCGTAAAGACAGCTTCCTCTTGCGCTTACGCCTTCCCGTCAGAACGATTACCAGTCTTCCCGAAGGACGGCGTCGCGTTGAAGTTTAGCATATTGCTTATCTGAACACAAGCGACTTTCGCCACCAGCAGACAGATGCGCGACACACCTTACATCCCGGCCAGACACCCAGCCGCTATCGGATAATACGCATCTGTGAGGGAGAAATTATGCAGGAAAACAAAAATTTTTCACTCGCCGTACAGGGCCTCGACGGCGGCGATCATGCGGCCAACGCGGAACTTGATCTGCCGAAGCGCGTTGACGGTGATGCCGAGACGGGCGGCGACCTTGTCTGGCGGTTCGCCATCGAGCGCGTAGGCCCGATATGCCGCCACCGTTCGGGCGTCCAGCATGGTTCGCGAAAGGACATGCTCGACGGCGGCGGCGTGACGCGCCTCATTCAGGCGCTGATCGACATATTCTGCCGCATCAGGCGTCTCTGTCAGCAACTCGACGTCATCGGCAGAAATCTCGCGTCCAGCTCCACGCGCGAGGGCGCGGCGGTGGCGATCAATGAGCAGCCGCCGAACCATCGTCCCAAGATAGGCGCGAAAACGCCCCTTCTCCGGCCGGTACGTGCCCGCCCGCAGCACATCCACCAGTCGCACGAAGATTTCCTGCACTATGTCGTCCGCATCAGCCACTCCGATGTCTTCGCGCACGCTCACGAACTGGCGGATGACAGGCGTATAAAGCTCCACGAACCGCGACCATTCGGCGGCATCGTCGCCGTTCGCATATTCGGCGATCTTGCGAAGCAGTGTCTTGGGCGTGTCGGGGATCATAGTGGCTAGTGGTTAGTGTGAGGGGAGGACGGGGCGGGAGAAGTCGTCATTTGGAGGCCAGGCGGAACCCCAGCCCTTGGAGTCCGGAGTAACATGGTTAACGAGATTGGTCGGGGTGCGCACGTAGATGCGCGTACCACGCGGAGCGGGAGCATCGCCGCCGAAATAGACGTGCAGGAGGTTCGAACAGCCGCCGAACGCCGCCTGTCCCACATCCAGAAGCCCCTTGCCAAAACGCACCTCGCGCAAGGCGAAGCAGTCGCCAAACGCATAGCCTTCCACATGCTTCAGCGAATCTGGAAACGTAACCGTTTCCAGACGTGGACAGCCGAAGAACGCCGCCGCATCGACCGATTCCACGCCCTCCTCCACCGTGACCTGCCGCAGATTCTGCCACTTCTTGAACTGGTCTGGCCAGACGCGCCCCATGGCGGCCTTCACGACGACCGCAGTCACGCCGCCAGAGTCAATGCCCCACACCTCTTGCGGATGCGCCACCCACAGCACACCCGGCGGCGGCTGGGGACGCGGCTGTCGCGCGAGCGTGCCCCTCCCGAAAAGCGCAACGGCCATGCCCCCCGCAACAGCCAGCCCGCAAAGGCCAGCCAGCGCCCACGGCCATTTCCTGCCGCCGCCATTCTTCCCGGATTCCAGCATCGGCGTGCGCAGTTCAGGGGTGTCGGAGAGCAGCCGCGGCAGGTTCGTCTGCCAGAACGAATCAAACGCCAGCAACAGGTCGAAAGGCGAAGCGGCCTTCCGTCCCCCTACCTCCGTCGAAACCGTTGGCGGCTCGTACCACATGCCCGTCAGGAGCCGGAAGAAAAGGACGCCGAGCGCGTACCAGTCCGCCGCCGCAGTCGCGGCCCGCCCGGCACGCACCTCGGGCGCGAGATAGACGTAAGTGCCCATCACGGGGCGCGTGCCGGTGGTCTGTCCCTCGATGAAGGTCGTCGTGACGTCCAGCCGGCTGCGAAGCTTGTCGTCGAAGATGCGGGAGATGCCGAAGTCGGAGAGGACGGCGTGCCCGGTACCGTCAATCAACACGTTCTCAAGCTTCACGTCGCGGTGTACGATGCCGTACGCATGGAGGTAGACCAGTTCCTCCGAAAGATCGCGATACCACCCGAACAGCCGCTCGTTTGAAATGCCGCCGCGCCGACGCGCATCCTCCAGCGTCTCCGGCTCGCCGTCCGCGTTCAGCACCAGGTCCATCGTGAACCAGGGATTTCCGGTTGTCTCGTCCACTCCCACATCTCTCACCTTCACGAGATGCGGATGGTCCAGCGCGGCCAGCAGCTTCGCCTCGGCGCGGAAGCGTTTCTCGAGAAACTCCCGGTTCTTCGCGCCGCCCGTGAAAAGCTTGAGTGCCACGCGCGCGCCGCCGGCGTCCTCCGCCTCGTAAACTGTCCCCATGCCACCATGCCCCAACACGCGCACAAGGCGGTATGGCCCGATTTCCTCTGGTGTGGGCAAACTCACATCGACTCTTCGGCGATTTGCTCGGCACGAACGAGCCATATTCGACCTGTAGTGCCAATGATCGGCCTATCGGTACGTCTCGCGGAGGTGCGTCACGGAGAAAGCCTTCTTGAAGGCATCGAGCGTGAGGCCGGGAACCGTCGGCGAGAACGTGCTCGTGCGGGATTCGCCCGGGTAGAGAGTGAAGGAGTTGTCGTCGAACTCGCCGCGCGTCTGCCAGACGTTCGCCCACACGAAGAACGCGGGCTTGTCGGC
>JAEEGL016222929.1_pt1 | contig 12572 bp, 11 predicted proteins | sample 9134231 | NCBI WGS metagenome assembly JAEEGL01 (sample SAMN16246548, study PRJNA631951) | gut metagenome | biome: gut microbiome; feature: rumen; material: fiber-attached | host: Bos | place: Iran: Karaj | collected 2018-10
CACGAGTGGGTGCTGAAGGCGTAGAGGAGACCCACCCTATCCCTCCCTACAGGGAGGGGACTGAGTTACATTGTACTAATAACTAATCAGTTTAACATAATGCACACTGTGTTCAACATAAACTAATCTATATGAAGAAAATCATACTATCGCTAATACTTGCTACAGCAGCACAGTATTCTTTCTCTGCCACGCCCGACAGCATCAAGACGCTGGTTACAGACTTTGATTCCGTCGTACAGATTGCAGAAAAAGACTATGCTCCATTCAAATTCAAAGTTACGAAGAACAACAAGAAAGAGTACGAGAATTTTAAGAAGTCGCTTATTAAAGACATCAAGAAACAAAGGAGGACATGGCAAGATGCTGTTTGTGCCTATGTTGGTTGGTTCGACGACCATCATTTTTATGTATATGGTAAAACTCAGGATGTTAAAGTCAATTATTCAAAATACGCAAGAAAAAGCATAGAGTATCGGAAACTGATGGATGAATATCAACCCCAACCTATGTCTTGTAAAGTTGATGACTATACATGGCTTATTCGTTTCCCTTCTTGTGAACATACAACCGAATGGGCCGAAAGGAGTGCCCGAGAATACATAAATTCAGGATGTCCTAATCTTATTATTGATATTCGAGGCAATGGTGGCGGACAGGATGATTCATATCAGCCATTTATGCAATTGCTGTTTGATACCCCTGATTGTTCAAGGGATGGGTGTGTATTTCGATATACGGAAGCTTCTATCAAGAAAAGAGCTGGATTAACAGATGAGATTCTTAAAGGATATGGACTTCCTACGGACTTTGCCAATACTCCAGAGTATGTCGTTTGGATAAAAGATGGGGCTACATTCAATTATGATCCAATAAGTACCTTCCCCAAGAAAGCGGCTATTATCGTTGACAATGGTGTTGCCAGCTCAGGAGAGGAACTGGTATTGGATGCGAGGTTGGCCAGCAAGCGCACAAAAATTTACGGAAGTGACAATACTTTAGGCTGTATAGATACTGGCAATTGTTGGGAGTATATTCCTGCAGGTCGAAACATCACCATTATGTATCCCTCATCATACTCCACACGTTGGGAAAAGGGTACGTGTGTCGATCCAACAGGCATCGCTCCAGATGTTCGTATTGATCTCCCTTATCCAAAACGCCTTACCGACAACATCGATGAGTGGGTGCTGTGGGTGGCAGAGGACATGAAAAAGTAATATTCATAAAACTTACAGTTTTTTATTCAGCACACTGAGTGGCGTCATTCAGTGTGCTGAATTGTGTTTTCGTAGAAGCGGCTGTCAAACTTGCTAAAAGCTTTGACGAGGTTATGCCAAAGCTTTGATGAAAGTATATGAAAGCTTTCGTCGAATCATTCTAAAGCTTTGGTAGGAGTGAACGAAAGCTTTGGCAGTATCTGTTCAAAGCTTTGACGGAGTTCCGCCAAAGCTTTCGTTGAATCAATCTAAAGCTTTGGTGAAAGCAAACGAAAGCTTTAATCGCTAATCTCTATTTGCTTCTATTCACGAAGTGTTTAACAGCCATTAAACAGTCGTTTAACAACTGTTTAATGGCTGTTATTGTTCGCGTTCTGCGTCACATCCAAAAGTGTGGTGTGCGGACGGAAAGACGATTCAGTGCGTCATATTGACGTTTTGGTAATATATAATTAACTTTATTGAATATAAAAGACTAAGTCGTAAAAATTTTGTGTTAAGAAGTAACGAACACAAATAATATGATAGAAAGATTTCTTGCAAAAACGGATTTTGACTCATACGAAGATTTCCTCGCAAACTATAAGGTAAACATTCCTGATGACTTCAACTTCGGATATGATGTTGTGGATAGATATGCAGCAGAATATCCTGACAAGGAAGCCATCTTGTGGACTAACGATAAAGGGGAGGAAAGACATATCACATATAGCGCACTGAAGCATCTGAGCGACCAGTGTGCATCATTCCTCATGAGTATAGGTATAGATAAGGGTGACAGGGTTATGCTTATCCTCAAGCGTAGGGTTGAATGGTGGATTACGATGGTTGCACTCCATAAGATTGGTGCTGTGGCTATCCCTGCCACACACATGCTTACTGACAAGGATATCATCTACCGATGCCACATGGCTGGTATATGTTGCATTATTGCTTGTGGTGACCAGATTGTACTCAAGCACATCCAAAGAGCACGACGATTCTCACCAATGTTGCGCCATTGTATCTCGGTAGGTCCTTCAGTTCCTAACGGATGGTACGACTATAATCGTGGACTGGCTGAGGCTGAGCCTTTCGTTGCTCCTAAGCGCAATAGCGTTACGGACAACTTCCTCCTCTACTTCACGAGTGGAACGACTGGCGAGCCTAAGATGGTGATGCACGACTATTCATATCCTCTTGCACATATCATCACAGCACGCTTCTGGCACAATCTGCATGACGGTGACGTACATCTCACTCTTGCCGACACAGGTTGGGGTAAGGCTGTATGGGGCAAGTTCTACGGACAGATGATTTGTGGTGCTACGGTCTTCGTATATGACTATGAGGGTAAGTTCGAGGCATCGGAGCTGCTTGATGTATTGCAGAATCATCGTATCACATCATTCTGTGCACCTCCTACCATCTATCGTATGCTTCTGCTTGAAGACGTGACAAAGTATAATCTGTCTTCGCTCAGATGGTGTACAACGGCTGGTGAGGCTCTCTCTCCAAGCGTGTTTGACGAGTGGGAACAGAAGACTGGCATCAAGATATATGAGTCATACGGACAGACAGAGACTACACTTGTTGTGGGCACATATCCTTGGGTCAAGCCTAAGGCTGGAGCAATGGGAAGACGTAATGCTCAGTTCGATATTGATGTTGTGGATGAAGAGGGCAAGCACGTAGCACCAATGGTGCATGGCGAACTCGTTATCAAGGTTGGCGAAACAAAGCCTCTCGGTCTCTTCAAGTGTTACTATCGTAATGAGGAGATGACGGAGAAACGCATACAGAATGGATTGTACTATACTGGCGACATCGTGTATTACGACGAGGATGGTTACCTATGGTATGTCAGTCGTTCGGACGATGTCATCAAGACTTCTGGTTATCGTGTCGGTCCTTTCGAGGTAGAGTCTGCTCTCATGACTCATCCATCTGTTGTGGAATGTGCCATCACTGCTGTGCCTGACCCAATACGTGGACAGATTATCAAGGCTACCATTGTGCTCACTCCTAAGTATCGTGACATGATTGCCGATTCTGATGCACAGCGTAAGCAACTCATCAAGGAACTTCAGGATCACGTGAAGCACGAGACAGCTCCATACAAGTATCCTCGTGTCGTAGAGTTCGTAACTGAACTGCCTAAGACCATCAGTGGTAAGATACGCAGGGCGGAAATCAGGGGAAAAGAAAAAAATTAAGATTTAAGAATCTAAAATAAAGAGTTAAGGATTTGACCATTACGTGTTTGCTTTACAGTAAGCAAATGCGTAATGGCCAAACTTTTCTTCTCCCTTGGGGGAGTTAGAGGGGGCCTATCGGTTCGGATAGACCACTTCGTTAGATGCTGTTCCGAGTCCTCCGTACCAGTTGGCACAGCGGATAGAGAAGCATGCACCTTCTTCGGTATCATCAGGAACAACATATTCGTTCTTGGTGGTGAAGGTAACCACATCGCCGTCTATGAGTATGGCATAGCAGTAAGCATCGGGAACATCCTTCCATTGCAGAGTCCTGCGTCCCTTGATAGTAAGTTCGGGAGCCAGAACAAGTTGGCAACTCTCCTGCGGATTCCAGTTGCCGAGAACCTTATCTATTGTGTAATTGTTGGCTTCCTTATCAGTTAGTGTTCCATTGAACTTGACTGTTACTTCCTTGTTCTTCGTGTTCTTGTACGTCTTCTTTCTGTTGCTTGTGTCTATCGTTGTGCCATCTGCTGTATGGCTATTATATTCGGCAAACAGTCGAGGAAGTGTTCCGTGCATATCTCGCCATGCTTGTTCGCATGGTACAATGTTCATGCGTGTATTGAGCCACACCACCTGCGGAGCATTCTTCCAAGGACGTCCAAGGAAGTATTTGTTGTTCTGCTCTTCTGGTCCATTGATGGTGCAGTTATTGAATACATAACCATACTTCAGTTTATTTTCAGTGGCTGCTGCTGTTATGATGTCCTTGCTACCAGCCTTGCCACGTGAGAGCATTGTGAGTTCACAGTCGTTGAAAAATACAGTTCCGCCACCACAGATGAAATCTACCGTACCGTTTATCTTGCATCCCTCAAGGTACGTCGTTCCCTCATTGTTCGTATAATATGTGTCCTGTGTACTTGTCAGCATCACGTTCTTAAGAATATTACCCTTGCAACGCTTCTCGTTGAGAGCTACCGAACGATTGGCAAACGCCTTAGGGTCGTTCTTGTAGTTGCACCATAGCTCCAAGTCCTGAATGTATGTACTATCAGCACGGTTGAGATAAAGTGTGGCAGTTATTCCTATGCCTTCATGACGTGGTATGTTGACTATCTTGGTGTCCTTCCAGTTCTCGCCTATGATAGACGTGTTCGGAGTATGGAGTATAGTCATAGGACTTGGGAAACGTACAGTATCACCATTCTCTACCGTTGTTATCGTATCGCCATCTCCCTTTACGATATAATAGTCCGACTTGATGAATATGCGGAAACGTCTCTGCATATCATCCCTTGCGTTAGCTCTGTGAATGGCATCAGTGAAACTACCACTATCGGGAACTACGAAGTCATACACCCATCGTTCCCTCTGTGCATAAGTCCTTGCCATGCACATCATCATTATGATTATCACTGATATTATCCTTCCCATAATCCTGTAAGTTATATTCAGTTGCTACTAATTAAAGTTCGCTATGCGACTGTAAAAAAATGCTGTATCCACGTAAAAAAATCGTTACATCCGTATATAAAGTTTGCTGTAGCTCGATAAAAACTTTGCTACATCGTGATACGAAATTGTTCAGAAATCCTTGAACGTTCGTTCAGAGGCTCTGAACGAATATTCAAAGCCTTTGAACAATCGTTCAAGGGCTTTGAACAAATGTTCAAAGGCTTGTGAATATTTTTTTATCGGCTACTAACGAACTTTTTATCGTGGTATAGCGAACTTTTTATCCGTGTATGACGAACTTTGTTTCCAATGCAAAAGTACTTTTTATTTGTGGAAACAACAAGTGATTAAGCATGTTTTATTTATGTGCAGCCAAATAACTTACATCATCATCGGAAGTTAGTACTCAATTCCGAAGCGAAGAAGACCAATGATGCGTTGATTGCTTTCTTGAGAAATGAAGTGAATGGTAGGTTGCAGATATGTGTGCTCTGTTAAAGGGAACTTGCATGTCAATTCTGTTGCCCATTCGTCTGCATCATTGAAGTGGGCATAGTCGCTGAAGAGTCCAAGTTCAGCTTTCCCAATGTCGAGTTTTCCACCAATGCCAGCAAAGTCACGGCAGTAGCTGCTTGAGTGGAATGCGTGTGAGTAGCCACCAATAAGTGTAAGTGTGTTTGACACTTTCTGCTCTGCGTAAGTCCAGAGTGAAGTGCGTGTCTTCTTGCCTTCTATGTCGTCAAGTTCGCCATAGTGGAGACAAGCACCGAGAAAGTAATGGCTACCGCGATATTTGTATTCGCCCTGTGTAATGGTGAAGATACCATCGCTGTTAGGGCAGAAGCGGAACGCATTTTCACGTCCCCAGAAGTGGTTGTAGCCTACACCATTGTATAATGCTGCGACAAAGCCGAAGTGCTCATCGTCATGTTTGAAGTGTATTCCAAGTGATGCCACAGGATAGTTGGCAATAGGATAATTGCTCGAAAGAGTAGGGTAGATGCCACATGAACTATTGGTGAAGAGTGATGTGACATCACTTGCAAAGCAGTCCTCATTGACATGATGCACACCAGCAAGTATTGAGTTGTGCTCGTCAATGTCCCACTCTACGGCTGCAATGGAGAGTCCGAGTGCGAGGTTATCTATCTCTATGTTGGAGAATGTCTGGATGTCATTGGCAATAGACTCTGGATTGCTCTTGGCAGAACTGATGGTTGATGCTCTGAGTCGTACCTTATCTGACAATGGCAGTTCTGCATTGAGACGTAGAAGATTGACATAGTTGTTGTCACCCTTGAAGTTTGTCTGTAGTTCCGAAGTGTATTCTATACCCACTGTTTGGGCATAGACATTAAGGCTGCCACTCATGAGTGCAGCCATCAAAATGATTAGTAAATTTCTGTTCATCTGTTTATTTTTGTTGCAAATATATGTTATTAAATACATTATATGTAAACATTGGTAGCAATAATACCTACTCAAAAGGTAAAAATACTCAGAAGTGAGTAATTGTTAATTGGTATTTTGACACGGAGATTGAATACTAATAACATGTTTTTAGTATGCCAAATGTTTCCAACGAATACTCATTCGTATACAAGCAAAATGTGAACTTTTGATGTGCTTACCCACATAACTGACTAAAACACTCATTTTTAGGTATTGCGTCATCCGTTTTTTCGCCATACCTTTGCAGAGCAAATTCATAATACAAAGCACTATGACAAGAAACATTAAGATTATTATTTTGTGGCTAACGACCGTTTGTGGCTTTGCTTGCCACTCCATTTGTGATGTTCTCCCTATGTTTTGGGGTAAGGACATGGCAGTAATGGACGTCAATGGCAATGTGGACCAGGGAATGATAGTATTCATGATGACACTCTCGTTCCTTGTCCCTTGCTGTGGTCTGTTGTGTATGATGTTCAGAAAGAATTGGACAAATTATGTAAATGTAGCGCTGGCTTGCATCATTGCTCTCTTCAATGTGGCTCATCTTTGCATGGAGATACCTTCTGACAATGCTGGTCAGTACGTTATACTTCCATTGCTGGTTGTAGTGGGATTCATCCTTGCATACCAGAGTGTTAAAGCAATTAAGGAGGAATAGGTTATGGGATTATTAAGCAAATTGTTTACCAACTGTGCGCATCCAAAAGGACGCATGGGAAAACTGATGCTCCAGTTCATGAATACGTGTCATGCACCTCTGACAAACTGGGGACTTGACCTTGTGAATATTGAAGACCGTTGGACGATGCTTGATATAGGCTGTGGAGGCGGAGCAACGATAAAGCGACTGTTGAAACGCAGTAAGGATGCTCATGTCTATGGTCTTGACATCTCAGAGGAAAGTGTTGCTAAAGCCCGTAAGGTCAATGCGGATGTACTCGACAAGCAGGTGTTCGTGGTACAGGGTACGGCAGACAAGTTGCCATATAACGATGAACATTTCAATCTCGTGACAGCTGTTGAGACTGTATATTTCTGGCAAGACCTGCCTAAGTGCTTCAAGGAAGTAAACAGAGTCTTGAAACAAGGCGGACGATTTGCCATCATGCTTGAGGTGGTTGAGACTGATAGCAAGTGGACAAATGTGGTAGAGGGTATGGTGGTCTATCCTCCTGAGGAACTCAAGTTGATGCTTGAGGATGCTGGTTTTGTCGATACCGAAGTACATTACAAGAAACCATCATACGCCACAATCATCGGAACAAAAAATTGATAATAAGTAAACAATATATAAAGGATATGAACGCAACAATTGTAGTTTATGGTTCCTCAACAGGAACATGCGAGGCTATTGCCGACAAGATTGCCAAGAAGCTGGGATGTGAGGCTGTCAATGTACAGAACCTCACTGCAGACGTGGTAAATAACAACAAGAACCTCATACTCGGAACATCAACATGGGGTGCTGGCGAGATGCAGGATGACTGGTATGATGGTCTGAAGGTATTGCAGGGAGCAGACCTTTCAGACAAGACCATTGCACTCTTCGGCTGTGGTGACTGTGGCTCTTATAGTGACACTTTCGTAGGTGGAATGGGAGAATTGTATAATGGAATCAAAACAAGTGGCGCACACTTTGTCGGTTCTGTCGGTACTGACGACTATTCCTTTGATGACTCAGAGGCACTTGTTGATGGTAAGTTCATTGGCTTGCCACTTGATGACGTGAACGAGGATGACAAGACAGACTCGCGTATTGATGCGTGGATAGCAGATATTCTCCCAACACTATAATATTGCAATTGGACTATGTTACAGATGATGATGGATAATGGTGTGGGACAGATGGTAGTTCCATCAGAAATCAAGGTATTGATGAACCATATTTATGAATACAAGAAAGGAGTACGTAGGATGATTCTTTTCACTTGTCCACGACGCTTTGAACAACAAGCTTGCATTCGCCTAAAAAGTCAGTCAATAGACTACGTTGCTCAACCAGCAGGTCGTGATAATGTTAACATTTATTTTGGTCGTCGTGAATGCCTTGATGCCATCCGTCTGTTTGTCACTCGTCCTCTTCATGAGTTGACACCTGAGGAGGACTTCATACTTGGAGCAATGCTTGGGTACGACATCTGTGTGCAGTGTGAAAGATACTGCGAGAGAAAGAACAAATATGGCAAGTGCTAATTTTATTCAGAATAATATAGATTAATTTGGCAACAATAATCATTGGACTGCTCATTCCGCTGCTTGGCACGATGCTGGGTTCAGCCTTTGTTTTCTTCATTCGTGACAAGATACCAGAACTGGCACAGAAGACCATGCTGGGATTTGCGTCAGGTGTGATGGTGTCTGCATCTGTGTGGTCACTGCTTATTCCTGCCATTGACTCATGTAGCAATAGTGGCAAGTGGGCTGTCATACCTGCTGCTGTTGGTTTCCTCGTAGGAATACTGTTTCTGCTTTCCATAGATTGCATTGTACCTCATCTGCATATCGGTACGGACAAGCCGGAAGGTATGAAGATGCATCTGTCACGCACGTCGATGCTTACCTTTGCTGTCACCATACATCACTTGCCAGAGGGCATGGCTGTAGGTGTGGTACTTGCTGGAGTGAACAGTGGTATGACCAATATCTCGTTTGCAAGTGCGATGGCAGTTGCTATTGGTATTGCTATACAGAACATTCCTGAAGGTGCAATCGTGTCTATACCTATGCGCTCTGCTGGCAAAAGCCGTTGGCGTTCGTTTGTCATTGGCACATTGAGTGGTGTGGTTGAACCAGTCGGTGCATTGGTTGTTATGTTACTCTTAGGAGTCACGTTGCCAATCCTTCCATACATGTTGAGTTTCGCTGCTGGTGCGATGTTGTATGTAGTAGTGGAGGAGATAATCCCAGAAGCTTCAAATGGTCAACATTCTAATCTCAGTACCATTGGCTTTGCCATCGGTTTTGTACTGATGATGGTATTGGATGTGGTTATGGGATAGTTAATTTGAATGTTAAATCTTTAGTTTGTGCCTCTGGTACAAACAAAAATGGCTCCCGTCTTTCACAAGAAAGGAGCCATACTTTTGTAAAAACAATAATCATATAAACTATTCAAATGATCTACTATGAAAACATACCTAAACGATTTTAGGTTGTATATATTCCTTTACATTGTCCTTGAATGAGTCACCTATCGGCAAAGTTGTACCATCAATCAACTTAACGTTGTTCTTTGCCACTTCTGCCACCTTGCTCATGTTGACAATGAATGACCTATGGATGCGGACAAAACCGTGATTGTCTATCATCGTTATTATCTTGCTTATCGGCATGAGCGTCATCAGTTTCTCACCTCCTTCAAGATAGATGCGCAGATACTCGCGCATTGACTCTATATACTTTATCTCAGGGATATTGATACGTGCCACCTTGTGGTCTGCCTTGAGGTAGAGCACATTGTCGTCCGTTGGCTGTATGTTCTGCTCTGCCTGCAACAGCTGATACTGACGCTTTACCTTCTCTGCCGAATGTTGGAACTCAAGAAGTCCGAACGGTTTGAGCAGGTAGTCAACTGCATTGACCTTGTAGCTGTCGAGTGCGTACTCGCTGTATGCTGTGGTGAATACTACGAGTGGAGGATTGGTGAGTGATGCTACGAAGTCAAGACCATTAAGCTCAGGCATGTTGATATCCACAAATATTGCATCCACACTCTGCTGTGCCAATACCTGTTGAGCTTGAATAGCATCGCTGCATGCCTCTACGAGGGTGAGGTATGGTGTGCGCTCTATCATCGACTTCAACTGTATAAGAGCCAGTGGCTCGTCATCAATGGCAAGGCATCTTATCATTGCTGTGTTATCGGTATCTGTAACCATACTTCAAAAGTCTTTTCTTCGTTTTCTTTTATCCTTAATATATAATCATCGCCATAGATGAGTTCGAGTCGTTTGCGTGCGTTCTCTATTCCTATGCCGTGGTGATTGTCTTTCTTTGTCTGTTCCATAATGCTGTTGACGCAGAGGAACGATAGATGTTCGTGAGAGTCATCGTAGCTGACGTATATGTTGATGAAACTTTGCTGACGGTTGCTCACTCCGTGCTTGAAAGCGTTCTCCACAAAGCAGATGAACAGGAGTGGTGGAACCATCACGCCACCCATGTTGTCGGGAGTGCTGACCTGTATGTCAACATTTGTGGAATAGCGAATCCTCATAAGTGAGATGTACAGCTGTATGAATTGTATTTCCTTGTCGAGCGGTACGAACTTCTCACCACTGTCGTAGAGCACGTAACGCATCAGTTTTGAGAGGTCTATGATGGTACGCTTGGCAGTTTCCTGGTCAATATCTACGAGTGCGTGGATATTGTTGAGTGTGTTCATGAAGAAGTGCGGGTTAATCTGATACTTCAGATATTCCAGTTCCATCTTCAGTTTCTCCTTTTCCAGTGTCAGCAGTCTGCTTCGTGTCATACTTGCATTGATGAGTGAAACTATGCCGAGGTCAACACCCATCATCAGGAGTGCAATGACTATACGTCCCATGAGTGGAGCACGCAATAGTATGTACTTAGGACCTATCTTGTCATGACGGTGTGCCGACGGATGAAGTTGCTCGTTGTGTCCATGCCTCATATCGAAGCCATCATGCTTTAGGCGTGGTGGCATACCTTTGCCATGGAATGGTGGTGTATTGAAGTGGCCGTGTGGTGCATCGAAAGGTGGATTATCAAATCCTTTACGAAATATTATCTCCTTGCGTGGCAGGTCAGGGCGGAATGTGATAAGGTACATGGTGTAGCATCCCATGACCATAAGCAGTGTCAGCCCATAGATGACATAGTGATGCTTGTGGTAGAGACGTAGCAACAGATAGTGATGCGTATAGAATATCACTGCGTATGGTAGGAGCAGTTTCCAAGTCTGCCACAACTCGAAACTGTCGAACTCAGACTCGTCAGTTACAGAGACGTAGTAAAGATATAGGGCAGGCAGGATGAATATCACCGCCCACCCTATTGCGATGATTAAGTTTTCTGTCTTTTTGTATTGCGTCATTTTGCTGTTATTGTTGCTGTAGTACCAGATGTTGTTACAGTCGGATTTATCCAGAAGACTTCGCCCACACTGTCACTACATGCCGTCGGTTTGCTTGTACCATACTTTACTGTTACGCTTCCCTTGCCAAGGTTAGGTGCTGTAAGCAATGACAATGAGTTAGAACAGTTTGCTTCAAACTTATACGTACATATTGCCGTTCCGTCTGTTGAGCAAAGCGTATAATATCTACTTGAACTGTAACTTGATGGTGAAGAGCCGAGGTAGTAGCCTTGTGATGCTGAGCCGATACTGCTTGATGAGCTTCCCATTCCACCACCTTGTGAGCCTCCTGCGCTTACGGCTATACCGCCAGTTACTACGATGTATGAGTTATTGTCACAGTCAAATCCTTCCTCTGGCGAACCCTTGGTAGAGTAAGAGAAGACATTGCCACCTGCAATGGTTATTGCGCCTCTTGTTCCTGCGTTGGAGTCAATGGCATCATTGCCGTTTGACCAGCACACAGTTGTACCGCCATTGAAGAATATCTTGCCACCAGAATTGATACAGTCATCATAACACTTGAGGTAAAGCTTGCCACCGTTGATGTTGACGCCTTGCTTGCCTTCCACACCTTCTGCACCATCAGTCTGTGTAGTCACTGTGAGATTGCCACCGTTAATATTGACAATATTCATTGCTTTTATTGCTTTAGAAGATGTTCCTGTGCTCTCGCCGAACATTCCGCCACCACCAGGACCGAATTGTCCGCCTCCTCCGGGACGATTTCCACCGCTGCCCCACGGGAAAGTGCTTGTGCTGCTCGATGTGTCAGAGTATGAACTACCTGATGTCGATACTGTAAGTGCTGGACCAGTGCTGTCATCAGACAAACCAATATTGATGTTGTTATCAGCCTTCATGCCCATGCTTCCCTTACCACTCATAGCTATGTTTAGTGTTCCTGCGGCAATATTGATGTCGCTGTCAGCCTTGAGTCCCTTGATGGTATCGGCAGATGAAGTGATAGTGAACGAGCCTGAGTTGATGTTGAGGCTTCCATCCTCATATCCATCTTCGTTTGCTTCTCCGTCCAGTTCCACATCAATGCCGTCACCGCCTGCCTTGTCGATATTCACGTTGAAGCCGTTAGCAAGGAAATACTGTTTGCAGTGTATTCCGTCCTTAACGGCACCAAGGATATTGATTGTTCCGTCA
>JAEEGL016948884.1_pt1 | contig 12572 bp, 9 predicted proteins | sample 9134231 | NCBI WGS metagenome assembly JAEEGL01 (sample SAMN16246548, study PRJNA631951) | gut metagenome | biome: gut microbiome; feature: rumen; material: fiber-attached | host: Bos | place: Iran: Karaj | collected 2018-10
GAGGATATGACATCATTAAGGCCTTTCCGGTCCTTTATCACGACATCGATATCGATTATCGGTTTAGCCGACATTCCTCTGACCGATGTACTCCCGATATGCTCTATACGTATCGCCAGATTCCCAAGACTCCTAAGGATCACTTCTTTTAAGGTCTTAAAGTCTTCTTCCCATTTCACATCATATGTTAGTACAGTTATCTTCTTCGTTTCCATTGATCACTCCGGTCAAAAACTTCCTAAACAAACATCATCCTCCCGTCGTAGAGCGGGAGGATGCATTGCTTTAAAGATATTCGGTCTCAGCCTCTTCCTCTGATCATAAGTCTGACCGGAGTCCCCTCCAGTCCGTATGCCTCTCTTATCTGGTTCTCCAGATATCTCTGATAACTGAAATGGAACAGTTCCGGATCGTTGCAGAATACCGCAAATGCCGGAGGTCTTGTGGTTGGCTGGGTTATGTAATAGATCTTGAGTCTCTTGCCTTTGTCGGAAGGCGGCTCCACACGGGCGGTGGCCCTTGCAAGGAGCTCATTGAGGGCACCAGTCGTTATTCTCATGGCATTCTGTTCATCCACAAATTTTATGAGTTCAAGCAGCCGGTCTATCCTCTGGCCTGTTTTTGCGGAGATGAAGATTATCGGGGCATACGCCATGAAACTGAAATCGTTTTCGTACTTCCTTCTCTGTTCGTCCATCGTCTTATCATCTTTGACGACGAGGTCCCATTTGTTGATCGCGATGATACAGCCTTTTCCCTGTTCATGGGCATACCCGGCTATCTTGCTGTCCTGTTCGGAAAAGCCTTCCGTCGCATCGATCATTATCACGCACACGTTGGCTCTGTCCACAGCGGCAAGAGCTCTCATAACGCTGTATCTTTCCACGTTGTCCGTTATCCTGCCTTTTTTTCTCATCCCGGCAGTATCAATGAAAACGAATTTGCCCTGTTCATTTTCGAATTCCACATCGATGGAGTCTCTGGTCGTTCCGGCTTCATCCGACACGATCACCCTATCCTTGCCTATGATGCGGTTCACAAGGGATGACTTGCCGGCATTCGGTCTTCCTATCACCGCGACCTTGATGCTGTCGTCTTCCTCTTCCTCCTCCACAGGGTCATCGAGGTAGCTGCATATCTTGTCCAGCAGGTCTCCGGTACCGTGGCCGTGGACCGAACTGACCGGATAAGGGTCGCCGAGTCCCAGCGTATAGAAGTCGTAGAAATCCGCAGGCAGTTCTCCGATCGAGTCGACCTTATTCACTACGAGTATCACCGGCCTTCCGGACTGTCTGAGCATGGTCGCAAGTTCCTGATCCGCGGCGGTCACGCCCGCCCTGATATCAGTAAGCATGACGATGACCGCAGAGGTCTCCACTGCAAGTTCGACCTGCTGCCTTATATGCGGCATGTACCCTTCGTTGTTGCCGATCTCAAGACCGCCCGTGTCTATGAGTGAGAACTTGTACCTTCCCCACTCGCACTCACCAATGACCCTGTCTCTGGTCACGCCGGGCATGTCGTCCACGATGGAACGGCGCTCGCCTATCATCTTGTTGAAGAAAGTGGATTTGCCCACATTGGGTCTGCCCACTATCGCTACTGCCTGTCTCATTTCCCGATACTATCTCCCGAGTATTGCGTCCAGCAGGTCGGCTCCGTCCTCGTCGGTCCTTACCGGAAGGCCGATCCTCCGCTCAAACTCCTCTTTTGTTATGTCGTCCAGGAATCTGTCCCCGTCTCTTCTGAGGACAGACTCCGGAAGGATTATCCTGTCTGCTCTGATATCATCTCTGCTGACCTGCGCAAGGATATCGGTCGCGGTCAGCAGCCCGGAGACCGTTATGGTCGGTCCGAAGAAATCATTTCTGACGCCGTGGACTCTGACATGGGTCTGCGGGAACTTGTCCTTTATCCTGTCGGTAAGGCCGGATATGAAACTGTAGGACATAAGTCCCGTAACTATATCCGCATATCTCTCCACACCGTCGCCTTCTTCAAGCTCCAGCGCGCTGAGGAACTCATCCTCAAACATGGATACCATTCCCACACCGTTCTCCAGCTGCTTATACTCGCCGTATTCACCGGCGTCCGGAAGCTCCTGTTCGGCTATGATGTACATCTCATCCGACGGATAGACTATTCTGTCCCCGAATTTGGCGAGACACATCTCCTGGAAGGGCTTTATGATCTCTATGACCTCACGTGCGCTCTCCCTGTCAAATGATTCCAGTTTCGTGAGTTTTTCCCTGTGACCTGTCAGTCCTACAGGCACGACGGCTATGCTTCCGACAGCAGGGCACAGATCCGTCAGGTCCGTAAGTGTCCTCTTGAGGTGCTCTCCGTCATTCCAGTTCCTGCATACCACTATCTGACAGTTTATGTCGGCACCGGAACCGGCAAGGCGGTACAGATGTCTGAGGCTGTCTCCGGCAAACCGGTTTCCCATCATCATGCACCGGAGCTCCGGCTCTGTCGTATGTACGGAGATGTTTACCGGAGAGATCTTCATCTTTATTATGCGGTCCACATCATGGTCTGTCAGATTTGTCAGCGTCACATAACTGCCGAACAGAAATGACAGCCGCATATCATCGTCCTTGAAATAGATCGAGTCCCTCATTCCGGGCGGATTCTGGTCTATAAAGCAGAATATGCATCTGTTTCTGCAGGCATGCTCCCTGTCCATAAGGAAGGTCCCAGACTCAATGCCGAGCTCCTCATATTCACGCTTACGGACGTGCATCTTCTCCTCGCTTCCGTCTTCCCGGCGGACGAGAAGTTCCAGCTCTTCAGCCGCCGTGTAGAAGCCGTAATCAAGGACATCCTCTATCTCTTCCCCGTTTACGGACACCAGCATGGATCCCGGCAAGATATTCAGTTTTGAAGCGGGGGATCCTTCCAGGGTCCCCGTGATCTTCACTGCCATAATTCCTCTATACAAAACAAAAAAGACGAGGATGTTCTTCCCCGTCTTTGAATGTTGCGTTAAGCTTCCTTGTTGATAACCTCACGGCCTTTGTAATAACCGCAGTTTCCGCAAGCTTTGTGCGGGACCATGAACTGTCCGCACTGGGGGCAGGTTACGAGCGTCGGGGCGGCTATCTTCCAAACGGAGGAGCGTCTTTTATCGCGCCGCGCCTTGCTGGTTTTTCTTTTCGGTACTGCCATGCCTAGCACCTCCTCATCAGTCATAAAAGCGCGCTTCAAAAAAGCGTGCTTGATTATTATATCTGCGGGAAGTTTGAGTGTCAACAGTCTTTTTCTGTTTTTTCAGGCTTTCCCGAAAATCCCCCGTTATTTGCTGCGTATCTGACCTTCAGAGATACTTGCGGACAGAATCTGTAAGCTCATCCATGTTGCATGATACCGTGACGATGATGCTGACATGTTCAGGAGCTATGTCTGAGAACTTGTCCAGAAGAACTCCCAGACCTTCTATGTCTCCGTCTCCGACCTTGAGGACGCCGTCAAGGTAGACTTCCACGATATCATAGTCTCCCGCAAGAACTCCCATAAAGAAGCCGAAATACTGATCGTATCCCCTTATGTTGTAGTCATCGACATCAATGATCCTTACGCTGGACTTGATATTATATGTGGACTTCATGCCTTTCTCGATGCAGACTATGTGTCCGCCGGATTCGTCAACGGCTTTGTTCATCATATCGATGATGGTCTTTGTCTTTCCGGAACCTTTGGACCCCACTATAAGCTTTATCATTTCTGTCTCCTCTATCTTTTCTCAAGAAGTCTCTTTTTGTCTTCTTCATACCCCGGCTTGTCCAGCAGCGCAAACATGTTGCGCTTGTAAGCCTCCACACCGTTCTGATCAAAAGGATTGACTCCGAGTGTGTATCCGGACACCGCACAGGCTCTTTCAAAGAAGTATATAAGCTCTCCGACGTTATACTCGTCAAGCTTTTCACACTCTATTTCCGAGCAGGGGACGCCTCCCTCGGTATGTGCAGACATCGTCGCATCGGAAGCCACGGTGTTTATATCGTGTATCTTCCTGCCTGCAAGGTAATTGAGTCCGTCAAAGTCTTCCTCTTCGCGGTTCACTGTGATCCCGGAATCGACATGAGCGAACTTCACCAGAGTCTCAAATATGATCCTTGAACCGTCCTGACAGTACTGTCCCATGGAATGCAGATCGGATGTGAACACACATGTGGACGGGAACAGGCCTTTATGCTCCTTGCCTTCGCTCTCGCCGAACAGCTGTTTGTACCATTCGCCCATCATTCTGAATCTCGGTTCAAAACAGCTCAGTATCTCAACGCTCTTTCCCGATCTGAGGAGCAGATTCCTGACAGCCGCGTATCTGTTCGTCGGATTTGCGAGTGTGTCATCACTGCAGACAGCCTTCATCATATCCTCTGCGCCTTTGAGCAGAGCGTCAGTGTCAATTCCCGCAGCTGCGAGAGGAAGCAGCCCCACAGGAGTGAGGACAGAGAACCTTCCCCCGACATCTCCGGGGATAATGAACGTCTCATATCCCTGCTCTTCGGAGAGCTTTCTCAGCGTACCGCCTGTTCTGTCAGTGGTCGCGTATATCCTTTTCCTTGACTCCTCATCGCCATACCTCTTTATCAGATAGTCACGGAAGATACGGAATGCCACAGCCGGTTCGGTGGTGGTACCGGATTTTGATATGACATTTATTGAAACATCCGCCGTATCACAGAGCTTAAGAAGATCTTCAAGATCCCCGGGCGACAGCGAGTTCCCCGTGAAATAGACTCTGAGTCCACCGGTCTCGTTGTGAAGCTCGCCCTTGATGAGTTCCAGGACCGCTCTGGCTCCGAGATAGGAACCTCCGATACCTATCACCAGAAGGATGCCGCTCTGGCTGCGGATCCTTTCGGCAGCCTGCTTTATCCTTGCATATTCCTCTCTGTCAAAAACAGCCGGAAGATCCCTCCAGCCGATAAAGTCATTGCCTCTTCCGGAGCCTTCCCTGAGTGCAGCGGAAGCTGCGGCGATCTCTTCTTTTATTGAGTCAAACTCCCCCCTTGTGAGGAATCCATCCAAAAGGCCGACATCATATCTCAGCATCTGCAGTCTCCTTTATTTATCAGTGCGCTATCCTGTTCACACACTGTTTATCCAACTAAATGATAATATTTCTCAGCTTACGTTTTCAAGGAAACGCCGTTATTCACACGGGGGCAAAAGTGACGGAAATTATTCTGTTTTTCGGTCTTTTTGTATATACTAGTCAGAGACACAGACACGGAGGTTCCTCCTTTGAAAGTTTATATCGAAACATTCGGATGCAAAGTCAATTTCTATGAGTCCGCCGCAATTCTCAAGCTGTTTGAACAGAAGGGATTCGAGACCGCGGACAGTTTTTCCGATGCCGATGTAGTCGTTATCAACTGCTGCACCGTGACGGGGAACGCAGACAGGAAGGACCGCTTCTTCTTCAATCGTGTAAAGAGAGAGAATCCGCAAGCTGTAACCGTCATTACAGGCTGCTGGCCTCAGGCATATCCTGAAGCGGCAGAAAAGACCGGTGCCGATATTATCACCGGAAACGGAGACCGTTCCTCGATTCCGGATCTGGTGATCAGTTTTATCGAAGACCGACAGCCCGTCAGGGACGTAAGAGATCTTGCCGGGGCAGAGTTTGAATGCCTTGACGCCGATGAGCTTCTCGAGCACAACCGCGCCTTTCTCAAGATAGAGGACGGCTGTGAGAAATACTGCACATACTGCGCTATTCCGAAAGCGAGAGGTCCTGTGAGATCCATGCCTCTGGATGAGATCACCAGACAGTGCATTTCTTTTGCGGATAAAGGATATCACGAGATAGTTCTCTCCGGCATCAATCTTGCAGCGTACGGCACGGACATCGGCTGCGACCTGGGGGATGCCGTTCTTGCCGCAGCAGTTCCGGAAGGAGTCATACGCGTCAGGCTCAGTTCTCTGGAGTGCGACATAATGACAGACAGGATGATGGATAAGTTCGCCTCCTGCAGCAAGTTCTGTCCGCAGTTCCATCTCTCCCTCCAGAGCGGTTGCGACCGCACTCTAAAGCGCATGAACAGACGCTATACCTCCGCTCAGTACAGGGAAATCTGTGACAGGATAAAAGAACGTTTTGACAGACCGACCTTCACTACTGATATAATCTGCGGCTTTCCGGGCGAAACTGAGGAGGATTTTACCGAGAGCCTGGAGTTCTGCAAAAGCATAGGCTTTCTCAGGACTCACATCTTTCCTTATTCCAGAAGGTCCGGCACGATGGCTTATTCCATGCCCGGACAGCTCACCAGAGCCGAGAAACAGCGCAGGGCATCCCTTATGAAAAAGGAACTTGATGCCGTTTCAGCTTCTGTTACGGAGAGCTTCAGCGGGCAGCGCGCCCGCGTCATCCTTGAGCAGCGGCTTCCCGACGGCAGTTTCAGCGGTTATACAGACAGATACATACCTGCGAAGGTCATAGCAGAAGGATCATCCCGCAATGACATAGTGACAGGAACGATCTCTTACATTGATGGGATGACGGCGGTCATCACTGCGGATAATGCTTCCGCGATCTAGCTCTTTCTTCCGCACCCGTCACCGGCGTTCAGTTTATCATATCAACAATCAAGCCGCAGACGCATGACGTCCGCGGCTTTGCCGTTATAGTGTGTTTTCAGTCCGCTCTTGTAGTAGTCCTTTCGAGCCACTGCTGTTTGGTTATCCTGATCTGTCTCGGCTTGCTTCCTTCCGGCTCGGATATTATTCCTGCCTGTTCCATCTCATCCATGATCCTCGCCGCTCTCGCGTATCCGATCTTAAGCTTTCTCTGAAGCATGGATGTGGAAGCCTGGCCCGCATCCAGGACTATTTCAACCGCAGCCTCGAACATGTCGTCTTCCGAAGCGCCTTCTTCACCGGATGACGCCCCGCTTGCTTTGCCCTTCTCCTTGACAGAGAGGCGCTCGACCTCCTGTATCACATCTTCATCATAATCTTCGCTGTTATATTTCTTGATATATGATACGACTGCTTCCACCTCTTCTTCCGAGACGAAAGATCCCTGTATCCTCACCATCTTATTGGTACCCACGGGAGCGTAGAGCATATCTCCTCTCCCCAGGAGCTTGTCAGCACCCACCGCATCGAGGATCGTCCGGCTGTCGACCTGTGAAGATACCGCAAACGCTATTCTGGACGGGATATTGTTCTTGATGACACCGGTTATGACATCGACGGAAGGCCTCTGTGTAGCAAGGATCAGATACATGCCGGCTGCTCTCGCCATCTGAGCCAGCCTCTGTATCGCCTCTTCCACCTCGTTGGGAGCTGCTATCATCAGATCTGCGAGCTCATCGATTATCACCACTACCCTGGGCAACTTTTCTGGCTCATCCTCCCCTTCAGGCGGTTCGTATCCCGGATTGCTCAGCAGCTTCTCAACATAGGAGTTGTAGGAAGTGATATCCCTGCATCCGCTCTCGCTGAAGGTCCTGTATCTCTTGAGCATCTCGGACACAGCCCATCCCAGCGCTCCGGCCGCCTTTCTCGGATCAGTCACGACCGGCATATAAAGGTGGGGTATACCGTTGTAGCTTCCGAACTCCACCATCTTCGGGTCCACAAGTATAAGCCTCAGATCATCGGGAGAGCACTTGTACAGCAGGCTGAGAATGATCGAGTTGATGCAGACGGATTTACCCATTCCTGTCGCACCGGCTATCAGCAGGTGCGGCATTTTCTCTATATCGTCGACCTTGACCGCTCCGGTTACATCCTTCCCGAGCGAGAACGTAAGAGAACCTTTGGCATTCTGGAACTCCTCGCTCTCTATTATTGATCTGAGAGCGACCGTCTGTCTCGTTGCGTTCGGTATCTCTATGCCGACTGCAGACTTGCCTGGTATCGGTGCCTCGATCCTGACTGACTCTGCAGCGAGGTTCAGCGCTATGTCGTCAGCAAGGCTGACTATCCGGTTGATCCTGACGCCCATCTCCGGCTGAAGTTCGTACCGCGTGACCGTAGGTCCTCTGGAGATGTTAGTTACCCTTGTCCTGACGCCGAAGCTCTCCAGCGTTCCGACCAGTCTCTCTGCGTTTCTTGAAAGTTCTGTCTCAAGAGACCTCTCGTTTCCTGTCACCTGTCTGTGAAGCAGCGAGATCGGAGGCCTTCTGTAGTTTCTCGGCTGTTTCTTCTCCTTTATTACCGCCGCTTCGGCATTGGCATTCTTCAGATAAAGAGCGTCGGCGTTCTTTGCGAGCCTTCCGACCTCCTCGTCGACCTTTACGCTCGCTTCGGAGGCTTCCTTCATCTTGCGTTCGGTTTCGGCGAACATCGTGCTCGCTCTTCTGTACTCCTCCATACTCTGGCCGGATCCCTCCGGATCAAACTCGGCAAAGATCTCGTTCTGCAGCACATCCTTAATTACAGGTCCTGCCGGTCCCTTGGGATCCAGTTCGATGCCCTCGGCTGTAGGGTCAAAATCAGGTCCCATATCTATATCAAAATCCGGACGCGGCTCCATATGCTTCGAGACTGTCTTTTCCCGGCTGGGATCGAAAGAAACTCTTTCTCCGTCCAAAGGGATATCCTGAGCTTTTTTTCTGCTGTCATACGGGATATCTATTCTTTTTGCCTTCTCTTCAAAATCATCAGCCTGCCGCAAGTTCTCAAGACTGGTAGCTTCCACAAACCGTCTTGCTTCCTCCAGTCTTCTAGCCTGTCTCGCCTCCCTGACGCTCTCCCTGGCAGCGATGAACCCTTTTCTGACGAACAGGAAAAGATCGACGAAAGTCTTCCCTGTCAGGAACATCAGTGTCAGCAGCGCAAGGACCATTATAGTTATCTTGGCGCCGGAGGTCCCAAGATACCTCTCCAGAGGCCATCCGAGAACAGCAGATATTATCCCGGTCCCTATCTTATCAGCTCCCATCTGGTAGAGATCGCTCACGATCTCAAGGAACGTGTCCCCCGTCGGTCTAACAATGGAGAATATATACGTCATGCCCGACACCGTAAGTGCCAGGCCGACCCATTTCAGCACATCAAATGCTCTGATCTTTCTGCCGGATCCTTCAAACACTCCGAAGAGGATGAGCACCGGTCCCACCAGATAGGCGAGATATCCCAGAATCCCGAAACACGCATCGTGCATGAATTTCCATGCTTTCTCACCTTCTACGATCACCAGAGCCACAAAGAACACCCCAAAAGCCATGAGCACCGCCGACCTGATCCCTCTCAGTTGTTCTTCACGGCGTCTTCTGGCTTCTTCCTGTCTCTTCTTCTCCAGGTCCTTTTTGCTCGGCCTGCCTCTTTTCTTCTCGGCCATACGTTATCCTTTCAGCGCAGCGATCAGTTCTGCCCAAGTCATTCCCGACGCTGTTTCAACTGTGCCCGCTATGACGGCAGCCAGTCCGACAGCGAGCGATATATACGCAAATATTGTCATCTTTTCCTTCTTTATAAGTATCCCGGAAAGCCAGACTGCCGCCAGTCCTGCCGCAGCGGCAGCCGCTGTGCTCACTGCGATCACGGTGATATCGGTACCGGCAGCTGCATCCAGTGGACCGGATAATACCGAAAACAGCTCCGCCGTCAGCGACGGAAGGAGTGAGCGTCTGAACGCAAAAGACGGCTCATACCCCAGCAGAACTGCAGCAGACATTCCGACAGCCACAGCAGAAATGCCCGGCAGCACCGAAAGTGCGCAGACGGTTCCTATAATGAGCGCATGATCCGCCCGCATCTGCCCGTCTGCTCTGTCTGTCACAGGATTCCTGCATGCTGCAGTCAGCACAGCCCCGCACAGCAGAAAGCATATACCCTCAACGATGACGTCCCCGTCAGTCCTGATGACCGTCAGTTTACTGCCTGACAGAAAGACCAGCGCCGTCGGAAGAACAGACAGCAGGGTCATCACTGCGTCTCTCTGGTCCGCAGTAGCTTCCTTCTCGTAACTGAATCCTTTCCAAACCATATTGATCAGCATCCTGAACGTTCCGGCGAGTGACGCAGATATCTTTCTGAAATACCGCAAAAGGAAAGCCAGCGCAGTGCCTCCGATCACGCACAGAGCAGCCAAACCATCAGTCTGTGTTTCAATACCCGTGAAATGTCCGGCAAGAGAAGCCAACCCGGAAAATGACAGAGGAAAGGCTCCGAAAGCTCCTCCGGCGAGACCGTATAGTATCTCTTTAAGAAGACTCATTTTCCTCTCCCTCAGTTTATAAGGCTGTAGTAATCATATTCCAGGATATATCTCGACATAAGGAATTTGTAGTAGACCTTCTGATTCATCTCGTCCACGTAGTTCTGTCCGATCTCTGCCAGTCTGGTTTTGTGGAAGGTGTCTTCCGAGGCATCATAAGTTCCGCTGGGTGTTTTCCAGCTTCTGTCTGACAGTATCACTACAGGCTCCTGACCTGACATCACGTCGGTTCCCATGACAAGTCTCGAATCGAATTCCAGGCCGAACATATTGCTTACAGTCGGCAGCGCGTCAAGGCTGGAACAAACTGTGTCCACCTGTCTGCCTTCAGTCGCGGAGTTGTAGATCAGGAAGACGCCCTTATGTATGTCAAACTTTTCGTCTTCTATATAATCGCAGAACTCTCTGAGTTCATCGTTCAGGAGTCCGTAAGGGTAGTGGTCGTTGGATATCACTATCACTGTGTCATCAAGTATGCCCTGCGCCTCAAGATCACTGAGGAGCAGCGCCAGTGAGTCATCGAACTCCTTCTGACATGCATAATATGCGCGCACCGGCTCCGTGTAAGGTAGATCCGCCACTTCATCCCGGTGCTTTGATGCCATAGTGTTCCCGCTGAATGTATATCCGAGATGCCCGCTTATGGAAAGGTAGTAGACCATGAACGGGGAATCCGAGATATACTCCGGCACGGATTTTTCCACCACTTCCACATCGCTCGGCGGCCAGTAGCCGGCGTTTACGTCAAGGCCCGAACCTACGGCGTTCCACCCGTATCCGAGATTAGGATGAGTTTCATCCCTGTAGTAATAATCATACCACCATCCGTGATATGCCTCAGACCTGTATCCGATTTTTCTGAATGCGTTTCCGTATGAATAAGGAAGTTCATTGTTTCGCGCGGTATAAAGGCTCCATTCCCCGTCTCTGGGGATCAGGGACAGGAGAGTCATGTACTCGCCGTCGAAAGTGCTGGCATAATACAGCGGTGAATAGTAGTTCGTAAAGTTTATTCCTTCCGACGCCATCTTGTACAGTGTCGGCGTGATCTCGGGATCTATAGCGCCGTAGCACAGCGCTTCCGCGACTATATAGATGAGATTTTTCCCCTCAAATATCCCGGTATAGTCATTCTTTTCGGTGGGACTGGCAGTTGCGAAATATCTGTGCATGCCAGCTACCGTGTCTCTGCTCTCAGAATCTGCAAGAGATGCGAAATCAACAGCTGTCACATTGTACTCCACGTTTCCGTCATCATCCTGCTGCACAGCGGAAGGAGCAACTATGACTGTCTTCTCCTCAAATCCCGTAAGATATCTGTACGCATCGATGACCATCGTCTCCCCGAGCCCGAAATATCTGACGGAGTAGAACGGCGAATTGATCTCATGGTAGATGTTGTATGGTGAATACATCCTGCCGTCTTCTTTATTCAGTACAGCGGGTATACAGAAGAACACTGCTGCCGCCAAAACGACACAAACCGCTCTGGCCGCAGCCGACATCCTGAAAGAAACCTTTTTGCTGAAAGCAAAGATTACGCTCAACGCGACAGGCAGCAGCAGAAGCAGGATACTGAAAAAGTGCTTCATCATGACTCTCAGTATCGAATCGGCGAACTGAGCGACCTGTCCCGTCCCGCTCATAAGCGAGAAAAGTGAAAAGAAAGATGAATAGAACAGATAATGCACGTACTGACCGGTATACACGGCGAAGCCTGCCGTTTCCGCGGCAGTGAGCACCCAGCGTCCGGCTTTCTCTCCCAGCAATGTGATCGCGGTGCCGATCAGTGTTCCGAAGACGATGCAGTAGCCGCCCGTCAGGAGCCAGCCCTGAGGATCGGGATTTCTGACAGTAAACATTTTGAACAGGACTTCCCAGACAAGCAGCGACACTATGCATACCAGGACAGCTGGAACACCCGGCGTTTTTTCCCGAACCGCTTTGACGCTCCCGGCACCGGCGGCAGTTTCTGACGCAGGCTCATCAGTCTGCTGTTGTATATCTGATTCTTCTGAAGATTCCGTACTGCACGCTTCTTCCTGCTTTTTCCTCTTCTCTCCGCTCTTTGCTGTTTCCTTCTTCCCCTTTTCCTGCTTCCTGCCGTTCTTCTTTATTGCTGCGGAACTGTCTTTTTTGCTCTTGCCGGTCCCGCTCTTCTTCCCAGAGCTGCCGTTCTGAGCCTCAAGTGCCCTCTTGGCTTCCGTATACGCGCTGTTCTTTCTTTTTTTCTTTTTGGCACTTTTGCTCATATCTTTTCTGCTTGCTTTCTCAGTTTCTTTTCAGCGCTAATTTTATCAAAAAAGCTCTGATAAGTAAAAACCGGCACGGTGTTCCGGCCGGTCATTTTATCGTTTCCCCCGACAGCATCCAGGCATATCGGGATCCA
>JAEEGL017298794.1_pt1 | contig 12572 bp, 8 predicted proteins | sample 9134231 | NCBI WGS metagenome assembly JAEEGL01 (sample SAMN16246548, study PRJNA631951) | gut metagenome | biome: gut microbiome; feature: rumen; material: fiber-attached | host: Bos | place: Iran: Karaj | collected 2018-10
GGATGTAGGTCACGAATGCAGCGGGACCTACCGCATCATAGAAGGAGACGCCGTGATAGCTGGGGTTGGGATCCGCGATGTTGGGATATTTGCCGGATGCCTTCCAGTTGAACTTTCCGGATTCCACGATGATACCGCCCAGGGTGGTGCCGTGTCCGCCGATGAACTTGGTGGCGGAATGTACCACGATGTCGGCACCGTGCTCGATGGGACGGAGCAGATAAGGGGTACCGAAGGTATTATCGATTACCAGAGGCAGGCCGTGCTTGTGAGCGATCTGCGCAATGGCATCGATGTCCGGGATATCGCTGTTGGGGTTGCCCAGGGTCTCCAGATAGATGGCTCTGGTGTTGTCTTTGATGGCTCCTTCCACTTCCGCAAGATCATGGGCGTCCACGAAGGTGGTGGAGATGCCGTACTGGGGAAGGGTGTGGGCCAGCAGGTTATAGCTGCCGCCGTAGATGGTCTTCTGGGCTACGATGTGTCCGCTGTTTGCGGCGAGAGCTTCGATGGTATAGGTGATGGCGGCTGCGCCGGAAGCAAGTGCCAGTGCGGCGCTTCCCCCTTCCAGTGCCGCCAGTCTCTTCTCCAGAACGTCCTGGGTGGAGTTGGTCAGTCTTCCGTAGATATTGCCGGCATCCGCAAGACCGAAACGGTCCGCAGCATGCTTGCTGTTATGAAATACGTAGGATGTGGTCTGGTAGATGGGAACCGCTCTGGAGTCCGTGGCGGGGTCCGCCTGTTCCTGTCCCACATGTAACTGTAAGGTTTCAAATCTGTAATCGCTCATGGTCTTATCCTCCCTTAAAATCAATCGCCTAGTAGGTGAATAGGTGTTTATGTCGGTTAGTATAGCAAGGGCGAAAAAGATTGTAAAATACGGAAAAGCGATCACCGGTTATAGGCTTAGGCTATAACATGCTATCACAAGAAAGGATAGGATAAACCTATGCTTTTATGGTATGATTAGATCCGAAGGGGAAACAGAAAGGAGAACAGCTTACATGAATCAGTATTCCAAAGATACCGTCTGTGTCCAGGGCGGTTATACGCCGAAGAACGGGGAACCCAGACAGATCCCCATCATTCAGTCCACCACCTTTAAATATGATACCAGTGAGGACATGGGAAAACTCTTTGATCTGGAAGCGGCGGGATATTTTTATTCCAGACTCCAGAATCCCACCTGTGATATGGTTGCAGCCAAGATCACGGAACTGGAGGGAGGGGCTGCCGGCATGCTGACCAGCTCCGGCCAGGCCGCAAATTTCTTTGCCCTCTTTAATATCTGTGAAAACGGCAGTCATATCGTATCCTCTTCTTCCATATACGGAGGCACCTTTAATCTGATCTCCGTGACCATGGCCAAGATGGGGATCGATGTGACCTTTGTTTCTCCCGACTGCTCGGAAGAAGAACTGAACGCAGCCTTCAGACCCAATACCCGTGCCGTATTCGGGGAGACCATTGCCAATCCCGCCCTGACGGTGCTGGATATCGAAAAGTTTGCCAAAGCGGCCCATGAACATCACGTACCGCTTATCGTGGACAATACCTTCCCCACACCGGTACACTGCCGGCCGCTGGAATTCGGGGCGGATATTGTCACTCATTCCACCACCAAATATATGGACGGTCACGGTTCCGCCATCGGCGGTGCCATCGTGGATTCCGGAAACTTTGACTGGATGGCCAATGCGGAGCTTTTCCCGGGGCTTACCACGCCGGATGAATCCTACCACGGCATCACCTATGCGGAGAAATTCGGGAAGGCGGCCTTTATCACCAAGTGTACGGCACAGCTCATGCGGGATTTCGGCTGCAGCCAGTCTCCCCAGAGCGCCTATTATCTGAACCTGGGACTGGAATCCCTCCATGTCCGCATGGAGCGTCATGCCATGAACGGACAGGCAGTGGCAGAGTTCTTAAAAAAGCAGGATGAAGTCATTGCGGTGCATTATCCGCATCTGCCGGATGATCCCTACTATCCGCTGGCAAAAAAATACATGCCCAAGGGCGGATGCGGAGTGGTATCCTTTGAACTGAAGGGCGGAAGATCCGCAGCCGAAGCCTTTATGAAGAAATTAAAACTGGCGGCCATCGAGACCCATGTGGCGGATGCCAGGACCTGCTGTCTGAATCCCGCCACCTCCACCCACCGCCAGATGTCGGATGAACAGCTTGCCGCAGCCGGGATCCCCGCAGGTCTTGTGCGGATGTCCTGCGGACTGGAAGATCCTCTGGATCTCATTGCGGATCTGCAGCAGGCCATGAGGTAAAAAGATCGTGCATGTGATGGGCATTTTAAATCTTACCCCCGATTCCTTTTCGGACGGGGGTAAGTTCATAAAAAAGGACGACGCTCTTTTTCATGTGGAGGAGATGATCCGGGACGGGGCATCCATCATCGATGTGGGTGGAGAATCCACCCGTCCGGGAGCAGAGACCGTATCCCCGGAGGAAGAGATCATGCGGGTCATTCCCGTGATCGAAGTCATCAGGGAACGGTTTGATGCCATGATCTCCCTGGATACCTACAAAGCCGCCACTGCCCGGGAAGGGATCCGGGCCGGTGCCGATATCATCAACGACATCGGAGGGCTTTCCCTGGATGAGGATATGGCAAAGGTCATTGCTTCTTCCCGGGTCCGGTATGTCCTCACCCATAACAGGATCCCGGAATCGGAAAGATCCGGAAGCCGGGTTAATCTCCTTCCGGGGGAAAAGAAGGGCACCGGATCCTTCGGAGAAACGGAGCATGCCGGGACGGAATCGGAGATTAGTTATGTAAACCAGTTTAAAGAGGAAGCATCTGCCCTCATAACTTTTGCAAAAGAGGCCGGGATCGCGGAAGAACGGATCATCTTCGACCCGGGCATCGGATTTCATAAGACCTATGCCCAGGATCTTGCCCTCCTTCGGCATATGGATGAGCTTACAAAGTTCGGCCTGCCGGTGCTCCTTGGCGTATCGAGAAAATCCGTCATCGGCATGTCCCTGGATCTTCCGGTCTCGGAACGTCTGGAAGGGACCCTTGCGGTAACGGCCCTGGCTTTCTTGAAAGGGATCGACTTCATCCGGGTTCACGATGTAAAGGAGAACGTGCGTCTTCTTAAGATGCTTCGTGCCCTGTGGGAATGACGGGGATGCCGGGGTGCCGGTTTCCGCCCACAACCCTTCGGATTTGTGATAAAATAGGATTGCAGGTTTGTTGCCGGAGAGGGGATACATTGGATACACGTGCACGAAAGATCAAACCGGGTGCTGTAAGATATTTGCTTCTTGTGTTCTCAGGCATTGCCGTCAATGTTCTGCTCTCTTTTCTGATGCATCTTCTGAACCTGCCTTTTTACTTTGATTCTGCAGGGACCATCGGAGTAGCCTTTTTGGGAGGCGCTTTTCCCGCCATTATCACGGCAGTGCTCACCAACGGGATCTGTTCCCTTTTTAATCCCTATTCCCTGTATTATTCCCTCATCAGTATCCTGATCGCCATGTGTACCGCGCGCTTTCAGGCCCGTCGCAGATTCGGGACGGTAAGCGGCGTGATCCGTTTTATCCTGCTGATCTCCGCACTGGGCGGTATCATCGGCATGGTTTTCCAGTGGATCCTGCTGGGGGGCCCCCAGTTCCGGGATGTGGCAGAGCTTTCCGCACTGATCGCCGGGAAGCATGGGGGGATCCTGTATTTCCTTTGTGCCCTGGTTGTGAATTTCGGACTGAATCTGGTGGACAAGGGACTGTCGGCTCTGTTTGCCTATCTGGCGGTAAGATACCTGCCCAAGGGGCTGATCCAACGGATCCGGGATGACTCCTGGGCCCAGAAACCCCTTCGGGACGAAGAGATCCTGGAGATCCGCGATCAGTCGAAGGAGCTCCGTAACACGCTCCAGAGCAGGATGACTCTGATGCTGGTGGGCGCTTCCACGTTTCTTGCCATTGCCATGATCCTGATCAGTGTCGTGCTCTATTCCAAAAATGTCCGCAGAGAATATACGGAGAACGCCTACAGGGCGGTAGAATTCGCTTCTTTGGTGATCGATACCGATCACGTGACCGATTATCTGGAAGAGGGAGAAGCATACCCCGGGTATACGGAGACCAGAGATCTGCTCCGGCATATCAGGGAGAACGCCCCCGGAGTGGAATTCCTGTACGTGCTGAAGATCAGACATGACGGCTGCTATGTGGTCTTTGATCTGGATACGGAGGAGGTGGAAGCCTATGAGCCCGGTGACAGGATCGAGTTCGAAGAGGCCTTTGAGGAATACCTTCCGGCTCTGTTTGCCGGAGAGGAGATCCAGCCCGTGGAGTCCGATGATCTTTCCGGATGGGTACTGACCGTATACAAACCGGTCCGGGACGAAAGGGGCAATACGGTCTGTTATGCCTGCGCCGATGTCTCCATGGCCTATCTGTCTTCCTATGTCAGGGATTATATCCTGAAGGCGATCCTCATCTTTTCCGGGTTCTTTGCCATGATCCTGGGTTTCGGCATCTGGAATTCCCGGCATTATCTGGTGTTCCCCATCGGCAGTATGTCCGAAGGTACGGACCGCTTTACGAAAAACCTGGACGATCAGGAAGCCCTCGACAAAAACGTCAATAAGATCCTTTCACTGGATATCCGGACCGAGGATGAGGTGGAAAAGCTTTATCATTCCATCTGCATGATGGCATCGGGTATGGCGGAGCAGATCCGGAGTGTCCGTCATTATGCGGAGGCCACTTCACAGATGCAGAACGGTCTGATCATGATCATGGCGGACATGGTGGAAAACAGGGATTCCGACACGGGTGCTCATGTTCAGAAGACCGCGGCCTACGTCAGGATCATCCTGAACGGCCTGAAGAAAAAGGGATATTACACGGAAAAACTGACTCCACGCTATATGGAGGACGTGGTGATGTCCGCGCCCCTTCATGACGTGGGCAAGATCAATATACCGGATGCCGTTCTGAACAAGCCCGGCAAACTGACCGAGGAAGAGTATGAGATCATGAAGACCCATACCACCGCGGGAAAAACCATCATCGAAAGGGCGATCCGGACGGTGCAGGGCGGCACTTATCTGAAGGAAGCCCGGAATATGGCGGCCTATCACCATGAACGGTGGGACGGCAAGGGCTATCCGGAAGGGTTGATCGGAGAGGTGATCCCCCTGTCCGCACGGGTAATGGCAGTGGCGGATGTGTTCGATGCTCTGGCGTCCCCCAGAGTTTATAAACCCGCATTTCCGCTGGAAAAGGCGCTTGACATCATAAAAGAAGGGGCCGGAACCCAGTTTGATCCCCGGTGTGTGGAAGTATTTATGGATTCCTTAACGGAAGTCAAGGTTATTTTGAAAAAGTATCACGGATAACGAACATGTTTGGAAAGCGTTCCGTTTTTCTGACAACTGCAGCTTTTTTTCTTTCTCTCGGCATCGCGTTTGCTTTATTTTCTCTGCCGGTATCCGGGAGGGAAATATCCGACGGGAACAGTGAAACATCCAACGGCGGCGGATATGCCGTAACGGGTCAGCTTCAGGATGTGGGCTACACCGCCGCACTTTACGATGCCAACAACGGACTCCCCACCTCAGATGCCAATTACGTATACGGAACCTCCGACGGCTATATCTGGATCGGCGGTTACAGCGGCATCCTGCGGTATGACGGTTCCGAATTCATCCGCATGGATTCTTCCGACGGTCTCACCAGCGGACGCGCGATCTTTGAGGACAGTACCGGAGGATTCTGGGTCGGAACAAATGACAACGGTGTCGTTTTGATAAAGGATAACGAAACCATCCGATACACCTACGAAGACGGACTTCCTTCTTCCTCCATCCGTACCTTTGCCGAAGATCATGAGGGGACCGTATATATCGGCTCCATGAGCGGAGTTTCCTGTGTGGGAAGCGACGGGATCTTAAGAAACCTTGAAGATGAACGGATCGACAATGAACCCGTGCTCCGTCTGGTCTCCGACATGAAGGGCCTGATCTACGGTTATACCATGGACGGGGATATCTTTGCCATCGAAGATCAGAAGCTTTCGGAATTCCATACCAGCGAAGAGCTCAAGCTGCCTACCGTATCCGCCATCTTTCCCGATCCCGGGCATCCGGGGGAGATCTATCTGGGTACGAAATCGGATAAGGTCTATTACGGAACTTTCGGAAAGGACAGGACCGGACTCCGGGAGATCTCTGTTTCTCCGGCAAACGGCGTCACCTGGATCACCGCAGAGTGCGGAAGGATCTTTCTGAACTCCGACAATGTGGCAGGATATCTGGACACAAACCGCAGTTTTCACCCCATCAAAAATATTCCCATGGATAACGCCATCGAGATGATCACCTCCGATTACCAGGGGAATCTGTGGCTTGCTTCTTCCAGACAGGGCGTGATGAAGATCGTAGCCAATAATTTCCGGAATGTGACACAGGCTGCATCCCTTCCGGAGGAGACGGTGAATGCCACCTGCCTGCACAACGGAAAACTGTATATCGGCACAGACAGCGGCCTCAGGATCCTGGACGGAGAGGACCGGGAACTCCATGATGAACTGACGGAGTACCTGAAAGACACGAGGATCCGCTGCATCACGGAGGATCCCAAGGGAGATCTTTGGATCTCCACCTATGCCAATGATCTGGGACTTGTATGCTTTACCGCTTCCGGACAGATCACATCCTATGACAGGACTGCGGGCCTTGAGAACAATCAGATCCGCTGCACCGTGAACGGTTCCGATGGGACGATCCTTGCGGGTACCAACGGAGGACTTGCGGTGATCGGCGACGGGAAAGTATTAAGGACCGTAGGCGCGGAAGATGGGATCGGCAATACCGTTTTCCTTACCGTGGAGGAGGGGGACCGGGGAGAGATCTATGCCGGCACGGACGGCGACGGTATTTATGTGATCGGGGAAGACAGGATCAAACACCTGGGCCGGGAAGAAGGCCTCAGCAGTGATGTTGTGCTGCGGATCAAAAAAGACAGGGAGCGCAATGTGATCTGGATCATTACCTCCAATTCCGTGGAATACCTGAAGGACGGAGAACTCATTCCCGTCACCACTTTTCCCTATAACAACAATTTCGACCTGTATCCGGATCATCACGGGAACTACTGGATCCTTTCCTCCTGCGGCGTGTTCTGCGTCAGAGCACAGGATATGCTGGATGACAGGATCGAAGATTACCGGCTCTACACGGTATCCAACGGACTGTCCGGAGCTCCCACGGCCAATGCCTACAGTGCCCTCAGAGAGGACGGCACCCTCTACATTGCGGGACGCACCGGAGTGGACCGGGTAAATATCGATGACTATTTTGAGGAAACGGGACATATCAGGACACCGGTACGATCCGTATCCTATGATGACCGGGAGATCCTGCCGGATCGGGAGGGAGTTTATACGATCCCTGCGGGGGACGGCCGTATCCAGATCGTTCCGGCGATCCTTGATTATACCATGACGAATCCCACGGTGCGCGTGTTCCTGGAAGGGGGAAATGACACGGGTGTCACTTCCGAACAGAGCCGCCTCGGCAATCTTGAGTATACGGGCTTAAGCTACGGGAATTACGATCTTCATATCCAGATCATCGACCGGAATACGGGAGAGATCTTTCAGGATGAGAGCTTCCGGATCGTAAAGAAACCGGGGTTTCTCGAACTGCCGGTGGTACGGATCATTTCCCTTGCCCTGCTGGCGGCACTTGCGGGCATCATTGTATGGCGCGTGATGACGGGAACCGTCATTCGCAGGCAGTACGAGGAGATCCGCATGGCAAAGGAAGAGGCGGATCGGGCAAACAATGCGAAATCTCAGTTCCTGGCCAATATGTCCCACGAGATCCGGACCCCCATCAATACCATCATGGGAATGGATGAGATGATCATGCGGGAGGATACGGGAAACGTGCCCAGGGACTATGCTTCCGCCGTGAACCGTTATGCCCGGGATATCATGGGTGCTTCCGAATCGCTGCTTGGTCTCATCAACGATCTGCTGGATATGTCGAAGATCGAATCCGGCAAGATGCATCTGGTCAATACGGAATATGATGTGGCTGATCTCCTGAGGACCATGGTCTCCATGATCCGCCCCAGGGCAGCCCAGAAGGAACTGATCTTTGAAGTGGCCGTTGATGAAACCGTTCCCGTCAGACTGTACGGAGATGCGGGGAAGATCAGGCAGGTGGTCCTGAATCTGCTCACCAATGCGGTGAAATATACCCCCACCGGAAGCATCACCCTGAAGCTGTCCGTGGAGGAAAGGACGGAGGATACGGTGAAACTGGTCTATTCCGTAAAGGATACGGGGATCGGTGTAAAGGAAGAAGATATCGACAAACTCTTTACCGCATATGAGCGGCTGGACGAAGAAAAAAACAGCGCCATTCAGGGAACCGGTCTGGGGCTGGATATTTCCCGCCGCTATGCGGAACTGATGGAGGGGGATCTGCGATGTGAAAGCGTTTACGGAGAAGGGTCCGAATTCATCCTGACACTGGTACAGAAGATCGTTGATCCGAAGGAACTGGGTGTATTCGCGGAACAGGAAGAGGATATCCTCAAGGGACCTTATGTTCCCCGGTTCATCGCTCCGGAAGCCGAGGTGCTGGTGGTGGACGATAATCCCATGAACCTGAATGTCATCACCGGTCTTCTGAAAGCAACCAGGGTCTTTGTTACCACGGCCTCCGGCGGCGAGGAATGTCTGGAGATGATCAAATACGGCACCTACGATGTGGTGCTTCTGGATCATATGATGCCCGGCATGGACGGGGTGGAGACACTGAAAAAGATCCGCGCCATGCAGCCCGATCTTCCGGTATATGCCCTGACGGCCAATTCCGCCGCGGGTGAAGACTTTTACATCTCAGAAGGATTCAACGGTTATCTTTCCAAACCCGTGGATCCCAGGGCACTGGAAAGCGCCATCATGCGTCACCTGCCCGAGAATATCATGATGAAGCCGGAGGCGGATGCCGGGGACAAAAAGGAAGAGGAACTGCCGGAGGATCTCAGATTCCTCCATGAAGTGGAGGAGATCTCCATACCGGAGGGGATCCGGAATTCCGGCGGGGTTTCCCTTTATGCGGGTGCGGTCCGCATGTTCCGGGATACCGCGGATGAGATCCGGGGATCCATCGAAAAAGCTTATGAAGAGGGAGATCTCCGGCTGTATACCATCAAGGTCCATGCCCTGAAAAGTTCTCTCCGGATCATCGGCAATAAGGAACTGTCGGAACTGGCCGCGAGCCTGGAAGATGCAGGCAATCGGGAGGATCGGGCATTTATCGGGGAACATCAGGGCCGGCTGACGGAGGGATTGCTTTCTTTGCTGGATAAGCTGAAAAGGATGGACCGGAAAGAGGAAGAAACCGGGAAGGAGCCCATCACGGAAAGCGAACTCAGGGACGCCTATACGACCTTAAAAGAAGTGGCGGATGCAATGGATTACGATACCGCGGAGATGATCCTTGCGGAATTGCGTACATACCGTCTGGATGAAGAAGCGGATGCAAAGGTTTCGGAACTGGAACGGCTGCTGAAGCTGCTTGACTGGGACGGAATAGAGAGATTGCTTTAACGGAAGGAGAACGGGATGCAGACAAATCGGGTGCTTTTCACCGGAAAAAAGGAAAGCTTTCTGACCAGGATACTGACAAAGAAAGTGGCGGAATCCGGTGCCATATGTGAGTTTGTTCCCCTGACGGTGAACGAGATCAACAGTCATTGGGAGGGGACGAACCTGGTTACATTGTATCTGGGAGAGGATGAACGGCCGGACAGCGATGCATTGCGGTTTCTGATGGATAAGATGACCGATGACGGGGTTCTCATGATCGTCATCGGCGGGCAGCAGGAAACCCGCTATATCATCGACCGGGTACCGAAGGATCTGATCTACAGGATCTTTGTGCGTCCCATCGAAAATGAGGAATACCTCCGGTCGGTGGATGAGGTGCTGAAAAAGATCGAAGCCGGAGAATTCCGCAAAACCATCCTCATCGTGGATGACGATCCCAATTACATGGCTCTGGTGCGGGAGTGGCTGAAGGGTCCTTACCGGGTCGCCATGGCCAATTCCGGATTGCAGGCCATCAAATGGCTGGGAAAGAACAAGGTGGATCTGATCCTTTTGGATCATGAGATGCCCGTGACTTCCGGACCCCAGGTGCTGGAGATGCTCCGCAGTGACGAAGAGACCAGGGATATCCCGGTCATGTTCCTGACCGGAAAGAGCGATAAGGAAAGCGTGATGCAGGTGGTGGCTCTGAAGCCGGAAGGTTATTTTCTGAAGACCATCGGAAAAGACGAACTGTTGGAAAAACTGGCGGAATTCTTTATTTTGCGGAAGTAGGATATGAAACAGGACAGGATTACCGTAACGGGGCTTGATGTCTTTGCCCGGCACGGTGTGTATGAACAGGAAAAAGAAAAGGGGCAGCATTTCCTCATAGATCTTACGCTGTGCCTTGATCTGAAGGAGGCCGGGGAACGGGATGACCTTGCCCGGACCGTGGATTACGGGAAGGTGTGTACCTTTGTATCGGAATATGCTTCCTCCGTCCGCTACGATCTGCTGGAGACCCTGGCGGAAGAGCTGTCCCGGGCCTTGCTCCTTCGCTGGGAGGAACTTCTTGAGGTCACGGTCACGGTGCATAAACCGGAGGCTCCCATTACCGTTCCTTTCCGGGATGTGGCAGTCACCCTTACCCGGAAGTGGAATGAGGTCTATCTGGGGATCGGTTCCAATCTGGGAGACAAAAAGGGGTATATCTGCACCGCTCTTCGGAAACTGGGAGAACATCCCCTGATCCGTCATGTGGAGTGCTCTTCCCTGAAGATCACGAAACCGTACGGCGGTGTGGAACAGGATGATTTTCTCAACGGCGCCGTGAGACTCTTTACCCTGTTGGGACCCCAAAGTCTCCTTGAATTCCTGCACCGGATCGAAAACGAGGCGGGACGGGAGCGTACGGAACATTGGGGACCCCGCACCCTGGATCTGGATATCCTTTTTTATGAGGATCTTGTGATGAGAACCCCGGAGCTTACCATTCCCCATCCGGATATGGCAAACCGTCTCTTCGTTCTGGACCCCCTGATGGAGCTGTGTCCGTATTATGTAAACCGATCAAAAGGACTCACCGTAAGGGAAATGTATGAGGGGTTAAAAGACCATGTGTGAAGAATGCGCCTATTACATGTATGATGAGGAACTGGAAGAATACGTCTGTGACGCCAACATGGACGAAGATGATTACGGAGCCCTGCTGTCCCGGGGATTCAAGGCATGCCCCTATTTCCGGGACGGAGACGAGTACCGGGTGGTCCGTCATCAGATCTGAAATCGATTATTTTGCATTCGCGAGAGCGGCCTGTCTGGCTGCCGTAAATTCCGTAACGTTGATGCTTCCCAGAAGAGGCGTCATGTAAGTCGTGATATCATTCCCGAATTCTCTGAAGTAGACATATTCCGAAGTCAGATTGATGCTGTTGAAGACACCTTCCGCCACGATCTCCGGATTGGATCCGTCCAGGTTCATCCGCATGAGGGCGGCACTGCTGCCGGAAGCGGCGCTCCTTTGATAGTAGATCTGGAATTCTCCCACATTGAACATATCCGCCCGGTCGTTGGTCAGGATCTCCACCGTATGGGTGGAAAGGTTATACCGGCAGAGACGGTAATCGGATGACACATCCATATAATAGATATAGCCGTTGGCATACTGGGGATACCAGAGATTCCCTTCGTAGACCGTATAAGCCGTATCGTTCCGGGTATCCAGAGCGTACAGGTAATGATCCTTTTCCTGGCCGTTGAAATAGATGATCCCGTTGTCTGCGGCACAGGGATTGATGACGGAATCGGATACCAGGGTCTGGTCGGATTTGTCCGTTTTGATCTTGTAGAACTTGGTGAAATCCGTATTGTTGTATCGCTGGTAATAGATATAGTTGCCTACAAGCTGCATCAGCACCGCGGCTTCCCGGTCCAGACATTTGGTCTGACGGCCCTCCAGTGTGCTGCGGTAGATACCGAAGGTCTTGACCACGTAACCGAGACCGTCTCCCCCTCCGGAAGTATCCATGTAATAGTAAAGGAAATTTCCACCCACGCAGATGTTCTTGCAGGAAGAGGAGATGAGCTTTTTCATGTCGGAACCGTCGGGATTCATGGAATAAAGGGCGCCTTTGTCATAGGAATTGGCAAAGTAGACCCTGCCGTCGCGTTCCGCAAAGTATCCGCTGTTATTCAGGTTCCCGGAGGTGTTGCCCACCGTGGACAGATCGTTTTCCGGAACCCTTCTGGAGAGAGCACTCCATACGGAGCCTCCGATCAGCAGCAATACGATGATCCCGATGATGATCAGTGCACGATAAGTCTGTCTGTCCTTCATGACTGCTCCTTACTGCTTATTCCGTCCATTCCCGGTGAGCGATCTCTTTCTGCTCATACATGGATTCATCCGCCTCCCGGATGAAATCTTCCACGGTCCGGGTGTCATCCGGACGGATCACGGCACAGCCCACGCTTGCCGATAACGGGAAGTTCACTTTCA
>JAEEGL012278943.1_pt1 | contig 12571 bp, 12 predicted proteins | sample 9134231 | NCBI WGS metagenome assembly JAEEGL01 (sample SAMN16246548, study PRJNA631951) | gut metagenome | biome: gut microbiome; feature: rumen; material: fiber-attached | host: Bos | place: Iran: Karaj | collected 2018-10
ATTGCAGTAAGTCCTTCACGGATATCATCTCCTGAAAGAGGTTCATCAGTATCCTTTATAAGCTTCATATCCTTGGCATAGGTATTGAAAACTCTGGTAAGGGCTCCCCTAAATCCGGTAACATGTGTACCGCCTTCGGGAGTTATTATATTATTAACAAAACTAAATGAAGAGTCATTATATGCATCATTATGCTGCATGGCAACTTCAACATATATATTGTCACGAATACCCTCACAGTAGATCACATCGGGATAAAGCGAGGTTTTACCTTTGTTCAGATAGGTGACAAATTCCTTGATTCCGCCCTCGTAGTGGAAAACCCGCTCTACAGGTTCTTCCTCACGCTCATCACGGAGTGTGATCTTTAAATTTTTGGTAAGAAAAGCTGTCTCCCTTAAACGCACCTTTAAGGTATTAAAATCAAAAACAGTATCCTCAAAAATCTCGGCATCAGGCTTAAATGTAACCCTTGTACCTGTGCGCTCAGGCTCACAGCTTCCAATCTGCTTAAGGGGATACATGGTCTTGCCCCTCTCATAGCGTTGTTCATAAATAAAACCGTCACGGCAGATTTCCACTGAAAGCCACTCGGACAAAGCATTAACAACAGAAGCACCCACTCCGTGAAGTCCACCGGACACCTTGTATCCGCCACCGCCGAATTTTCCTCCTGCATGAAGTACAGTAAATACAACCTCAACTGCCGGAATACCTGCTTTTGTATTGATACCGGTAGGTATGCCACGGCCGTCATCTTCAACCGTAATAGTATTGTCCTTGTTTATAGTTGTGATAATATGAGTACAAAAGCCCGCCAATGCCTCATCAACTGCATTGTCAACTATCTCATAAACAAGATGATGAAGTCCCCTAAGAGAGGTACTTCCGATATACATACCCGGTCTTTTTCTGACTGCCTCTAATCCCTCAAGTATCTGAATTTGATCCGCACCGTATTCTGTTGCCTGACTCATAAATCCTCCTGCCAAAATCTTCGGTTTTGTCATAAAAAATATGACAACCTCAGAGAACGCCATAAGGCATTCTTACAACTCAAATGCATTATTGTCCCTGATCTCAAATATCTTATCTATGTGAAACCTGTTTTTAATAAAGGAATCAACACCCGTGCATGTAAGTAAAATCTGCATATCCCCAAGACTTGATAAAAGGTCATTTTGCCTGTTACTGTCAAGTTCAGACATAACATCATCCAATAAAAGCACCGGCTTTTCACCTATTACCTCTTCAACAAGCTTTATCTCCGAAAGCTTTAATGAAAGGGCACAAGTCCTCTGCTGTCCCTGGCTTCCATATTTTCTGACATCCACATTATCAATGCTAAATCCCAGATCATCTCTATGGGGTCCTGTTGATGTGGAGCCTGTTTTTATATCCTTTTCCCTGTTTCTTATGAGCTCATCATAGAAAAAAATATCATCAATATCAGGCTCATAAATTATATCAAGGTTTTCTCTTCCTCCTGATATGCCATTGTGCATATCCTTAACTATTGGTGATATATCATTAATAAAGCGCCTTCTTGTCTCAATTATCTTTTTGCCGTATGTAATAAGCTGCTGATCCCATACATCAATGGTTTCCTTTGCAGAGGGATTAATATAAATCTCTTTAAGCAGCTTATTTCTCTGGTTAAGTACCTTGTTATAATTTGTCAGGTTATTAAGATAAACCTTGTCTATCTGGCAAAGCTCACTGTCCATGAACCTGCGTCTTTCGGAAGGTCCGTTTTTTATAATACCCAGATCCTCCGGTGAAAAAAAAATGATGTTTAATATACCAAATATGTCAGCCGCTTTTTTTAAAGGAACATGATTTACGGCAATTCCTTTTCTGCCGCTTTTTTTAAGGTGTATATCAATCTGATAATTTTTGTTATTCTTTATAACCTTTGTACGGATGTGACCCTCATCCTCCTCAAAACGTATGATCTCTTTATCATGGCTGCCCTTGTGTGATTTTGATGTACCGCTCATGTAGGCAGCCTCTAAAATATTGGTCTTTCCTCTGGCATTTTCTCCGTATAAAATGTTGGTTGACGGTGAAAAATCAATTTTCAGCCCCTCGTAGTTTCTGAAGTTTTTAAGCTCTATTGACTCTATTATCATTTTATGATCTTAACTTCTTCTCCATCAAAGGATATGACCTCGCCACCAAAAAGCTTTCTGCCACGGCGGGTATCAACCTCTCCATCCACCATAACCTCACCATCCTGTATCACAATTTTGGCCTCAACTCCGGATGAAACCAGACCTGCCTTTTTAATAGCCTGTCCCAGCTTTATAAATTCTTCGCCTTCTCTAATCTCAACTGTTTCCATAAATTATTCCTGGATGTTAACCGGAAGGATCACATAAATGTAGCTTTCATCCTCATTTTTTATAAAACAAGGTGATCTGTGATCAACAAAATAGGCTGTAATTTCTTCATCATCAATAACCCTTAAAGCATCAATGAAAAATCTGGGGTTAAATCCTATGCGAATGTCCTTTCCGGTCTTTTTTACCATGATCTCATCTTTCATCTTTCCTATGACAGAATTCATGGAAAGTGAAAGCTTCATATCATCGATATTCATAACGATAGGTTTCTTTTCAGCCCCATTTACCAACATAATTGTTGCTCTTTCAATGGAATCGAAAAGCTGCTTTTTATTGATAGTCATCTTTGTATCGTAATTGCCGGAGAACATATGATCAATGTTGAAAAATTCTCCTTCTATAAGTCTGGAAACAACCGTGGTCTTTTCAAATTCAAAGATGATATGATTATCGGTAAAGAAAATCTCAACCATATCCTCGGTGCCGCCGCCAATGATCTTTGCAATTTCATTTAAAGCCTTTGCCGGAACTATCACCTTTTTATCAGGATAGCTTTCCTTAAGCTTAATATTTCTGATGGAGATCCTTGAGGTATCAAGAGCAACCACTTTAAGCATGTCACCCTTTATTTCAAAAAGCTCACCTGTCATCATCTTGTTAGCCTGATTCAGATCACTTATGGTAAAGCTGGTCTGTCTTATCAACTCTCTCATTGTAAATTGGGATATAATAACAGGCTCATTCCTGGTTACCGAAGGTATCTTTGAAAAATCCTCTCCTGACTTACCGGTGATAGTAAAATCTGTGCTCTCACAGACAATACGAGTCTGAAATCTCTCATCAACAGAAATAGTAACATCATTAGAAGGAAGCTTTCTGATAACCTCACCAATGAACTTTGCATCAAGAGCTATGATACCCGGTTCATGGATTGTACCTTCGATAATGGTTTCAATACCTATTTCCATATCATTTGCAGTCATGATGATCTGTCCTTTGGATGCATCAATAAGGATACATTCCAAAATAGCCATGGTAGTTCTTGTGGGAACTGCTTTTGATACAATGTTAACTCCCTTTAAGAGCTCACTTTGTGAACAGGTAATCTTCATTTGGTGTGGTCTCCTTTCATATATCCATATATTAAAATGAATAGTATAAATTAATAATATAGGATGTGTATATGTTTAAAAACACCATAAATCCTTTATTTACAACAAATATCTCTGTTGATCAGGCCTTTGAAAACTGATTTTTTAAAGTTAGTTTCCTGTGAATTAGTGTTCAATATTTTTTTAGGCCAAAATCTAAATCAACAGGTTCAACATGATTGTTGATAGTTTTATTGACTTAATTAGGATTAATTTTCTTTTTAATGGTATTTATTTCGTTCCTGAAATCTTCACTTTCGTTGTATTCCTCAGCAATAATGTTGGCTCCATGTATGATAGTGGCGTGGTTTCTGTCACCTAAAAGGGATCCTATTGCATTAAGAGGGGTATCTACCATTTCTCTGCAAAGATACATGGCAATCTGTCTGGGTCTTGAGATGATCTTTTGTCTGGATGATGAGATCATCTGATCCACGGTGATGCCATAGTGATCCGCAACTATTTCAATAATAAGCTGAGGAGTAACTTCCCTGGGCTTATCCGGAGAAATAATGCTTTGTAGCTCATTTTCAGCAATTTCAAGGGTGATATCCACTTTTTCCATAGCTTTAAAAGCAATGAGTTTATTAAGAGCTCCCTCGATCTCACGGATATTTGAATTAATGTTATCAGCAATATAGTTTAAGATATCATCTGTAAAATTGGCATTTTTCTCTTCTGATTTTTTTCGAAGAATAGCCATTCTGGTTTCATAATCAGGATAACCGATATCTGCCATAAGTCCCATTTCAAAACGGGAACGGATACGAAGCTCTAAGGTCTCCATTTCCTTAGGAGGACGATCCGATGTGATTACTATCTGTTTTCCCGCCTGATGTAAGGAATTAAAGGTGTGGAAAAACTCCTCCTGAGTACTTTCCTTTCCTATTATAGTCTGTATGTCATCGATCATAAGTACATCAACATTTCGATACTTATCCCTGAACTTGGTCATCCTGGTTGGATCGTTGTTGTTATTTCTGATTGACTCAATGACCTCATTAAGAAATTCCTCCGAGGTAACATATAAAACCTTTGTACCCGGATCCCTTTTAATAATGAAGTTTCCTATTGAATGCATAAGATGTGTCTTGCCAAGTCCGGGCCCTCCGTAGATATAAAGAGGATTGTATGCTTCTCCCGGAGTTTCCGCAACTGCAAGGCTTGCTGTCTGGGCAAAACGATTGTTATTGCCTACCACGAATGTATCAAATGTATAGATAGGATTGAGATTTGTCTTTTCATAGGATGCATCCATTTTGAAGGAGTCATCACTTTTTTCATCACTGAATGAATCCTTTTCGGTGATCAAAAAGTGAAGATTATACTCTACTCCTGTTCTTTCAGCTATCTTTACACGGATGATTGTCTCATATCTTTTTCTGATAAAAGTAAGCGCTACATCACTGGAATCAGTTGGAAAAGCCAAATAAAGATCGTTTCCCTCGATCTTTTGTATCTTGAGAGGCTTAAGGAAGCTGTTAAATGTAACATCCTGAATCTCATAATCTGTCTTAATTTCTTCTAATATTTCAGGCCATTGCTCTTTTAAATTCATTTCAAAATCCTACTTTTATGGTAAAAATATGTTTTCCTTATTTTGATAATAACACAAGATATAGTTTACAATAAATGTAGATAATTATCAACAAAAATTGGATTTTTGAAGAATATCGAAAAGTTATTAACATTATCAACATAAAATATGTTAATAACATGGAATAATAGTAAATATTAGCTTTTGTTGATATATAAATGAACAATTCACATGTTAATAACATTGATATTGAGATTATAGACATTTTATCAACATATTGTGTTCATTGTTAATATGTGTTAATAAACTGTCAATTGTTGAAAACACGCCATTTTTAATAGATTATTGTTGACTTTATGGAATTTTTTTTATATAATAGCGATTGCGCTTATGCGAAAAAATAAAGAAAAGGAGGAACAAATCATGAAGATGACATATCAGCCTAAAAAGAGGCAGCGTTCAAAGGTACATGGTTTTCGTAAGAGAATGAGTACTGTAGGTGGTCGTAAGGTTTTAGCTGCCAGACGTGCAAAAGGAAGAAAGAAGCTTTCCGCTTAGGCCACATTATTTGTGGTCTTTCTTCTTTTATTTTGGAATTGCGTATGAGATTTTCTGAGAGTCTGAAAAAAAACGATGATTTCCGCATGGTTTATAGAAAAGGTAGATCCAAAGCGGATAGAAATCTGGTTTTATATACATATAAAAATGGCCTTGATAAGAACAGACTCGGTATTTCTGTCAGTAAAAAAGTAGGCAATTCTGTTGTCAGACATCATTTGGCGAGACTGATAAGAGAAGCATATCGACTACATGAAGAGGATTTCCACATTGGGTGGGATCTGGTGGTCGTGGTCAGGCAAAGTGCTTCTGACATATCATTTAATGATACTGAGAGGTCTTTACTTAAGCTGGCCAATCTTCAAAAGATTATGAATGTTTGAGAAAAAGCGGGGATTAGCTATGGTCCGTCGTTTTATGATATATTTGATCCGTTTATATCAGAAATATCTGTCACCTCTTAAAACTACGAGGTGTCCTTATTGCCCCACATGTTCCAGATATGGGATAATTGCGATTAAGCATCATGGTCCCATAAAGGGTGGGGCTCTTACTTTATGGCGAATTCTTCGATGCAACCCTTTTTCTCACGGAGGTTTTGATCCGGTACCGGGTACCGAGGATCTTGACTGGTAGTTTAATGTGGAGGTTTAGTTTGGCAGGAATAGTATTAACTGCTTACGACGGTTCAATATTAGGACCCATTGCCAAAGCCCTCGGTTGGATAATGGATAAGATTTATCTTATCTTTTCCAATTACATGGGTGTTGAAAGCGTGGCCCTTACTATCGTCGTATTCACGATTTTTATTTATTTATGTCTTTTGCCCCTTACCTACAAGCAGCAGCAGTTTTCGGTTTTGACAAGAAAGATGCAGCCGGAGATAAATGCTGTTCAGGCAAAGTATAAGGGTAAAAAAGACCAGGCATCCATGCAGGCACAACAGGAAGAAACCCAGATGATCTATGATAAATATGGTGTTTCTCCAACCGGTTCATGTGTTCAGATGCTCATTCAGATGCCTATACTTTTTGCACTTTACAGAGTTTTTTACAATGTTCCCGGTTATATAGGAAGTGTTAAGAACATTTTTTCCGGACTTGTAGAAGGCATCGTTGGTGTTGACGGTTATGCAAGCAAGATGACATCTATCTATGAAGAGGCTAATCTTCGTAGTCTTAAGGTGGATTTTACCACTTCTGATCTTACTGAAATGAAAAATTATATTATAGATGTGGTCTATAAGCTAAGTGACAGTGGTTGGGACAGTTTGAGATCTAACTTTTCAACACTTACTGATGTGATCAATTCTACACAGCTTGAACTGATGAAGATCAACTATCTGTTTGGACTTAATATTTCAGATACACCTTGGAATCAGCTTAAGGCAGCTTTTGTGGAACATCAATTTGGGATAGTTGTTCTTTCAGCTCTTATTCCAATTTTATCCCTTGCATCTCAGTATCTGACTATTTTGCAGATGCCTACCAATGGTGCAGGAAATGATCAGATGACTCAGCAGATGAGAACAATGAACCTCATGATGCCTTTAATGTCATTTTTCATTACATTTACAGTTCCCGTAGGTCTTGGTCTTTACTGGCTTACCGGTGGATTTATCCGTGCGGGACAGCAGTTTTTGTTGAACAAGCATTTTGACAAGATCGATCTTAATGACATTATTGAGAAAAATAAGGAAAAGGCTCAGGCTAAAAAGGAAAAGCGCGGTATAAGAAGAGAACAGCTTATGCAGACAGCTACCATGAATACCAGAAAGAGCCTTTCCGATAAAGCAAATCTTGCAAATGTAAATGATGATGTGCTTGAAAAAGCAGCAGAATACAGAAATAATGCCAAGCAGGGATCACTTGCATCAAAGGCTAATCTGGTAAGAGAATTTAACGAAGGTAAAAAACGGGATAATAAGGAGGAAAATAAATGAGCGCGAAGGAATTTTCCGGAAAATCAGTTGAAGATGCTTTAACACAGGCCACAGTTGAGCTTGGTGTTACAAGTGATCAGCTTGTATATGAGGTTGTAGAAAAAGGAAGCAGCGGTCTTTTTGGTATCGGAAGTAAGGAAGCTGTTATAAGTGTAAGGTTAAAATCCGATGAGGATGAAAAGGAGCCTGTTTTAGAGGAAAAAGAAGCCCCTGCTCCTGTTGTTGAGGAAGTGATCGCAAAGGAGGAGAAAAAGGAAAGCACTGAAAAGCTTGCCGATCCCAAGGCTGCAAAGCAGGCTGTTGTTGAATTTTTGCAGGAAGTTTTTGATGCTATGGAGCTTGAGGTTACAATTACCACAGATTATTCAGAAGAGGATAATACAGTAAATGTTGATCTTGCAGGTCCTGAGATGGGTATCATCATCGGAAAGCGTGGTTCTACACTTGACAGCTTACAGTATCTTACAAATCTTGCATTAAATCGTAAGGTTAACGAGTACACCAGAGTGAAGATCGATACTGAGGATTATCGTCGTCGTCGTAAAGATACACTTGAAAACCTTGCAAAGAATATGGCATACAAAGTCAAGAGAAATAAGAAGCCTGTTTCACTTGAAGCTATGAATCCTTATGAACGCAGGGTTATCCACTATGCTTTACAAAATGATGAGTATGTTACAACTCACAGTGAGGGAGAAGAACCCTATAGACATGTTGTCATCACACTTAAAAAGTAATCATTTGAATAAGAATAACTGCCCTCAATAATCAGGGCAGTTATTTTTTTATAGAGAATTTCTTATGTCATTCTCTAATTCTGTCATGCTTTAACCTATTGCATAAAACAAAAATATTTATTATAGTCTACATATGGATATTGTTGAAACCATAGCCGCTATATCGACCCCGGTTTCATCTGAAGGCGGGATAGGAATAATAAGACTTAGCGGGCCGGAAGCCATAGCTGTGGCCGATGGGATTTATAAAGGCAAAAATAAACTATGTGATGTAGAGACACACACTGTAAACTACGGTCATATCTTTGATGACGATGAAATGATAGATGAGGTGATGGTGTCTGTTTTTCGTGCGCCTAAATCATACACTCGTGAAGACGTGGTGGAGATTTCATGCCACGGAAGTATATTTTTGCTCAGAAAGGTTTTGTCTGTTGTAATAAAAAACGGAGCCAGACCTGCAGAGCCGGGAGAGTTCACAAAGCGAGCTTTTTTAAATGGAAGGATCGATCTGTCAGAAGCAGGAAGTGTAATGGATCTTATTTCATCTGAAAATGAGCTTGCTCTAAAAAATTCTCTGATGCATCTTTCCGGAGCACTTAAAAATAAGATAAAAAAACTTCGTGAGGAAATTCTTTCGGATACTGCTAGGATTGAATCAGCACTTGATGATCCGGAACATTATGATATTTCGGATTTCTCATCAGTATTATATAATAGTTTGAATTCCCGTATTTCTGAACTAAATGAGCTTATCGACAGTTCAAATGACGGAGCGATAATAAGGGATGGGATTGCTACTGTTATTTTAGGCCGACCCAATGTTGGAAAGTCATCTCTTTTTAACCTTTTAGTAAGTCGTGAAGCGGCAATAGTCACCAATATTCCCGGTACTACAAGGGATGTTGTGGAGGAAAAGATTTCCTTTGGTGATTTTTCTCTTAGGCTTATGGATACCGCAGGTATCAGGCATACAGAGGATATGGTTGAAAAAATAGGAGTATCGAGGGCACTGTCCCTTATCGATTACGCTTCCCTTATCATCTATGTTGTGGATGGTTCTATTCCATTAGATGATGATGATATGGAGATAATGGAAAAGGTAAGAGATAAGACTGTTATAGTACTTCTTAATAAATCAGATCTTTCACAGGTGGTAAGTGAAAATGAGATAAGAGAGATATTTAATAATATGTCCACAAATAGTGATGATGTTATGGAAAGAAAAAGTATTATCTCATTTTCAAATATAGATATGACTGGTTTTTCGTTACTTAAAGATGAGATAAGCCGCTTGTTTTTTAATAAAGATGTAAAAAATACAGATAGGCTTTTGATAACAAATGAAAGACAAAAGTATGAATTGATTGAAGCAGCCGGATCATTAAAGAGAGTATTGGAGTCCATTGATAATGGCATGCCTGAGGATCTTTATACCGTAGATCTGATGGCAGCCTATGAGTCACTTGGAGCTATTATAGGTGAAGATATTTCAGACGATCTGGTAGATAAAATATTCGCAGATTTTTGTATGGGTAAATGATGGATAAGTTAGAAGAAAAATATGACATAATAGTTGTTGGAGCGGGACATGCAGGATGTGAAGCTGCACTTGCCTGTGCAAGACTTGGACTTAATACCATAATTTTTACTGTTAGTTTGGATTCAGTTGCAATGATGCCCTGCAATCCAAATATAGGAGGTACATCAAAGGGTCATCTGGTAAGGGAGTTAGATGCCCTTGGTGGTCAGATGGGTATTAATATTGATAAGACATTTATCCAGTCCAGGATGTTAAACGGATCAAAGGGTCCGGCTGTCCATTCCCTTAGAGCTCAGGCTGATAAGGCAATGTATTCACTTGAGATGAGACGCACATTACAGAGACAAAAAAATCTGACTCTTCGTCAGGCAGAGGTCAGTGAGCTTTTACTTTCCGATGATAAAAAGGTGTTGGGAGTAAAAACCGTATCAGGTGCTACATATCATTCAAGGGCTGTTATTTTATGTACCGGAACATATCTTAGTGCAAGATGTCTTTACGGTGATGTAATAGAACAGACCGGACCTAATGGATTAAAGTCTGCAACATTTTTATCAGGCTCACTTAGTAATAAGGGAATTTCTTTGCGCAGATATAAAACAGGTACACCGGCTAGACTTGATGGAAAGACTCTTGATTATGAAAAGATGACAGAACAACCCGGTGATGAAAAGATTATACCTTTTTCATTTACCACAGATCCGAAGTCAATACAAAGAGATCAGATCAGTTGTTATCTTACCTATACTAATGAAAATACCCATGAGATCATTAGGGATAATATAGATAAATCTCCTCTGTTTTCTGGAGTGATCGAGGGTACGGGTCCCAGGTATTGTCCATCAATTGAGGATAAGGTTGTAAGGTTTTCCGATAAGGATCGGCATCAACTTTTTATTGAACCGGAGGGTGAGTATACAAATGAAATGTATATTTCCGGTATGTCATCTTCCATGCCTGAAGAGGTTCAGTATGCTATGATCCATACTGTTCCCGGTCTTGAAAACGCCAGGATAGTAAGGAATGCCTATGCCATAGAATATGACTGTATCAATGCCAATGATCTTAAGCTGTCTCTCGAGTTTAAGGAAATTGACGGGCTTTTTGCTGCCGGACAGTTTAACGGGAGCAGTGGATATGAAGAGGCTGCGGCTCAGGGTCTTATGGCCGGAATAAATGCATCGATGAAATTGCTTGGTAAAGATCCTGTTATACTTGATCGGTCAGATGGATATATAGGTGTCTTAATAGATGATCTTGTGACAAAGGAAAGTCATGAGCCATATAGGATGATGACATCCCGAGCTGAATACAGACTTTTACTCAGACAGGATAATGCTGATCTGCGGCTTACCCATATTGGCTATGAAGTAGGACTTATTTCTCAGGAGAGATTTGATCATGTAGAGGAAAAAAGGGCACAGATAGCTTCAGAGATTGAAAGGGTTTCCCAGATCAATGTGGGAGCCCGTAAGGAAGTAAATGATCTTTTAGAAGCCAATGGTTCCATACCTATCAGTAACGGAGTTTCCCTTGTTGAGCTTATCAGACGTCCTGAGCTTGACTATGATAAATTAGCAGATATCGATCCGGATAGACCTGCTTTATCTGATGAAGTAAGGGAACAGGTTAATATCAATATAAAGTATCAGGGGTATATAGACAGGCAGCAAAAACAGATAGAAAAGTTTAAAAAAGTCGAAAAGAAAAAAATCCCTGCTGATATAGATTATAATGATGTATCATCATTAAGGCTAGAAGCAAGACAAAAGCTTTTGGCTTTGCATCCTGAAAACATCGGTCAGGCATCGAGGATTTCAGGAGTATCTCCTGCGGATATTTCTGTTTTGCTTGTTTATTTGGAGCAGAGGTATAGAAAATGATAGATCTTACTTTGCTAAAAGAATACATGGATACCTTTGAAATCACACTATCTGATGAACAGTTGTCTTGGTTTTGTGATTATTATGAGATGCTCATTGAAAAGAATAAGGTAATGAACCTTACCTCTATTACGGATCCTGAGGATTTTGTTACCAAGCATCTCATTGATAGTCTTTCGCTGATATCCGTTGTTGATGATATTGCTGTTAAAGATTACAGGATCATTGATGTAGGAACCGGGGCGGGATTTCCCGGGATTCCCTTAAAGATTGCTTTTCCAAATCTAAAGATCACATTATTTGATTCCCTTAATAAGAGAATAATATTTCTACAGGAAGTGATTGATTCTCTGGGACTTGAAGATATTTCTGCCATACATGGAAGGGCTGAAGAATTTGGAAAAAATGCAGATTATCGGGAAAAGTATGATATCTGTGTTTCAAGAGCAGTGGCAAATCTATCTACTTTAAGTGAATATTGTCTTCCCTTTGTATCAGTTGGAGGAAGATTTATTTCATATAAAACAGATTCCATAGATGAAGAACTTGCTGATGCAAAAAAAGCTATCTCTTTATTGGGTGGAGAAAAGTGTAATGTAAATAAGTATGAGCTTTATTCTACCGATGCCATCAGATCACTTTTGATAGTAAATAAGGAAAAGCCTTCACCGAATAAATATCCAAGAAAAGCACCTTTACCGTCAAAGTCACCGCTGTAGGAGGGTTTAGTTATGTTAATTGATTTTCTTAAATCATATAAAAAAGAGTTGCTTACCGAAAAGGAGACAGTAGAGGCGGGACTTGATGCTGTTCGCACAAGACTTTTAGAGTCTCAGAGGTTTCTTTTGGTTATAAAAGAGGAGACAGAGGAAGTA